>OJMJ01001320.1_pt1 | contig 10572 bp, 10 predicted proteins | sample 1597181 | NCBI WGS metagenome assembly OJMJ01 (sample SAMEA2452126, study PRJEB22498) | human gut metagenome | biome: human feces; feature: human gut; material: feces | place: Australia | collected 2012
ACAAGAAGCCAGGCATCGAGCAGGCATTGCAGCAGTTGAAGGATGCTCACAAGGCAGGTGATGTTGCAGCCATCGATTCAGCTATCAACAACTTGAACACCGTAATGCAGGCAGCTTCTCAGCAGATGTACCAGGGCGGTCAGCAGGCAGGTCCTCAGGGTGCACAGGGTGGCCAGCAGGCACAGCAGGGTGCTAACGATGGCGCTCAGGATGTACAGGATGCAGATTTCGAGGAGGTTAAGTAATCTCTCTCATCATAGAGAAGTTATTAGATTAGCATAAAGATCAAAGGCGTGTAAGGCTCTGAAAATGAGTTTTACACGCCTTTTTTCGTGTCTTTATGTTTTTTTATATATCTGCTTATGGCTTTATCGCAGAAAAATATGTATATTTGCAGGTTATGAAGGGCGATGCTTAAGCTTTTGCCCTTTCAGGGCGTACAGCATCAGCAAGGCGCTGTCGATTAGAAGACAAAGACTAGAAAGAAGGAAAGTTCAAGTAAAAGAAGGAAAGGAAACGGGATATGGCAAAGAAAAGACCGCAGGTAGCACTGGTTTATGATTTTGACGGGACATTATCTCCCGGCAACATGCAGGAGTTCGGATTCATCCAGGCAACCGGAAAGACGAAGGAGGAATTCTGGGATAAAAACCGGAAGCTTGCCGTGGGCAAGGATGCCAACGGCATTCTCACCTATATGTATATGATGCTGGATGAAGCAAAGAAGAACCATATCTCGCTCACCCGCGAATCCTTCCAGAGCTTCGGCAGGAATGTGGAGCTCTTCCGTGGCGTAAGGCAATGGTTCTCGTTCATCAACGAATATGGTGCAAGCATCGGCCTCGACATCAGGCACTACATCAACTCCTCGGGATTGAAGGAGATGATAGAGGGCACACCCATCGCTCAGGAATTCGAGAACATCTATGCCTGCTCGTTTCTCTATAATGAGGATGGCATCGCCTACTGGCCAGCCGTAGCCGTGGATTATACCACGAAGACGCAGTTTCTCTTCAAGATCAACAAGGGCATCCGTCAGGTGAGCGACAACAGCAGGGTGAACCAGTATATTCCTGATAGCAAGCGCCCTATCCCTTTTCCGCGAATGATTTATTTCGGGGATGGAGAAACCGATGTGCCCTGCATGAAGATGGTGAAGGAGCACGGCGGCCATTCCATTGCCGTATATGATACGCCCCAGAAGGAGGCGATGGCGTGCCAGCTGGTTAGGGAAGGCCGTGCCAACTTTATGTGCACGGCAAACTACAGCAAGGGAAGCGTGATGAACATCATCGTGAAGCGAATTCTGGATAAGATCAAGGCGGATTTCGAATTCGACAGATTGATAGAGGTAAACCAGAAGAAGGCGTGGAAGTAGAGGCGGAAATATAGGTGAAACGCTGAAACACTGAAACGCCGAAACGCAGGAAAGAAAAAGAAAGAAATATAATATTAATAAATAATTAATGGGAAGAAACAAATACTCAGCAGGAGAAATCAAGGAAATCGGAAAGTTGCTGCGTCTGAAGAATGCCGGCAACCGTTTGCAACAGAAATTGATACGCCACGACCTTCGTGTGGATTATGAATTCAACATCTCTGACTTCAATGAGCCGGGCAAGGCTTTCGGCGAGGAGGAACTGCAGGATGCCATCAAGCGTGGCGCCATCCAGATTCTCGACGATGCCACCATCGAAGCCATGAAGGCGAAACGTGCAAGAGACAAGGCACGCGATGAGGCAGAGAAGCAGAAGGATGCCATCGCCAGCGGTGAGCAAACCGACTGGCAGGAGGCTATGAAGCAGTGGAACGAATGGGAAAATTCTAAGGAAAAATAAATATATAAAAAAAATCCGAGGATTTATTAAATTAAAATCCGAGGATTGATTGAATTATAATTCCAAGGATTGATTGAATTATAAACAAGATAGAAACAAAAAAGAAATATGGCTAAAGTATTGATAAAGACTTCAGAGGGCGACATCAAGGTGCGCCTCTACGACGAGACACCTCAGCATCGTGACAACTTCATCAAGTTGGCAAAAGAGGGATATTTCGATGGCACACTCTTCCACCGTATCATCAAGGATTTCATGATCCAGGGCGGCGACCCTGACAGCAAGGGCGCTCCAAAGGGCAAGATGCTGGGCACGGGCGGACCTGATTACACCATCCCTGCCGAGTTTGTTTATCCACAGCTCTTCCACAAACGCGGTGCCTTGAGCGCTGCCCGTCTGGGCGACGAGGTGAACCCTGAGCGTGAGAGCAGCGGCAGCCAGTTCTATATTGTATGGGGAAAGACCTACAAGCAGAACGAGCTGAAGCAGATGGAGAAGCAGATGGGCATGCAGATGGAGCAGAACATCTTCAACCAGCTTGCCAAGGAGCACCATGATGAAATCATGAACTTCCGCCGCAACCGCGACCGTGAGGGCTTGATGAAGCTGCAGGATGAGCTGGTGGATGAAACCAAGAAGCGCTGCAAGGAGCAGGGTTACCCTAAGTTTACCGAGGAGCAGCAGAAGGCTTACACCGAGGTGGGCGGCACCCCATTCCTCGACAACCAGTACACCGTTTTCGGTGAGGTAGAGGAAGGTCTTGACGTAGTAGAGAAGATTCAGAACTGCGAAACCATGCGTGGTGACCGCCCTAAGGAGGATATCAGCATGGAGATTTCCATTATAGAGGAGTAAAGGCTTTAAGTAGCTTCAACAAGATGACCGTATGGTATGACGGCTTGACCACTCCTACCGATTTCGCCACCGGTTTCCCAATCCACGAGGAGGATACGGAGACGAAGACCTTCACCAAGGATTACGTAAGCTATGCCGAATGGCAGATTCGCATCAAAGATTACCTGGATGCATTGAAGAATCCTCTCCAGGTTGAGATAAAATAGAAACTTCGAATACTTTTTTTAACTCACTAGGAAATATTGGTCTCTTCACGGTGTAAATGTTTGTAATCCACGAAGAAAGTTATGTTCCGCAGTGCTGAACTTAAGTTCAACACTGCGGAATACAAGTTCAGCACTGCTGAACATAAGTTCAACACTGCTGAACATAAGTTCAACACTGCTGAATATAGTTTTTAATTAAGAATACAAGAAATACTCATTCTTCTAAAAATCTTAAATCTTATAGTGCAATCAATCTTACTTCGTCATCTCGAAGCCCACGCGCACGCCATCGTAGTTATCCACAATGCTGCTCACGGCACTCATCGTAGTGCTGCCGGTAAGATTCAGCTTGCTCAGGGTCTTGACCAGCGTGAGCAGCTTCTTCTGCTCGAAGAGAAGGCTGATGCCATTGGTGGTGCGGGTGGCAAAACCCGAAGCACTCAGCAGCAAGCCCTTCAGCTGAATGGCATGCGTCTTCTCATCGAAGGTATAGGTACCGTTCCATGCCTTGCCGTCAATCTTGGCAGCAAAGGTGCCATCGGTATTGAAGGTAAAGTAGGTATTGCTCTTGCTGAAACCGAACTTATTGTAGTACTTGCTCAGATCCTCCTCAATCTTGCTGGCAGCAATTTCGCCGCCAGCCTTTGCCAGCAGATTCTCTGAGGTGAAGGCGCAACCCGGCTTGCTGTACTTCCAGGTATGGGCACAGAGATCTGCCTGCGAAAAGGTGACAGAACCTATCACATTGTTCAGAATGCCACTGATGATGCTGCTGCCGGTAGAGCTGCTGCTGGTAGTAGTTTTCTTCTTCGATGTCTTCTTCGATGTCTTTTTAGTTGTTTTCTTCACAGGCATCAACTCTGAAAGTGAAGCCTCCTGAACAGCTTCATTCATTGCGCATACATTGCTGCCGGAAGTGCTGGCAAGCACCAGGGCAGCCATAAAAAATACCTTTTTCATTTTTTACTTTCTATATATTATAATTGTAACTCTCGTTTCAAAAAATGCTTTTTTCATCATTATTTATTATTTTCTTAGACGAAAGAGGCATCAAAAGGTTCAAAATATCGTTCAGAAAAGACATAAATGTTTTATTTTTTTGACATACATCAAAAAAGAACGATTATTAGCATAAATTTCTCAAAAAGTATCCCCGAATATGACAGGAAAACCCTATCTTTGCACCGTTAACAAATCACAATAGGTTATGAATGATTTAATTAAGGTCAACACAATGAGTGAGAATATGGCATTGAACAAGTGCCAGGAGATTCTCAACGATCGCCGTGAGGCTCTTGCTTCAAAGGCAAAGAAGAATGACTAAGGGTAACTTTCGCAAGAGAGTGCTCTTGAGGAAATTTACGTAAGAGAGAAAGGAAATTACGTAAAAAGATTATTTTCAGAATGACTCTTTGATACCACAAAGAGAAAAAAAGGCAAAAAGTCCCGTTGGCGAGTAAAATCGTTCAACGGGACTTTTTGGATTTCTATGCTGATCGGAATGATATCCCAGCGGGGGGATATTATTCCTTGCTCTTCTCAGCCTTCATGATTACCTCGACATGGTTGCCGCTCTTCAGGAGTACATTCTTGAGGAAGTCGGAAACCTGCTCGCCACGGAGGTTCTTCACGAACTCCTTGTAGCCGGTATAGTTATCGAAACCGATACCTGTATAGTTGGCAATAACGCCAAGCCAGTAGGCATTGTTCTTCTCATCCACACCTGCCTGCTTCAGGAGAATCTCCTTCACCTTCTGCAAGTCGGCAGCATCTACCTGCTTCTCTACCTCATCTACACCCTTGAAGAAATAGGTAATGGCGGTATCAGCCTTCTCCGGATTCAAGCCGGCATTGGCGGTAATGCTGATGGCTGCCTTGTCGTCGAAATCGCGGAGCATGCCGAAGGTGGCTCCTGCATGGTAAGCTGCACTCAACTGCTCACGGATGGTGCGCAGATACTGCATCTCCAGCAGTCGGGAGGTTACATCTGCCAGTACCATATTCTGCATAGAGAATGGCAACTTGGTGCTCCATATCTCTGATGCCTGGGTTTGAGGATTAGACATCGCCTTGGTAAAGTTGTTCTTCACCTCGCCCTTGGCGTATGGAATCTCCTTGTTCTTCAGCTTGAAACCCTTGTTTGGCAAGCTGGCGATATACTGCTCAATGAGTGGGAGGAGAGTCTTCTCATCGTAGTTGCCCACGAAGTAGAAGGTGAAGTCCTTGGCATTGCCGTAATACTCCTTGGCAAGCGCCATCAGGCGATCGTAGTTGATGGCGTTGATCTCATCAGAAGATGGAATGCGGCCAATCTTGCTGCCCAGGTAAAGGGTGCTCTGCAATGAATCCTGATATACCATGTTAGGATTGTTGCTCTGGTTGGCAAGAATAGTGGCAAAGGTATTCTGAAGATTCTTGAACGACTTCTCATCCTTGCTCAATGCTGTCATCTTGAGATAGATGAGCTGCATCAGGGTCTCAATGTCCTTAGGAGTAGAATTACCCGAGAGGCCATGGCTGTAAGGCTTGATGGAGAAGCCTACACCTGCCTGCTTGCCTGCGAGCGCCTTTTCAAGCTCGGTGCTTGAGAAATCGCCCAAACCGCTGGCACCCCAAGCCTCGCTCATCAGCATGATGCTAGGGTAATCGCTCTTCTCGAGAGCAGAATAACCCACCTTGGCATTGGCAGAGAAGAGAATCTCATTATCCTTGAAATCGGTCTTCTTCAATACCACCTTGGCACCGTTGGAAAGGGTAAGCTGCTTGTAACCCAGCTGCTTGTTCTCTACGGTCTTCTTGATCTTGCCTGGCTTAGGCAACTGAGCCATCAGCGGCTCCTGCTTCACGTTGTCCACGTATGCCTCCAGCTTCTCTGAGCGCACCTGCTTCACGATGCCGGCAAGCTCCTGCTCGGTAGGATAAACGGCACCCTCTGCCTCGCGCATCAGCACCATCGATACCAGGTTGGTATCGCTCTGGCAAACCAGCTGCTTGGCATAGGCATTGATGGCCTCCAATGGCAGCTGAGGTACTACCATCTTGTAGATCTGACTCTCGTCCTCTACCGATGGGATTGGCTCGTTGGAGATGAAGTTATCCACATACTGGGTGGTAAACTGCTCGTTCTTCATCTTATCCTTGTTGGCAAGCGTCTTATCTACCTGGCTCAGGAACTCCTCCTTGGCACGCTGATACTCAGTGGCGGTGAATCCGAAGTCGTGCATGCGCTTTGCCTCGCGCAATACGGCAGCATAAGCCTCCTTTACCTTACCTGGCTTAGCCACACCGATAAGACTGAAGGCACCCTTGGTAGAAGAGAGCAGGAAGTCGCCGTCGTCGGCACCTGCCTGAAGGAATGGGCAGTCGGCTTCCTGGGCAATCTCGGCATAGCGTGCACCCAGCATAGAGGTAACCACATTGTCCATGTATCCCTTCATGAGATAGCTCATGTTGCCCTTCATCGCATTAGGGATGGCAGGATGCTTCATGAAGATATTGAAGATATCATACTGCTGCTCCTTGTCCTTGTCGATTACGTAGATGGCTGTATCATTATCGGCAACTTCCACCGGCTCAATCTTGGCGGCATTGGCAGGCACCTTGATGCCCGAGAAGAGCTCCTTGATCTTGTTCTCGATATGGTTGACATCTACATCACCCACGATGATGATTGCCTGATTGTCAGGGCGATACCACTTGCGGTAGTAAGCACGCAGGGTTTCCGGCTTGCATCCGTCGATGACGCTCATCAATCCGATAGGGAAACGGTAGCCATACTTGTTGTTCTGATAAAGCTTTGGCAAAGAGCGCTCTATCATGCGCTGCTGACCCACGATGCGCATACGGTACTCATTGTGTACCACGTCGCGCTCGTCATTGATGGCTTCCTCGGTAAGAGAGATGCCATTGCTCCAATCCTTGAGGATGAGCATGCATGAATCTACGGCTGTAGGGCGGGTAGTAGGTACATCGGTGAAGTAATATACGGTTTTCTCTACGCTGGTATAGGCATTGAGATTTCTACCATACTCCACGCCGATGCTCTGCAGGTAATCCTGGAGAGAGTTACCCTTGAAGTGATCGGTACCGTTGAAGGCGAGGTGCTCGAGGAGGTGAGCCAAACCGCGCTGATCATCGTTCTCATTGATAGAACCCACTTTCTGGGCAATGTAGAAGCTGGCTACATGCTCAGGATAACTGTTGTGACGAATGTAGTAAGTCAATCCATTGTCGAGATGACCAATCTTCACATTCTTATCCACAGGAATGGCTGGCATCTGTGCCATCGCACTTCCCACGGATAAACACAGCAGAAACGCTGCAAAAATCTTTTTTAGTTTCATCTGCTATTGATTTATAAAATTTCTTGTTTCAAATATTCCGCTTGCAAAATTACACAAAATAAAAAAGATTTGCAAGCATTTGGGAGATTATCTTCCCCAATACCTGCAAATCTTAACGTAAAACTAACATTGGAAGCTCTTCATCCACGAACCGCGGTAAAGTCGGATGAGGAAAAGCGTGCCTCTGAGGGTAAGCTCCGTAGCCATCGCAATCCAGACACCCTCCAAGCCATAGCTCTTGGAAAGGGCGTAAGCCAGGGTGAGGCGCACCAGCCACATGGTACCCAGATTGATGGCGGCTGGCTTCCGGGTATCACCCGCTCCCACGCAGACACAATAGGTTACGATGCTCGCTGCAAAGAAAGGCTCGGCAAAGGCCTCGATGCGAAGGCAGGTGGTACCCAGCTCGCGGATGCTCTCTACCGGCGAGAGCACACCTATCATCTCGGGGGCAAAGACATACATCACCACTCCCATCAATGCCATCACGAACATGCCCAATCCCACCGTCATATAGGCGAAATTGCGGCAGAGATCGGTACGCCCGGCACCATGCGTCTGCCCCACCAGGGTGGTGGCGGCATCACCGATACCATAACCCGGCATATAGCAGAGGCTCTCGGCGGTGATGGCAAACGAGTGGGCAGCAATGGCGATATTGCCCAATGGTGCCACAATCATGGTGCTCACGATCTGCGCACCGCTCATCAGGACATTCTGTATGGCTATCGGGATGCTAATCTTGCAGGCATGGTGCAGGTATTCCTTCACCCACCGGAAAGGTTCCTTGTCCTGACGCAGATTGAGTATCCGGTTACGGCATGCCGTGAGGTAGAGATTGGGCAGCGAGATGCAGATATAGGCAAGCGCCGTGCCGCAGGCAGCTCCCACTACGCCCATCTTCATGACGTAGATGAAGAGGTAATTGAACATCACATCGCAGATGCATATCAGCACCGCCATCACACTCGGGGTATGCATGTTGCCTGCCGACTTGAGCATCATCTCGGAGATATGATACAGGAATACGAAGGGCAACGCCAAACCGTATATCAGAAAATACCGTGAGGAATTGCCCGCAATATCAGCACCGCCACCCAGCCAATAAGGCAGATGAGAATGCACTCCTACACATGCCAGGGTAACACAAAGGCTGAACACCAAACCGCATATCAGGGCATGGCGGAATACCTGGCGAGCCTTCACGAAATCGTTGGCTCCGATGAAATGAGCCACCTGCACCGAGAAACCGGTAGCTGCCGCACTGAGCAAACTGCCAATGAGCCAGTTGGTTGACTCGATAAGTCCGATGCTTGCCGAAGCCTCAGCACCCAGATGTCCCACCATGGATGCATCGATGAAGAACATCATCACGGTGGAAATCTGCGCCAGCATGGATGGAATACTCAACCCCACAATGAGATTGAGTTTCTCGCTGCGAGCCATCGCCCTACCCTCGCGTATCGACTCCATCAGATAATCTGTCTTATTCTTGAATAACATATTTTTCTCTTATTAATTGCGTTAACGAAAAAAATGGCGACTCCCGGAAGGAATCGCCACCTTTATTTAATTACATGAATTTCGTACCTTTGTTTTTCCCAAAACTTAACTTCCGCAGAGCGGAACAGTACTGTTTTTTGTCGTCACTGAATAAACAATCTTATTCTTACCTTAACTAACACCTGTCGTCCTTGAATAAACAATCTTTTCTAACTACCTTAACTAAAACCAATAAACCAATGAACAACAATCTTAACTTTACCTAACAACTAAACCTAATAAAATCTATTACCTAACTAAAAACCTAAAACTTATTTTTTCTGATGCAAAGGTACAACTATTTTCTGAAACTGCAATACTTTTAGCCGAAAAAATGCAGAAAACTAACATTTTTTTAATATAGACAGCGTTTTGTGTGCGAACACGAACACTTGTTAACACATCAAAAAGGTATGTTAACACAAAGCGTTCCTAAGAATGCCATCAGATGGCAATCCTAGGAACGCTCCTATTCTATCACCTATATATAATAAGGTGTAAATCCCCCAAAAATCCTACTCTGTAATCCATTCTCCCTTGAGTGCCTGGGCAGCAGCTCTGGAACCCGGTATTACCTGACCCGGACGATAGTAGCTGTCGAGCACTATCTCGAAGCGAAGCATGGAATAGGCAGGGATTACGCTACTCGAACTCTGGGTAGAACCATAAGCCAGCTGATATGGGATATACACCAGCCAATGATCGCCGATGTGCATATTGAGCACGGCTGTGGTAAAACCATCTATCCAGCCACTCGCCAAATTGGTTGTTACCTGAGCAGTGACCTTGTCGTAGGTACCCTCGAAGGTCTTATCGAATACATAACCTGCAGGATAAGTATCAGTGCCCAGCAATCTGCCAAGATAGCTCACCTTCACAGAATCAGTGTACATAGGGCATCCGCTGCCCTTGCCTTCCTTCAACACGCGAACCACGATGTGATCAGCATCCTTGTAGGAAAGCGGAACATCCATACCATTCACATCCTTGTTAGGTATCTGGTTCTGGAGCGACCATTTACGAATCACCTTCCATTCGGTGCTGCCGTTGGCTATCTGCTGACGGGCATAAGCCAAAGTATCGTCAAAAGCCTGCTCGTTGCGTTCCTGCCAGTTGGCATACTCATCTACGGTGTTATCATCCTCGCTGCATGATGACAGGGCGAACACTGCCATCACGAGCAAGAAGAGATATTTAGAAATTCTTAATTTCATTACCAAGTTTCTTTAATACACTGGTGATACTTACGCGCTCCTCGATGATGCTGCGGAGGTCAGAGATAGCTACACGCTCCTGCTCCATGGTATCACGATAACGCAGCGTTACCTTGTGGTCGTTTGGTGTCTCGTGGTCAACGGTGATACAGAATGGAGTACCGATGGCATCCTGGCGGCGATAACGCTTACCGATGGAATCCTTAGGATCGCCATAGTGGGTATTGAAGTGGAACTTCAACTCATCTACGATTTCATGAGCCAACTCTGGCAAACCAAACTTCTTATCCAATGGGAATACGGCACACTTCACTGGAGCCAATGCCTCTGGCAGGCGTAATACTACACGTGTCTCACCATTCTCAAGCTTCTCCTCGCAGTAAGAGTGGCACATCACGCTGAGGAACATACGGTCAACACCGATAGAGGTCTCTACATCGTAAGGCACATAGCTCTCGTTCTTCTCAGGATCGAAGTACTTGATAGAGCGGCCGCTGTACTTCTCGTGCTGAGAAAGGTCGAAATTGGTACGGCTGTGGATACCCTCTACCTCCTTGAAGCCGAATGGCATCTT
>OJMJ01001321.1_pt1 | contig 10569 bp, 9 predicted proteins | sample 1597181 | NCBI WGS metagenome assembly OJMJ01 (sample SAMEA2452126, study PRJEB22498) | human gut metagenome | biome: human feces; feature: human gut; material: feces | place: Australia | collected 2012
CCAGTTGAGAATTGGATGTTGCCCACCAAGTTAGGGTTTATGATGCTGAGTCCTTCCTGCTGTCCTGAGGAAATCAGCAACGGACGGTAGACCTCGATGCCATTTATGTAAACGCTGTTTTCATCGTAAGAGCCTCCGCGTACGGAATATTGTGAGCTCATCTCGTTTTTTGACGAAACTCCCGCCACAGTCGACAGCAAAGTCTCCACACCGTTGCCCGACACCGACGTGGTCTGTTGCAGAGCCCGGGCGTCGAGATTCTGCATTCCATCGGTCTGCTTGCGGTATTCCGTCACCGTCACCCCCTGCAGCTCGGTCGAGGCGTCGGAGAGTTTTACAGTCAGCGTGACGTTTCCTTCCGGCTTTATTAGTTTCTGATGGCGTTCTTTGTATCCGAGACAAGAGAATATGATTTCGACAGTGTCTTGGCGGGCAACAGAAAGAGAGTATCCGCCGTCGATTCCCGACATTGTGCCGATTGCGCTTTTTGCTACACGTATTGTGGCAAATTCAATCGGCTTGCTGTCGCTGTCGAGTACTTTTCCCGAAATATGAACCTGTGCAGCTACCGCAACAGGCATAATCAGCATCAATAGAAAAAAATATGTTGTTCTTGTTATGCGCATAGACTATAAATATACATATTAATAAACGCAGAAAACCAGGTTTAATTATGTGGTGGCGCATAAAAAAGCCCGTTGCGTGGCGGGAGGACACTGAAAAAGTAAGCACTTTTCAGTTTTCCCTTAGCCGGAGCAAAAATCAAGAACTCGCCAAATCCACGGTCATGGACTTGGCGAGTTCTCATTTTGTTCGGTCAATCTCCTCCAGGTATCGTAATTTAGGCCGTTGTCATGACAGTATTTGTCCATGAGTTCCTTTTGAATAAATGAAAAGTCCACAATGTCTTTGATCCTACGCAGAAGATTGTCCTGTGGAATGATCAAATCGTACAGTTCACTGTAATCGCTGAATTGGATAGTATGTTGAAGAGGTAACATATCGGTCTGTCTTATACCTATAAAGGTACAAAAAATCGGCACATATCCAAGTCTTTTACTTGGTCTGTGCCGATTAAATCAGGCCGGTGTCTTACAAAGGGACTTTTTCAGTGCCCTCCGGGAAAACGATGTCCACACCCCACACAACTAAGCCTCACAAGAAAAGATGCCCAGTCTCGGCAATACCATATAATGCGAATGGAATTACGTTGATAATGTGACATATCTTTTGACATATAGGCAGTTATATTAAAACTATAAAATGAATACCTTTCAACTGATTGCAAAATATTCATAAAAATTAAGGCGATATATCAGGTTTGTGAAATAAATATTGTAATATTGCAGATTGTTTGATTATATGAGTAATCACAAGAATATGGCATATAAAGAATTGAATCGACTAAAACTGCTGCTTGTTGAGAAGAAGAAAACAGGCAAATGGCTTGCGGAACAACTTGGAAAAGACCAAACAACGGTATCAAAATGGTGTACCAATTCAAGCCAGCCGGACATTGAGTATCTTATGAAGATAGCCGATGTTCTTAAAGTCGATGTAAATGAAATTTTGAGAAAGCAATAAAATGGGAATGGATATAAATATGATGTTGTTTGACCATAAAGATATATGCAAGTTTGTATGTTGTAGCACTGCAAACAACACATTTGCAAACATTAATAAGAATAGTTGAGCATACGGATATGAAAAAGAAAAAATATAGTGTGCTTGATTTGTTCTGTGGAGCTGGAGGCCTTTCAAGAGGTTTTATTGATGCTGGTTTTTCAGTAAAACTTGGTGTGGATTTTGATGAAATGGCGTTGGAGACATTTGCGAAAAATCATGAAGGGGCTGTAGCCATGAAGCTTGACCTTTTTGACTTGAATAATGTCGAAAAAATAAAAGAATTTTTTGACGAGAATAACTATGCCTTAGATGTCCTCGTAGGAGGTCCTCCATGTCAAGGTTTTTCCCTCGCCGGACCTCGTCAAATTGATGATTCCCGAAATGTTCTATACCGAGCAATGGTAAAAACGGCAAAAGAATTGTGTCCAAAAGTCGTTGTTCTTGAAAATGTACCAGGAATGATACAATTACATGGAGGTCTTGTAAAAGAAAAAATCATAAAAGATTTCACAGAATTAGGATATACTATGGGAGAGCCACATATACTTTATGCTCCTGATTATGGTATACCCCAAATTCGCAAACGAGTAGTGTTCGTGGGTTTATTGCATTCCAAAACAGAATATACATATCCGAAGCCAATTCTCTCCCCTGAGGAGTATGTCACTTGTGAGCAAGCTATAAGCGATTTACCTGCATTAATAGATATTGTAGGTGACAAAGTGCAAGACTATCCCACAGAAGCGCAGTCAGATTATCAAAAATTAATGCGCCAAGACTCGAATAGAATTTACAATCATGAGGGTACGATTCACGACCCCAAAACAAAAAAATTCATAGCTATGGTGCCAGAAGGAAAGAACTATAAATCTCTGCCACCTGAATATGCTGGGATATACAAGTATCACGAAGCTCTAACGAGGTATCATAGCAAGAAACCTTCTCCCACAATAAATACTGGACATAGGTCGCATTTCCATTATAAATGGAATAGAATACCGACAGTAAGGGAGAGTGCAAGATTGCAATCTTTTGCTGATAATTTCATATTTTATGGAAATAAAACGCAGCAGTATCGACAAGTAGGCAATGCCGTTCCACCATTGTTAGGTAAAGCAATAGCAACAGAAATAAAAAAATGGTTAGATGAGAATGAAGCTAAATAGAAAAATAAAGATGTTAGATCTTTTTGCAGGTTGCGGAGGTCTAACAGACGGCTTCATGCAAACGAAGTGCTTTAATGATGTTGCAGCCGTAGAGTGGAAAGAGCCACAAGTAAGAACTCTAAGAAATAGGCTTAAAACCAAATGGGGAGAGCAGGATGCGGATGAAAGAGTTTTACATTTCGACATACAAAGAGAGTCTGAGTTGTTTAAAGGATGGCAAGATGACAAAGACTATGAATCAAGCAGAGGCCTTGACTATTATGTGAATGAAGCTAATGGCATAGATATAATAATTGGAGGACCTCCTTGTCAAGCGTATTCTGTCGCAGGTCGTGTCCGTGATGAGAGAGGAATGGCTGACGATTACCGAAATTTCTTGTTTGAGCATTATCTGGCTATAGTAGACAGGTATCAACCGGACTTGTTTATATTTGAGAATGTACCTGGCATTTTAAGTGCAGCTCCTCATGGAAAAAAAGTTTCTGAAATTATTCCAAAAGAATTTTCTCAAAAAGGCTACGAAATCACAAATAAGTTAAGAGAAGCAATCGTAAATGCAGCCGATTATAATGTCCCTCAGAACCGCAAAAGGGTTATTCTTGTTGGTATAAGGCGAGAATCTTTTAAGGGTATAGACATTCAGAGGATGTTAGATGATTTTTATATGCAAATTCTGCCATCACATAAATGCAAACATGTGCGAACTGTTAAAGAAGCTATCGGTATGCTTCCTCCCTTAGAGCCATATTGGGACGAGGAGCACCACTCAAAGCGAAAATCACATAGCGTGCCAAATTGTGACGTGACTTGGCACGTTCCTCGTTATAATAATTTGCGTGATATGGACACGTTTAAGTTGTTGGCAGAAGATTTAGAATCAGGCAAGAACGAATATGATAGTAAAAAAATAGCCGAATTATATGAAAAAAAGGTCGGTTCAAAATCGCCTATTCATAGGTATCACGTTTTGAATCCAAATGAACCCAGTACAACGATTATAGCTCATCTGCATAAAGATGGAAATCGTTTCATACATTATGATTCAAAACAAGCAAGAACAATAACCCCAAGAGAAGCTGGATTATTGCAGAGTTTTGACGCCGATTTTGAATTTTTGGGTTCAAGAGGCAATGTGTATGAAATGATTGGCAATGCTGTGCCACCACAGTTGGCAAAAGCATTAGCTGAATCTGTCATTGAATTGTTGGTAAAATATAAATCTGAAAAGTATGCCTAAGTATTTGTTCAGTAATGACCAACGTATTTCAGCATTGGTTGAAAGAATCCAGTGGGTTGCAGATTATGTTATGTCTGGGAAGAATTTGAAAAATATTCCAGGAAAATCAGACAATAACAATGCTGCCACACTTGAATTCTACTATAACTTATATCGGAATACAGAAAATACAAAAGTTGCAATAACTAATCCTAAAGAGGTGGTTCGCAATTTTGTCATAAAGTTTCAGTTTCCAAATCCAAGGACACAAGAATCATTTAATGACTCATTAAACGAAGGGGTGTTCTTAGCTCCATATAGAATGGTTGTTTCAATTTTGATTTCTTTGGCAAAAATTGAAAAGAGAGACTATTCTTATTTGACTTTAGAAGAAATTCTTTACTATGTATTTGCAGATATAAATGTATGTAAGAACCCTTCTGTTGATTGCAAAAAACTCGCATCTCAAATTCTTCAAGACAGAAAAATAAATAAGAATTTATCGCCATTCATTACAATGAACATAAGGTGGAATCAATATGACCGACAAGTTCGAGAAATGATGGCTGTCCTTGGCAAGTGTTCTGATAATTTTAGACTATCAAAAGGAATATTAGAATATAGTCACAATATAGGTGATGACGATTTTATAAATCGAATCTTGAAGTATAATTATTTTTGGATTCCAAGCAATAAAGATAATTTTGATTTATCAACTAAAGAATATATTAGTTATATGAATATGGCAGATACTCCATATAATGTTGTTGAGTTCAACAAGGAGGAAGCAGACAAAATCAAGACTAATCTTGAAATATACCCACTTCAGCAAATTTATTACGGCGCGCCTGGTACTGGCAAGTCGTTTGATGTAAATAATATAACCAAAGGATATTCCACAATCCGTACCACGTTTCACCCAGATAGTGACTATTCCACATTTGTAGGGGCTTATAAGCCGACGATGGAAGAAACACCAGTGTATGGTGCGCAAGGTGTGGAAGTGGCAAAAGAGAAGCGCATCACCTACACTTACGTAAAGCAAGCGTTTTTGAAAGCATATCTTGGTGCATGGCAGAAATACGCAAAGTGCGGTGAAACGGCTGAACCGCAGTTCTTGGTGATTGAGGAAATCAACCGAGGCAACTGCGCCCAAATTTTCGGTGACTTGTTTCAGCTTCTCGACAGGGGCGACAACGGTTTCTCCACCTATCCGATAGAATCCGACTCCGACTTGCAAAGCGAAATAAAAGCAGCATTTGCTGACGATGGAGAGTATGCCCTTGAAAATGAATTGGCGGTGGATAGTGTGGTGGACGAATACACAAGCAACTATGGTGAATCGTTGTCTGCCGACATTAAAAATGGACATGTGTTGCTACTGCCTAACAACCTCTACATCTGGGCAACGATGAACACAAGTGACCAGAGCCTATTCCCCATAGACTCTGCGTTCAAGCGCCGTTGGGATTGGCACTATGTGAAGATTGCCGATGCCGGTAAAGGTTGGAAGATACAGTGCGGAAATGAATACTGCGATTGGTGGAAGTTTGTTGAAGAAATCAATAAGCGCATTGCCAAAGAAACAAGCAGCGATGACAAAAAACTTGGTTACTTCTTCTGTAAGCCTACAAAAGATAGCGATGTTATCAAGGAAAATACATTTGTCGGCAAGGTGCTGTTCTACTTGTGGAATGATGTATTCAAGGACGGAGATGTTTCTCTTTTCAAAGTAAGCGATGATGAAAATGCAGAAATTTGCTTCGATGCGTTCTACAGCAACGATAATAATGTGAATTTCAAGGCAATTAAAAAGTTTTTGGTCGGTGTGGTTGGCGAGGAAAATATTAAGCCCAATGAAGATGCTCCTATAGTAGTAGACGAAGATGAGAATGGAAATATGATAGACTACACTAAGTATTCGTTTGACGGCGAATCACGACTATCCAAGAAAGACCTTGGATATAATATTGTGATGAAGTATATCAACGAACATTCCGACAAGACATTCGCAGAGCTGCAAAGCGACTTGGCATTTGATGATACTGTTGAAAACAAATACAGATACAATGGCGTTTTAGCTCGTTCTGAAAATATTACAGGTAGCTTTACGTCTTGTTTCGGCTCAGAATTAACTTCATCTGATGGCGTTAAGTACAAAGTTTTGACGTGGTGGAACAAGTACAACATAGATTTCATTATCAAATTTGCACAAGCCCAAGGTTGGTCGGTGAACACTGTAACAGAATAAGCGTATGCGCATACTGATAGAAGAATACCAATATAACTATGAGGACGTCAGTGATGTTCTTAAAGGTCTTGGTGTGCTTCAAGACGTGGAAGGCAAAGTGAGTCTCAGTTATGTGGGCTACTACTTCAACGATGACCCAAACGTGAACGACTGCGTGTTTATTTTACCCAAGGTGTTGCTTGAAGGAGAAGTCGGGAAAGAAAAGGTATTTGGGCATATCGAGCCCAAGGACTTGATAAATGCCGATGATTGCAAGGAACTGACCAACGAGGAACATACATTTATCTACAATCTCAGCGTGTGGATATATCGTGCTATAACCGTGTTTCGTGACCATGAGTTTGACCGAATGGACGGTAAGAAGCAGCCAAGCATCGTGCTTTATAAGAAAGCACCGATGATGGGTCACACAAAACGGCGCAAGGCAAACACTTTTCTTGATGTGCTATTGGCTTTACAAGAATGGAACAAGAAGAATGAGAGTTTTGTGATGTTCATCGTCAAAAATCTTCATTCGGGCTACAACAAAATCAACTGGTCACGAACTATTTCACGAAGCCAAGCAGTGGTGCAAGAAATTAGTGGAGGCTCTAGGCGGCAAGATGTTAGCTATCTTAATCCCATAAATAAAAAGCGGCAAATTAATTTCGATGAAGAATTGCTCGTGATTTATTTCAGCATCTTGCAACATATACACGATAAGTATGGTTTCCCTGTAAGCATCAATGTGAATTTTCCATTGGTCAGAGGTGATAAGTTTGCTCGATATATTAATGGTTTTGGCAAACGCAGACTGAAGCAAATCAAGTACAAATACTACTCCGACAAAGCATTGGAGTTATGGGAATTGTGCTATGCGTTCTTCGACCGTCCTGATAGTGTGATGCTCAATGTTGACCAACGAGAATACTTGTTGGTAAAGAGTTTCCACATCGTGTTTGAAGCGATTATCGATGAGCTGATAGCTGGTGACCAAAAGCTGCCAAAGGACTTGAAAGACCAACCAGACGGCAAGCGTGTTGACCACCTGTATCAGTACCAAGAGCTGACAAATAATGATAAGGACGACGATATTTACTATATCGGTGACTCAAAGTATTATAAGCGAGGAAATTCTCTCGGAAAAGAATCCGTTTACAAACAGTTTACTTACGCTCGTAACGTAATACAATGGAATATTGACTTGTTCAACGACGGCAACGAAAGCGACAGGGTTGGTCACATAAAACTAAGAGATGATGCAACCGAGGGTTACAATATAATACCGAACTTCTTTATATCAGCTAATCAGAATAGTCTAAAACCGATTGACGACATCAAATTGATTGATAGCGACAAGGAAGAAGGACACCGCAGACAACAATATTACCTGAGTCGCCAGTTTGAAAATAGGCTATTTGATCGTGACACTTTCCTCTTGGCACATTACGACGTGAACTTTCTATTTGTGGTGGCGCTCTACGGTCGCAACCACGCAGCAAGCAAAGTGCAGTGGCGCGCCAAGGTGCGCAGAATGTTCCGCAAGGAAATTCAACAGATGCTCAAAGAAAACTTTGAGTTCTATGCAATGACTGGCAAGAGTGATGTGAATCCAGAAGCATACATAAAGGAAAATTTCCAGCAACTTTTAGGGAAAGTTTATCACCCATTTGAGAATCGGGAAAATAGCGACCAGCAATATTTCTCACTTGCCTTGCGTAAGCCTGAGAAAGAAATGAATGCCTCTGTTAGGGAAAAGGTTGCTAACGAGAATGAAGCCGTAATGTTCGACTTGAAGCAAGCGTTCTATGTAGCTCGATGCCCACTTGGTGTGGATCCGAGAACGCTACCAGAAGATGTGATGCCAAAGGTTGAGCCACATCCTCACGATGTGATTCCAACACAATTCCTTACGATGCACTATTTGGAGAATTATCCAACGACGACATTCCTTGTAGGCATCGTGAATGGTATTGATCACTTGAATTGGATATTCAGCAGAATTGGAGGTAAGCGTGACGATGCTTATAATGTGCGCCTTGGAAAAGATGCGCATGGCGGAGTGGTGAAAAGCCGCGACTACGTGAAGCACGCCAAATTCGTAATCCTTTATCAAGCTGGCGAAGATAAGGTTTACAAAGCTTTCCGAGTAAAGAACACTGGAGAATTAACTCGTGAGCAGATGATAAAGCAAGGGTATTTGAATCCGCATCACGACAAATACTTCTGCTACTTCTTTGATGAAGAAATAACTCTTGGCGATTTCGACATCAATGGAATAATCGAAGCCGATAAAAAATCATACTACGCCGATGTGACACACAAAGAAGCATACCCTAATGGTCAGCCAATCTACATTACAGGCGAAGACTTGATAAAATTCAGGCGATAAAATATGAGCTTTAATTATAATAAAGTTGAAGTGATATGTTTATACCATAGTTTATTGAAAAAATCAATATTGAGATAAAAAGTCTATTGAGATGCGGCGTTGGAATGTCGGATGATATTGAGCTTTTAATAACCAATATGCGGCAAATATGCTATCTACATTGAATTCATCTGAAAGCTTATCGGCTGTCATAGGCTCACCTTTGCGTTTTCTGTCAAAAACGGCTTTTCGTAATTGATCACCATTGAAAAGGTATTGATTTGCAAACTTGTTCGCTTCTTTCTCTGTTTTGGACAACTTGGCTTTACTCTCATTTAGTTGACCTTCCAAAATGTCTTCATTGCGATGAAGAAGCACATGTCCTAACTCGTGGAATAACGTAAACCAACATGTCGCTAAATCACGATTACGGTCAGAAACTTGTATTAAAGGTTTTCCTTCAAACCAACGAACACAACCATATACTGTTTTAGGAAGAAAAGGCACGAAAACTAATGCCACCCCAAAAGCTTCCAAAACGGATGGAAGAGAGTGGAAATATTCAGAACTTTCAATTTGGTGTTTCCAAACACCTGAAGCAATCCAATTCTTCAATGCGGATTCGTTATATTCAGGTAGGTTCATACGTTTGAAATCCAATTCACCTCTTCGCAACCAAGCATATAGATTGACTGGGTCTACTTCAACATTGTTCTGACGGCGGAATAAAGCTGCATAATTATTCGAAGTGGCGAAAATTTCATTTTCAGAATCCACATCGAAAAAATCGAGTATATCATCAAGCCTATCTCTTCCTTGGGTAAATTCATTACGAAGTAAAGGAAGAATGTTTTTTAATTTAGTAAACGCTTTCTTAGATATTTTAAACGATATAGCCGCTTTCTTCTTTTCGCGTGCATAGTCCTCCTGATAATTACGAATGAATGTGGCAAGTTCATTATCCAGGCCGAGAATTTTACAAAGTTTAGCAATTTCTCTTTCTGAAAACTTAACTTTTGCTCTCAACTTGTCTATGGGCATAAAGTCAACGACATTTTTGCCTTTGACAGCAAAAACAGATTCAACCTCTTGCCCAACTGTGTTGAGTAATTCCAGAGGATTAATAACATTAACTTTCTGTTCCATAATAATTTAAAACTGCTTTATAGTCGTGATTATTAATATCTATGACATATATAGTACTAACTGCGTTGAAATTTCCATTCCAATCTTTAACTAATAGAAACTCACCTGTCTCTGTGGTAATATGATGAAAAAATTTCCTCCAGCTTCCTGTGACACGGGTCTTTAATATTAGAGGGTCACCTTTTTTCTCACCACGTTTCAGTTCTATGCAGTTGCTTGTACCTCCAAATATTTTATTGTACGCGCCAGCATCTGCAAAGGAGAGAAGACGTTTGTGAAGTTTTACACTTTCATCCTCAATTCCACCAAACATTTTGCCAAACGCACGTCGCTTAGTTCTGTTAGTTGGGTCGTCAACAAATGCTTGATAGCATTTGCATGCTTTTGTCGATTTAAATTCTATTTTCATATCAGAAAGTAATCGCTACAATTTTGGCGTGCAAAATTAATAGATTTTTCCTATGTAGCAAAATCATATTGCAAATTTAACGTATTTTTCTGAATAAGACAACACGAAGATAACATTGCACTATAAAACTCCAGTAACACTGATTGAGAAGCTTTCTCTGAAAGGAAACTTTTCTAAAGCTGCAGGAAAGCAAATCGGACAACTGGAGCTTTTTGAGGATGGAGAAGATTCCGGAAAATACCGATACGAGTTGATATCGACTCCAGCCTATCTGGGGCGGACATAAGACAAGCACATCCTATATTTGGCCAAATCACTAAAAACACGACAATCATTCTTGTCTATATGGGATAAAGGTACAAAAAATCGGCACATATCCAAGTCTTTTACTTGGTCTGTGCCGAT
>OJMJ01001331.1_pt1 | contig 10537 bp, 9 predicted proteins | sample 1597181 | NCBI WGS metagenome assembly OJMJ01 (sample SAMEA2452126, study PRJEB22498) | human gut metagenome | biome: human feces; feature: human gut; material: feces | place: Australia | collected 2012
CCACTTTCGTCGCCGCCCATGAAATCTGCAAACTCATCCCAGAAATTCGTGATATCCTCATCGTCGCTTGACGACGGTGTCACATCCACCGGATACCAGCCGATTACCGGATCATACACCTCCACCCACGCATGCGCATCGGCATCCGTGACATTCACTTTTACATATGCAGTCTCACCAATCTCAGAATAACCATCATAATAATCTGCATAATCTGCGCCATCGACCAGCTCGCCACTTAATATCTGATCGTAATCAATTGCATAGCCTTCCACATACCGTGCCGGAATTCCCATGTATCGGAAGATCAGCACCGCCGCACTTGCAAAATAAGAACAATAGCCTTTCTTATTTTCCAACAGGAAATAGTTGACAAAATCCTTTTTCTTTGGTGTCTTTCCCGGACGGACGGTATACGGATAATTCTCCTGATAATAATTTTTCAGTTCCTCGATCACATGATCTGTCGTTCCGATTGTTCCAAGCTCCGATGCAACCTGTGACACCGCCTCTAAATTCTCCTCCGGCACATACAGATCCATATCATTATCCGCCACAGACTCTGACGTCACGGATGCACGGTTTCCTGCCACACGCGGATAATAGGTGATCGTATAACCGTTCCGTATCGCTTCTGCGTCCGCAGTATAATACGGCTGATACAACTGAGGATACACACCCACACATTGAATCTCCATCGTTGCTTTGGCACTACCCCCACGATTCTCCTCGTATTGCTCTTTGAGCGATCTTGCCTCCGCATTCGTGTCCATGCCATCATAATTTCGGATTTCACTCATTGGCGTCCACTCGTTCGCATATGGGTTATATCGGACGCCAGTAAAAGATTTCAGGTAGATCCGGTTTGATGTATATGGTGCCATCTTCACAACCAGATCGGTCTGGTTATCCAGATAAACCGTAGAAACCTCTCCCAGTTTTCCACCTCCAACACCGCCGTTGGTACCAGTTCTGTGATACAAGCCCTCAAAACCGTCGACCAGTAACGTCGACATCGCCGCCATTGTCAGATCTTTATATTTGTTTCCGGTGTATCCGACATTAAATGACTCCTTCGGGCGAAAGCTGCTTGCCGCCGTCACGACCAGTATTGCAGTGACTACCGCCAGTACCCCTGCCTGCACCATTGCTTTCACGTCATAGACATAGGCAACCTCTTTTTTCTTTTTTCCCTGCACCTGAAACTGTGCGTTGCTACGCTTGACTGATACCTGCGGACTGTAATGCTTTCCCGCCTTAAATATAATCGCCATAGCCACACCGGCAAGCATCATAAGCACATACAACAAATCCGGCTCCATCGTCAGATAAAGCGGAATCAGATTCAGACACATGATAATCACGATTGCCGTCACATACTGCATCCGTCGGGAGATATAGACATTTAATAAGATGTCAAGCACAATACCGATAAAGAGTGCCACAAACGTGACTGTCACATACCGGTTGCCAATTTTCTCCTCATATAACCTCTGAATATCCACATCGAAATACTGGGCTGCATTATCAACCGTGATGTTCACGATCGCATAAAATCCACTGTTGATGTAATCACGGAATGTAAATACCAGAAATGCAAAGGTGACAAACAAAAACAGATAACCGAGGTTTTCCACCATCAATCGGTAATACAACATTGCACAGCCAAGCGATGTCAGTAAAATCAAAGCATGGCAAAGCCCGACATGAAACGAAATGTCAAATGCCGTCAGATAAAAACCGATACTTCCCATCGAAAGAAGATAGACAATGAAGCCCTTCAACAACAGAGTAAGCACCCGGTTTTCCTTCTTCTCGAAGAATTCCTCCTGCAGGTACACACCCTCGCACAGTTCCATCGATTCAATTGTATCTGCATGTTTCTTTTTTGCCATATTATAACCTACTCATTTTCCCGCACCTGCATCTGCGCACCCTGTCCATCACTAAATACATGCAGATATGCATGCATTTCCGGGTGCACCAGTGCCATATGATCTGCCGCTTCACTCGGATTCTTATATGCCTTCTCATAATACAAACGGGCAAACGCCGCATCTAGTTCTTCCTTATAATCAATCCTCACATCTTCATATTCATAGCGGTTTGTACTCCAATACAAAAGCCGCACGGTCGTCTGCTCCTGTATCAGTTCCAGAATCACGGAATACGTCATCGTCAGAATCGCCGCCAGATTCACCGGTTGATCGATAAAAAGCTCCGGCACGATCACAAGCTGGTGATCCGACATACTCACGCGATCCTTCACCATCAGGATATCCCGCTTTGCTGACAGCTTCCAGTGGATACTCATCAGCTTATCGCCCGGAATATACTCCCGGACTTCCTGCACGTCAGAGAAATCATTGCCCCGTTTTGAGCTTTCCTCGCTCTCCAACATGCCCTGTTCAAGTGCCGTCTTTTCATATGCGATATCCGTCACAGCCCGCGGCAGGATACTAAGCTCCGCCGTCTGCTCCACGTTTTTCTTCAATCGAAAAAATCCCATCAGATCTTTGATATACACACGTGACACACTGATCTTTAACAGTCCCGGATACGTCGCCACAACCGGAAGCGTAAGGGTATATCCTTTTCCAGCATGTACCGGCACGGAAAATACCTGTTGCCCGATCGTCTCCATCAGAGTGTTCTCCACATTTACGATCAGCTTCGTATCCAGCGAGACAAACCACGTTGGATTTTTGATCTGTATCGTAAAATACGCAGTCTCCCCCTGTACCCCATAGGAATCCTGCGCATGATGAATCTCTACCTGCAAATAATGCCGCAATACCCACACCGACATTGCGGAAAGGATTGGTCCAGCCACCATCAGCACAAGCACCAGAAAATAAAACTGGCTATGCAGAAAATAGTAGATCATCCCATTTACAAAGAGCAATAACCCATATCCAATTATCCGAACAATATATTCTGCCAATCCTTATACCCTCGGTGCTGTAACATTTGCGATCACCATTCCGATCGCCTGCTGCATTGTGATACCCTGTGCCTTTCCACGTGCTGACAGCTTCACACGATGTCCTAATACATCACGCGCTACATCCTGCACATCCTTGGCACAGACATAATCTCTGCCGTCGATCACTGCCATTGCCTTTGCCATACGCAAAAGTGCGATCGTACCTCGCGGGCTGGCTCCCATCGAAAAGATCTCCATCGTCCGGGTTGCCTCCACCAGATTTACAATATACTCATAGATTTCATCTTTCACATAGAGATCATTTGTCATCGCACGCAACGCAAGCACCTCTTCCATCGAGATGACTTCCTGCACCTTCGAAAGTGGTTTCCCTGCATTTCCTTTCAGAATTGCCACTGCATCTGCATGACTTGGATACCCCATGGACAAACACACCATAAAACGGTCAAGCTGGGATTCCGGCAGCATCTGCGTACCAGAAGAACCATATGGATTCTCTGTTGCGATTACGACAAATGGATCTGGCAACGGCCGGGTCACACCGTCAACCGTCGCCGTTTTTTCTTCCATAACTTCAAGCAATGCGGACTGTGTCTTCGGCGAGGTTCGGTTAATCTCATCCGCTAAGAACAGATTCGTAAATACCGCACCTTCCCGGTATTCAAAATCCTTGGTGGCAGAGTTATACATGGAAAATCCCAGGATATCACTCGGCAGTACATCCGGCGTAAACTGCACACGCTTATAGTGCATTGACATACTCTTTGCAAAGGTTGTTGCAAGCGTCGTCTTACCTACACCCGGAATATCCTCCATCAGAATATGTCCGCCTGCAATCACGGCAGCAAGAACCTTCTTTACAACATCCTCCTTGCCCTTGATCACTTTATTTACTTCCGCCTGCACCTGTTCGAGCTTCTGACTCATTCCGTCCATCTGCACACCTCCCGCATCTTTACAACTATCTTATTCCTTTACGATTCCGAGCTTCTTTGCCTCATCCGATACTGCCTTGGCAACGACCTTTGCCACTCTCTCATCAAAAGCACCCGGAATGATATACTCCTCATTTAATTCCTCATCTGTTACGATCGAAGCAATTGCCTTGGCTGCCGCAATCTTCATCTCCTCTGTGATTGCCTTTGCCAGTTCTTCACAGTACGGCTCATCCGAATTTTCATAAAGCATTCCGGCAAGCTCGTCACGGCTGATCGTATCCAGACGCTCCGCCGCACTGATTCCTGCCTCCTGATTCAGCCGCAGATCAAGCGGTCCGTCCACTTTAAAGGAAAATCCACGCTCCGGATTGTCGATCTGCATGGACGAAACGCCAAGATCTGCCAGAACAAAATCAAATCCACCCACTTCTTTTGCAATCTCATCGATCGTGCAGAAATTCTGCAGATGGATGGTCAACATGTCCTCGCCAAATCCCTGCTCTGCCAGACGTTTTTTCGTCTTTGCCGACTCTGCCGGATCGACATCGGTCGCATGGATGTGTCCCTGTCCCTGTAATTGTTCAAGCATGGCTTTTGTGTGTCCACCGTAGCCGAGTGTTGCATCAAAACCGGTCTGTCCCGGTTTGATCTGCAGGAAATCAAGAATTTCTTTTACCATAATGGAGATATGCATGCCTGCCGGGGTGTTTCCTTTCTGGATGACATGCGCGATCGTGTCTTTGTATTTTTCCGGCTGCAGTTCTTTATATTTTTCTTCAAATTTCTTCGGGTATTTTCCTTTATAATGCACACGGCGCTTGTGCGGGGTCTGGTTTTCGTTTTCCATTTTTTATTCCTTTCCTCTCCTGTCCAGGTACAGCTCCTCTTACCATTTACAAGGCAAAACTTTATATGAGGTTGCGAAGGTATTGTTTACAGAGTAATCTTTGAGCACTAATGATTTCAAATTTAATCTGTTTTCTATGAATACCGGTACAATTGTTTTTCTACCAGTTTACTTCCTTCATAAACAAGCCGAAGTGTAAAAAAGCGGTGCTCGTCTTCCTCGATCAGCAGTTTTAAAAAAATGGCATCTCCTTCCCAGGTCGGAAGCGCAAGCACTTCTTTTTTGTCCATCCACTGCAGATCGCCTTCATTGCACTCGATCAGCTCCCCGGTAAAACCATCCGCAGTAAACAGGCACATTTCTTCCGGCTCCGGCGCTTCATCACTGATGAATGTGATCAGCCCGCGGAACTGGTAGGAAGTCAGTGTCAGGCCGGTTTCTTCTTTTACTTCACGTAACAGGCAGTCCTCCGGTCCTTCCGTGCCTTCTGCATGTCCGCCTACACCAATCCACTTGTCTTTGTTGATGTCGTGCTGCTTTTTGGTGCGGTGGAGCATCAGGTATTTTCCGTCTTTTTCTATGTAACACAGGGTTGTCATTTTCATGGGATTTTCCTCGTTATTTCTCATATTTGTTCCATATGCTCCATGATAACAAAATTTGCCCCGTTTTTTCAATCGAACATTTCATATTTTGCCCCGTTTTTGATATATTTATTTTCTTTTTTTGCCCCGTTTTTAAATTCCAGCCGAGTTATGGTGCTCATTTGAGGTATTCTCCAATCCGGTCAATATTATAAAGCGAGGTGTTTGTCATCCAGTCCTGCTCACGGAAATCTGACATGGAAGTCCGCACCGCATGCTGCGGATGATACTTCTCACAAAAAGCCCGCAGGCTTTTTGCCCGCAGATTTTCCTCTGCTTTCACCTCTACCGGAATGACCGATCTGGGTGCCTGCAGCATGAAATCAATTTCGCCTGTAGAATTTGCCGTTGTGTAATAATATGGTTCCACACCCAGTTCCGCTATCATCTGCTGCAGCACATACTGCTCCGTCAGTGCCCCTTTAAACTCTGTAAAAATCCGGTTTCCATCAATGATAACGCTTGCATCCAGATCTGCCATGGCAAGCAGAAGCCCGACATCAAGCATATAAATTTTGAACGCATACAGATCCATGAAATCAACTTTCCCTACCGGAAAAGAAGTTCCCTTATAAAACGTTTCATTGTGCGTCCTCCCTGTCAGTGGAATTTATATGTAGCATTCCTTATTACTTTATATCATATTTCTTTATGGCAGAGCCGTCAACATTTTTAAGGACGTATTTGTGTTATGGTGCTACACTTTTCAGGACGTATTTATGTGATAGTGCTACACTTTTCTGGACGTTACTGTTTGCATAAATGTGGAAGGTTTTTGTTGCATCTCAGGCATTTAAATGCTATACTTATCACAAAGCAAATACATATTTTTCCATAGCTTGGGCGGACAGTACCTGGCGAGCCGTCTATATCATATACTTTATTTTATCATTTCAAATTATCCCGGAAAGTCTTGCTTTTAAAATTCAACTTTATTTTAACTTAATTTTGTTATAAGCAGGATTTGTATTGATATGGGATGTGTTGTCATACAGATTCTGTGGCTTACACAAGGAGGAAACTGTATGGCAAACAAAGAATACAAAAGTGATGTGTTCAGCATGCTTCTTCAGGACAAGAAACGTGCAATGGAAATTTATAACGCGATTAATGGAACGGACTATGATGATCCAGAACTGGTTGAAATGACAACTTTGGATGACAAAAGCTTTTCGCTTACCGTACGGAATGATGCATCATTCATTCTTGATGCGAATCTGAGCCTGTATGAGCATCAGTCGACCTATTGCCCGAATATGCCACTGAGGGATCTGCTTTATTTTGCAAGCATTATACAAAAACAAATCAAAGCTCAGAAACGTGATATTTATGGTGGAAGAATCTTAAAGATTCCAGTGCCCCATTTTGTCGTGTTTTATAATGGAAAAGAAGATGCGCCGGATCAGTATGATCTCCGTCTTTCTGATGCATTTGAAAAAGAAACCAAGAATCCTGAGATAGAATTGGTCTGCCATGTTTACAATATTAACAATGGGAAAAATGTTCCATTGCTGTCAAAATGCCAGACATTGCGTGAATATATGTATTTTGTGGATATGGTGCGGAAAAATAATGAAATCAGTGGAAATCTGGAAGATGCCATTGAGAAAGCTATCAACCAGTGTATGGAAGAAAATGTGCTTAGGGATTTTCTGGCTCAACACAGGGAGGAGGTAATGCACGTGATGACATTAGACTATACATTTGAACGACGGCTGGAAATGCAGCGCGCCGAAGCAATTGAGGATGGCGAAAGGATCGGAAAAGAAATCGGGAAAGAGATCGGGAAAGAGATCGGGAAAGAAGAAAAATTGTCAGAGCAGATTCGTAAAAAAATTCAAAAAGGCAAACCTCTGGATCAGATTGCGGACGAATTGGAGGAAGTGCCGGAAACCATTCGTCCTTTATACGAAAAAATTAAGCAGGAAATGCTGCAATAAAATAAGGCAGTTTCCGAGGAGGAAATGAGTTTTTATCGTTCGTTAGCTGAATGATATGCTTATTTACAAAATTGAATATTGCTTACCTTCAAGTTTATTGTGTCAGGCACCAATTGTCCAATTGTTCTCTATTTCTATTGATGCAGCCACTTATGCGATGGTCGGATTTGTCACAGGTATACTACTCACAAAATATCTGCTTTGGTATGACGATAGAGTTAAGTAATTCTTAATATGAGGGGCTTACCTTGCCCCTCTATCCTTATTCTGTAACTACAATCATAGTTCTATTTTTCAATCCCAAGCACGGTATTGGCCTGCTCACCCTCCATATATTCAAATGTGATGGTATCTCCTACACCATAACGCACGATATCAAGGTAATCTACTACCGATACATCGTAAATATCGGAATCATTTTCGAGCAAAATATATTGGTGCGTATTTCCTTCTACCACTGCATCGGTGATTTTTGCAATCGTACCGGTTGCTTTCTTGACACTGTCGCTCTCTTTTGTTTCCGCATTGACACCATTTTGCTTCATCAGTTCCATATAGTTCTTTTCGCATTCACTGACAGAATCACCGGTTGCTACAATCTGATATTTCTGCACATTTACCATCGCATACATTTTTACCAGACCAGAATCATCCTTTAATGCAATGAAATAGGTCGGCTCATTTGTAATGTTTAATAACAGTGGGAAGGTTGCTGTATAGCCAAGGTTTTGCACCTTACCTTCCGCAGAGGACATCGCAGAATCTTCAATTGCGCCTTCTACCTGATAATATTTTGTCTCCATCGTTCTCTCATTCATCAGGACGAATCCAACGTTGGACTGATCACTTGTGATGGAGGTTACTCCGGTATAAACCCAGACATCATCATTCATTGCAAGGTAATTATAACCGTTCGTGGTGGTCAGACAATCCTTCTGTCCTAACACACTGTTGATAAATCCATGTTTTAAAGATCCATAATAATCATAAAGCTGTACCAATAAATCGGCAGAATAAACACGGTCTACCCAGCTTGGCACATCTTTTACCGCATAATCAGTGCACTCACCTGTCACAGCATTACAAAGCACAACTCTGCCGATGGTCTTACCTCCAAACAGACCAATCTTATAATCTGCAACACTGCAAATCCAGTAAGGCGTACCCTCCTCATCAATCTCAAAACTGATATCATCGAAAATATAGGTCGGATAACGAAATCTTAAATGACGCTTTAAGTTTCTATGAAAATGGTCATATGGCGTATATTTCATGCCTTCTGACAAACGAACCAGCTCCGTATCCTGCGTTGCCATATCAATCTTAATATAGGCTGGAATTCCTTCCTTCTGGTTCGTCAGCCACTTGATGGTATCCGCATAACGGAGCGGTGTCACACGGACCGGTTCCCCTTTGTAGTTAATCTGGGAATAAAGTTCACTGACTTCAAACTGCGACGCCATATCAACAAGACTACCCATCTTACGATTTCCCAGAATGGATGCTGAGTCACGATCTAACAGTGGAATCTGGTCATAAGAAATCTGTTTGATATCCTCGGTAAATTCCCCCTCTTCCACTTTTAAAAGTTTCTGATATTTTGCTGCATTGACAATCGGTGAGGACAAAATGGAGCCTGCCACATAAACCGCCAAAAACAGTAAAAAGACAATCACTCCAATCTTTAAACCTGTATATTCCTTAATAAAGGACAGTTCAATCTTGCTTTGTCCTGCTATCTTTGCCTTTCTTACAATATAAAGCACGAAAAGCACCGCCAAAATCAGAAAAATAAATTTCCAGGTTTCTGTTGCATGAATGTTAATTGCCGGAAGTGAAACATAATAAAAAATTGCAACAGCGATTACCACCAACAAAGCAATCACCAGTTTGACTTTCATCATTCCTTTCATCACGAATTCCCCTTTCGTTCGTTTGGTCGAAGCTGATATAAAAATTCTTCAAAACATACGCCATCTTGTTCCGGTATCAACAAGTTTATTGTGTCAGGCACCAATTGTTCCAATGTAAAACGTTTCATCGTGCGTCCTCCCTGTCAGTGGAATTTATATGCAGCATTTCTTATTGCTTTATATAATATTCCTTTATGGCAGAGCCGTCAACATTTTCAAGGACGTATTTGTGTTATGATGTTACACGTTTCAGGACGTATTTGTGTTGTCATATCACACGTTTCAGGATATGATTCTATCATGAAAGTAGGAACTATAAACTTACAAAGTTTCTGCTTTTGCAAATAACCGGTATGCTCTTGCAATTTTATTTTCCAAGTTCTATGATAGGCAGTTAGAAAGACAGGGTGATTTTATGCAGATCAGTATTCTTTTAATGGAACAGATTTTTGAGCTTTTTCTCATGATTCTGATGGGATTTATTATTGTAAAGGCGGGAATTGTCAAGGAAGAAGACAGTAAGGTTTTATCCAAAATCGTACTGTACCTGATCATTCCATGCGTGATTATAAACGCTTTTCAGGTGGACTATACTAAAAAAACCGTAAATGGTCTTCTGATCGCGCTTGCTGCATCCGTATTGCTTCAGGTGGTTCTCCTGCTTGTCGTTTTCGTGATGGGAAAACTGTTTTCCTTAAATGAAGTGGAAACAGCTTCTATCTATTACTCCAACTCCGGCAATCTGATTGTTCCTATCGTGACATTCGTTCTGGGACAGAAATGGATACTTTACGGATGTGTCTTCATGAGCGTGCAGCTTATTTTCCTCTGGACACACTGCAAGAAAATCATAAGCCGTGAATCTTCCTATGACTGGAAGAAAATCATCCTTAACATCAATATGATTTCCATTGCCATTGGTGCCATTTTATTTTTCACCAGAATCCGGCTGCCGGAACTCATTACAAATACCATCTCCAGTGTTGGAAATATGATCGGGCCAGCCAGCATGATTGTAACCGGAATGCTTTTTGCCGGAATGGATTTAAAAGCAATTTTTGCAAATAAACGTGTATATTTCATATCGGCTCTCAGAATGCTTGTCATTCCTTTGATTGCACTGTTTCTCATAAAAATCAGCCATCTTGCCACACTGTCTGCAGATGCTCAAAAGATCATGCTCATTGTATTTCTCGCAGTAATCACCCCATCAGCATCCACCGTTACACAGATGTGCCAGGTGTACGGAAACGATGCACACTATGCCAGCGCAATCAACGTAGTGACCACGCTGTGTGCCATTGTGAC
>OJMJ01001337.1_pt1 | contig 10507 bp, 10 predicted proteins | sample 1597181 | NCBI WGS metagenome assembly OJMJ01 (sample SAMEA2452126, study PRJEB22498) | human gut metagenome | biome: human feces; feature: human gut; material: feces | place: Australia | collected 2012
GGGGTGAACCAGCTCATGCCACCTATTAATACGATCCCTGCATAATCGGCCGGAATGTCATGGATCTCATAGTCGGGCAGCACCTTGAACCATCCGATCGATACAACCGGCTCTTTCCTGATAGATACGGTTTTAACTATATATTTGCTTTCACTTCCGGGCTCAACACCTAAATTGAGGTTGGGAGCGATATAAGCCCCTTCCCAATCGGCAAAGTCTTTTAACAAGACGAATAGAATTTCTTTTTTCATTATTTATTGTATTTATCGAAGTTATACTTCTTTCTAATCTCGTTTTGCTCGTCAGGCGAAAGAGATTTGAAATATCCTTTCCAACCTGGGCAGAAGTTTATGTGCCAACGCCAAAAGCGTCCCATTAATGACTGAGGGCTTTTATCGTATTTTTTCCTTAGGGGGCAGTTGTTGCAGTTACTTTTTTGCATGGATGTTACAGAATGCTTGTTGTTTACAAAGGTAATGCTTTTATTGGAATTGCTTTATTTCAATCTTTGTTTATTATGATAATATACCCCATCTGATATAATTGCCAATATTTATCGTAATTTTGCATTATTCGTGAAGATGGTAGTTGTTATGAGCATCCTCATTGGTTTGAATTGGCAAAGGATAAATGGGCGCAGGTTTATAAAACTACGGGAACTCCATGTAGTTGTTGGATGTGTAGAGGATTTGAATATGACCGCAAGGAGTATAAGAAAGAAACTTTGCGTATTATTCGGGAATCAATGGAGTAGACTAAAAATTAGATAACGGAATCTATTATACATAGGTTCAGTTATCTAATTCTATAATGAGTAGAAGTTTTTGTTTGTATTTCCAAAAGTTAAATCGTGTTATTGAACAGTTGATATTAGTATATAAATCGAATATGCAATTAAAAGATTTTTTAAGCTCTATTTATTATTATTTTGAGTTTGAAAAACTCGTCTTGAATTGTTTGTAAATTCTCTTGAATTTCAACGATTCTTTCTGAACTATATGTGATTTTACCTCTTTTAACTTCAATGTCAGGAGGTGATTTAGGCATAACAGATGTGTCAGTAAGTAAAGGTTTTAATCGTTTGTAGTTTGTATCTAAAACTTCTTTAATGTCATCCACTTTAAATTCAGATTTTTTGAAAGAATCTATTTTCTTAAATAACTTATGGCGTGTTATATTGGATTTTGAATATAAGCTTATCACCTCTGTATAGGTTGTACTATTCAATTTATTTCCAAGTTCGACTAGCGGAGATTCGGTGTTTTCTACCTGAGAAATAAACATCTCTTTTTCTATTCGAACATCTTGTACTTCTTTCTCTAGAACTTTTGATATATAAATTGCACAACCTATGGTTAAAAATAGCGATATTGCATCTATTATAGATATTTCCTTGTTTAAAACAAAATATCCCCAATCAATCAGTTTACAACAACAACATCCAATACTGAATATTATAATATAGATAATTATGTTAATGATTTTGTTCTTTTTCATAGGCATCTTCAATATAATTATCTACTTCTTCTTTATAATCAGGATCTTCGTCTGAAATTATAATAAGTGTTTGTTTGAGAATATTGTAATTTATATGGTCTCTCCTAATTAGACCTCCGAAAGATTCTTCCAAAAAAGATGTACCTAAACCAGCAGTGCCGTCTAAGTCAACAATTAGCTTTACATTCATTTCTATTGCTTTTTTCAGTGCAGGATGTAGAACATTTTGTCTAAATTCTTGACCGGAATAATCTCCTTCTTCAGGATAACGAGCACCCGGAATACGACTGAAATCTGTCGCGATTTTTATTATAATATCTTTATTCATAATTTATATTTACATTGTTAAAATTCAATTCCCAATGGATAAATGTTCCAGCAAACGAATTGTTTAATTTGACATTTGTACCTGCTGTGTATTCAACTTTAGCATCGTTTGCTATAACAACAACGTTTGCAATCTTGTTGTCTTCACACGCTTTAAATAAGCATGGAAGACCCTTACCTCTATAATACTTACCTGTTGATGTCTTATGAATTTCTCCCTTAAGTAGCAGAGAGAGCATTTCTGCATTATTTTGCGGATTGAATAATTCACGGATCTTTGGTATAATATTATAAAACTTACCATGTTCATCATTACGTAAGCTATTAATTATGCCAACGCCATAATCTATAAATGAAAAGTATGCTTTCTTTAACTTTTCATCATATTGTACAGTTGTCCACCAATGATGTAAGCCCTTTGAATCAAAAGAAGCATGATTATTTGTGTTTTGCATGAGTTCAAGAAAAACTCTTTGAACCCCCAAACATCTTCTTTGCTTACCCCATATTAAATTGGATATTTCTGAAATAATTTGATCTGCCAGACTAGAGTCTACTACTTTTCCTGCATGAGTTAGGACTTTGTTCCTGCAAAACGCATAATTAGGTTCATTGCTTATATTTCTTTTATACAACTGATCAAAAAAGCCAGAATCAACCAATGCTTTATTTGCATTCTTATTTTTAGGGAAATTTCCATTAAAATCAATATGATTGTATTTGAATTTAGTCATTATTGATAAGAGGACGACAATAGCCCCATGAGCTACTGTTTCTACATCTGTTAAATTGACAAATACCTTACTTCGATTCTTTAAGCATTTTTCGATTTTTGCTATGAATTTTAGTGATTCTTCTGTGTTTTCGATTAGTGAAAAGTTCGAAGGAGCCTTTATTTTAGAATAATCTTTAAATCGATTTTCTAAAATATATTTCTGACGTTCTTCTTTTGATTTCCCTTGAAGGTAACGCCTTTTGTTTTTCTTTTTTTCCTTTGATATAATCCGTCTTAATTCTTGCTTTTTGGCATGATTAATAAGGATTTTCTTTTCTCTTTCTGTTAATATTTTCATATATCAGTTATACACATTTTTATGTGTGTTGTCTATTGGGATGACAAAAGTACAAAAATAATCCCAGTTGTCGAATATAATTCACTATATTTGCACTATAAAATCGTATCAAAGAATGAAACTGAATAGAATAAAAGCAGTCCTTTCGGAAAAAGGCATTTCTCAAACGTGGTTAGCCAAACAGTTGGATAAGAGTTTTAGCATGGTCAATGCCTATGCGTGCAATAGGATTCAACCTAATTTGGAAACGCTTCAGCGGATTGCCGAGATTCTACAGGTTGATTTAAAGGATTTGATAACCGATAAAAAGGAAAGACTACAATAGAATTTAAAGCTATTTCGGTGGTCTTAGATGTATTTAATCTATATAAGATTGAAAATACACTGAATGTTAGAATACTAAATAGTAAGATAAAAATGTTGTAACTACTCATAATAAGGCAAGGATATGTCAACACAAAGTGAAGCGGCATTGGAAGCCGGACTGATAGCCACTCTTCTACAAATGGACTATGAATATGTCCAAATCGTAGAAGAGGATAATATGTATGCCAATTTTAAACGACAGTTGGAGGTTCATAACCGCAAACGACTGGAGGAACATGGGCGTAGCGAGTTTACAACAGAAGAATTTGAAAAGATTCTTATATACCTTGAAGGTAGTACTCGCTTTGAAAAGGCAAAGAAACTCCGTGACTTGTATCCGCTTGATACGGCTGATGGACAGCGTATATGGGTGGAATTTCTAAATAGGCAGCAGTGGTGTCAGAATGAATTTCAGGTTTCCAACCAAATCACAGTGGAAGGACGTAAAAAATGTCGTTATGATGTGACGATTCTAATCAATGGTTTGCCACTTGTGCAGATTGAATTGAAACGTCGTGGCGTGGAACTTAAACAGGCATACAACCAAATACAGCGTTATCACAAGACTTCGTTTCACGGATTGTTTGATTATATTCAGTTGTTTGTTATATCCAATGGTGTTAACACTCGCTATTTTGCCAATAATCCAAATAGTGGGTATAAGTTCACATTCAACTGGACAGATGCCGCCAATCATCCGTTCAATGAATTGGATAAGTTTGCCATATTCTTCTTGGAAAAATGTACACTTGGCAAAATCATAGGAAAGTATATTGTGCTGCATGAGGGTGACAAGAGCTTGATGGTACTTCGTCCTTACCAATTCTATGCGGTAGAGAAGATTTTGGGTCGATCTCTCCAAATTCATTGAGGACATACTCTTGTTGTATCAGCTTATCAATAATGGCATTCCATTCTTGTTCGATGTTCTCCGGTAGTTCCTTGTCATTCCAACGAGCCTTCTGTTGCAGATTGGGCATCACAAACAGAATGCGGTCGATGAATCCGTTACTGGAACGTTCACCTTTAGCCAACTCACTGAGAATCTTCTTTTGAATAGTACCAATAACTGAGATATACGGTCGCTTGATGAAGATGGAACTCTTGGCATTCTTGCGGTCGGATATAGTGGTCTTGGCACTGAACACCGACAGCCAGAACTGTTCTTCCGAACCGTTGTTATAACGGTTGAAGTTCTTGAACCAAGCGGACAATTCATCAGCCCATAAGCATAAACCTCGTTTGTTTTGCGCATGAATAAGACTCAATCCCTCAGGTGTTACATCCGAAATCAAGAAGCGTTTACGGATTGGTTCCTGTGAAAATTGCTCTTCACCGTTATCCGTGCGTTCTTTGCGGCTCATACTCATCAGTTCATCATATTTGGCAAGTGCTTTTTCAAATACCTGATTCTGCAGATAGTCGTAATCAAGAAACGGTTTCATCGCAAAACTGAGCGGATGGCTTTTGTTTGCTCCCGGTCTTCCGATCAATGCCATATATAGGATAGGACTTTCTACCCAGCCTTGCTTGATTTGGGCAAGGTGCGTGTTGCCTATGCCAACTGCAATCGCTGTAAGAATTGCAGCAGCAATATAGTCGGTAGGGTAATTATGGCATTCGTGAACCTCGCTGATAATGCGTTGGATTTTTGTCGGGAATATGCTAACTGGAAAATCAGTACCCGTCAGTCGCATACTTAAATCAACCGCTTCGTCAATGATGGATGCCGGATTAATAGAATATGTATCCATAGCCACAACTATTAAAGTTTCATTGACGATTTAGGCTTATGACGGACACCGCTTTGCATATTGGCAAGCATCTCCTCGTATGTTTGCTCAGAAGTCTTTCTTCGACCGTTCTCAATCCAAGCAAGAAGTTCGTCCTCGTAGAAATAGAGTTTCTTACCTTTCTTATAGGCAGGAAGCAGCCCTTTGCGTACCAATGTATAAATGGTAGGCTTGGCTTTTTTGATGATACGGCAAGCATCCTCAATCTCAACCAACACGTGTTTGTCTGATGCTGGAGGTTGAAGTTCCGACACCATTCTTTTCAACTCAATGACCTGTTCGGTCAGATAACCTACCGCTTCGGGCAGTTTATCAAATGTTACTGTTTCTTTTTGCATACGTCGCTCGTTTTTAATTGTTCGACGGCAAAGGAAACAGGTGTTTCATCAGATGAATCATTCACCAAAATATAACTGATGAATAACTTTTTGATGGTGATTTGTTTGATTACAAGTAATTTAAGTACCTTTGCGATAGGACCTATCAAAGGTTGTTGAAGCTATAAATTATCTTTGATTAAATATATTAGAATAGCAGATACTGTGGCTTTGTAAAAACTGACATATAATGAAGAAGGAGGATGACAATTATAATTTTCAGGATGCTTATCTGAAGATGATGGAGGCAAAAGAGCATCATCGAACAATTGAGGAAATCGTCTACGGTCTTAAGAAGGAACTCGTGCTAGTAAAGGAGGAATCCTTCTTGATTCACTCTATGCGACTGATTCTTGAATTGGATGCTAGAAAGGATTCGCCTCTATATGCACATCTGCTATCACCTATGAGGCAGACTCTTTATCTGATAGATGTGTATTACTCAATTGATATGCGGGAAGAATCTGTTGATATGGATGGTGAACGTTGGGAGAGAATTGCCATATTGCTAGATGAAATAGAAATGACTTATTTTGTTAATGTCGGCTTTCCCAATGATGGAGATTTGTTTCATGATGAGCGCGATGAAAAGATAGAAGTATCATTACCAACATTTATGGGCTATTTTAGTAATGCAGTGTTAAGTTATGAGGAGCAGACGTTGGATAGAATTGTCAGATATCTCAAGCCGTATGACGAATATGTCAAATCATGTTGCGGTTTTAGAATAGATGAGGCATTGAAATTTATTATGCATGTTAGAGAATTGAATAATGATAAATTAAATAGTATATTCCAATCGTTCGCTGATAACTTTCGTTTTTATAGTGCTCATCCTGAGGAATGGTACGAATTGACTCAAAAGTTTGAGGAAAGAGGATTGGATGATCCACGTGATTGGTGGTATCAACCTGAATTAAGAGGCATACTGGATAGTTTAACTACAAATCCGGGGGAAATTGCAGTTCATGAATCAAAGGAATTGATGAATGTAGATATAGCTGCTGAAAGCTTGTGCCAGATTCTTAAGTTCTTTTCTTATGACAAGGATTCACAGAAAGGTAAAACTGTTTATTATGCAGGCAAACATCACTCGGAATCAAATCCACTTATTCCTGTGGGGGAAAAATATGTTTGTCCTTGTAGTAAATTCTTGTTTGAGGGGTTGTTCTTCAGACTAGATGATATGCTAATTAAAAATGGACCTACGAAATATAAGCAGAACAAGGATTTTGCCTTTGAAAAGAAGGTTACAGAAGTGTTTCAAACTTTCTTTCCCCAAAAGGTCAAAATTTTTGTAAACTATAGCCTTGATGGTGTTGCGGAGAATGATTTACTGGTTATTATCGGAAACACGTGCATTATAGTAGAGATAAAGGATTGTAAATTTCGTGAACCATTTCGAGATCCACTAAAGGCATATGATAGGATAAAAAGGGATTATCAGAATGCTATACAGTTAGGCTATGACCAATGTAGACGTGTAGAAAAAGTACTCTTGGATGATAAGGATGTTGATATTCTTGATGCAGATGATAAGAAAAAGGTGTTATTTCATTTGAAAAATGAAAACATAGGTGAGATATGGTCTATTGTTGTTACAGACTTTAAGTATGGGACAATTCAAACCAATCTTGGAAACTTGCTGGAGAAGGATGAGGATGCCTTATATCCTTGGTCGGTTTGTATTGATGATCTGGAGGCATTTTTCTTATTGATGAAAAAGATACTTAAGGGTATTGCGCCATCACGTTTCTTGGAGTTTCTTGATTATAGGGAGAGGCTACAAGAACACATTGTGTGTGGGGATGAATTGGAGATTTGTGGTTGGTATCTGAATGATCGTGAACAATTCAAGGAATATGCGGATAAAGACATTGTGATTAGTACAAATTCCAATATGGAAGCAATCTTTGATGCCTATTATCGTGTTGGACTTGGCTTCAAGAACGAATTAGATTTGGAGTATAAAAAGTATTATAAGATACCCGACTATCCACGAAGTTTTGAATTGAGTGAGTTAAATGGTGATATCTTTGAAAAGTGGAAGTAAAATTGTGTGAGTTCGGCGAAATGCATAAAGGTTATTTTTTTAAGATCTTATAGATGATATATTATTCAATTTGGAACAGAAGATAAAGTCTGTGTCAGAGATTCTCAAACAATAGACTACAGGGATGCAATGGATAATGCCTAATGGTGTTGCTGCTATGCTATCTTTCTATCCAGTTTAATCTTGCATTCTGATTCCGTGTGTGACATTTTGCGTTCAATGGTAGATATTTCCGAATCACGAAGGGTATGAGCAAATACCTTCTTGATAAATGTGGCGGTCTGTAGGCGTGGCTTACCAAGTGCCTTACCTATATTCCACCCAAAGTGCATGATGTCAATGGTTTTTAATTGAGCATCAACCTTTATCTGTTCAACTTTGGGTAGGGATTCTGATAGGTAGTATTCTGTGATATATCCGCATAGACGATTGAGATCGGTTTCATTAAGATAGAGAACCAAGTTTTGTTTCGTATATGTGAGAACCTTGTCTAACTTTTCTTGTGATACTCGTTCCTTCTCTGCCATAGCGTTGGCACGGAATATCTCGTATTCTGTTGGTTGATTAGGTTCTTCGATAGATATATTGTTGATAGTAGAAGGGGTGGCGTCTTCCTTTGGAAGTTCAGCCACTTCTTCGTTAAGTTCAGGACACGATGGAATAGAAACTTCTTCTGTATCAGATGTAGTTTCGATTTCAATTTCGGGATCAGGTTTAGAAATGATGGGTTCTGAATTTATAGCACTTTCGGCAAGTTCCGAGTGTTCTATTGAAGTTTCTATCACCACTGTCTTATTGCGGTAGCATTCAAATCTCATAAAGTACTTCTCTATTGTTGGTGAAAGGAGTTGACCAAATAGCATTTGCAGATTGAGGTAGATTGCCCCCATGATAATGGAACATACTACGAAAATAAGGTTGCTGCTAAACTCATCCCAACCATAGTGTAGTACGGTCTGACTGGCTAAAACACCAATGATGACGATTGTCCCGAAAACAATCAGATTCAAAGTTATATGTTCAATCTTTTTCTGCTCCATAATGATGTATGTTAATCGTTTGTGTGCAAATATATATCATTTGCAAGATGTATAGATACATTTTCTGGGAAGTGGCAGCTTTTGGCACCGATATGTAGCATTTTTCTATGCCACCTGTGTCACAATAGCAAAGGAAAGTCCGACATGGGACTAGCCTACATCGGACTTTTAAGTTGTGGGTATCAGCAATTGTAAGTGTTAGCTGACTTTATTGGAATAAATAGTGATATACCATTCTGCTTGGAGGCAACTTTATTGATAATCCATTTCCTGAATGCAGCGGAATGTCCAGTGTCCATTTGATAGGATAGTGCAATAATCATGTCGAGATTATACACATCGGCATAGTTTCCATTCTCTAACCTTATACATTGACAGACTTCATACTCCTTTAAGATGTTAGCTCTCAATATAGCTTTTATGCGAGAGTGGATTACACCAGCTGTTGTATAGAACAAGTCGGCAATCTCCCAAGCGGTCAGACTTACTTCTTTGGCATCACCATCAAAGCGTTCCTATAGATAACTTCGGAATACCAAAAAGATAATAGCCGTTCCCCATAATACTAATCTAATATATCTTTTCATTTCTCACTAAAACTTTATTTGTTCTCATTTGTTTCATTATGCCAAGGCACACTTGTCCTCATTGCCAGAGTGATAGCTTCTCCAACTAATGCCATATTTGCTAACAAATAGTGGTTAGTGTTCCATCCACGAACTGTAGAACCGGCAATCTCTCCAGTCTCTAATAATTTGTTTCTGAAATCAGTATCGCCAAAGTATGTGGCAGCCCCAATCGCAAATGCCGTTCCTGAAGGGCTAAGGTTGAAAATGATAGGACCAGAATCAATGTCCATTCCTAACCAACATTTGCGGTCGTAATATTCTTGAATTCCGGCAAAGGGACTACGTTGCATAAAATGCTTCTTCAGTAGTTCATACTGCTCATGAGCAAAGTCTTTATCCACGAAAGTCAGGTAATAGCAAATTAGGGCAGTGTAGGAGCCTTTTATCGGTTCTGATAGTTCCGTGCCATTGTAATCCAAGAAAGATTTCAAGATACCAGTTTCCTTGTCCGTCCATTTTTTCTTTGCCTTATTCAGCCATTCATTTACAGTGCTCAGGTATCGGTCATCACATTGCCACGTAAAGTTACTCAAAGCGACTAAAGTCACCAACATATCTGGAACATATACTGCTTCATTCGGATAAGTTTGCAGGTTCAAGGTTGGGCTTTCTTTCATCCGCCAGTTCAATGTACTGCATAGCTTATAATATAGATCGTCATATTTGTCATCACCTCCAGCCGTTTTATAACCACTAATCATCCAGGCAAGAATGCTCAAATACGACATGTGGCTCTTTTCGCTATCCCAGCTCTCCAATGGGTCTTCGTCCCATCTTGCAGCATCATATTCCCGTACTTCTGGTGACATCACTATATTTATAAGCCTGTCAATCTGCTCAACAGACTTTTCTCTTTCGTCTGGATATAGAATGCTGATATTCGTTAACGCTGCTGATAACATGGAACAGGAATACATTGCCCATTCACCCTGAAACTGAGAGCCAATACCTCCTGGCATTTCGTTGAGCACTTCCTCTGGTGATACCAAAAGTTTATTCGTAAGATAATTTCTCCTACGCAATATCTCGGTCTTTTCCCCCTCAAACGTTCCGTGTCCCATGGTTGAAATGGTCACCCATAGCCATTTCAGAACAACAAAGACTACTATGACGGTAATTGTTTTCAGTATCATCCTATATGGTTTCTTTAGTCGTCTTGCCATAATTATATTACTCAAAATTTGGGTACCAATCTAAATTCTCACAGTGTTTAGCCCAGATTATATTGAATCCTGTGTAATCGAAAATGTAAGGATTTATATCAGTTTAATTATTTGATATTCAATGCTTTTTAGTTCTACTTTCCTACTTTTTTCAAGTATCTTTTTAAGCCCTTTTCTACGCCTTTCACT
>OJMJ01001344.1_pt1 | contig 10490 bp, 9 predicted proteins | sample 1597181 | NCBI WGS metagenome assembly OJMJ01 (sample SAMEA2452126, study PRJEB22498) | human gut metagenome | biome: human feces; feature: human gut; material: feces | place: Australia | collected 2012
AATCGGTGGTAAATCTGGCAGTTAATATTGTACTTGTAAAATATATAGGTGTTGATGGAGTATTAGTGTCAACGATTATTTCAATTGTGTGTATTAATATTCCGTGGGCAACGTATGTATTATTTAAGGTATATTTTAAAATGTCGATAAAAGAGGTGTTTTTTAAATATATAAGATATTTTATTGAAACAACAGTATTGTGTGCAGTTGTGTATGGAATTTGCAGCCGGATAAATGGAAATCTTCTAGTTGTGCTTGTTGTGAGGACAATTATTTGTATAGGTCTGGTCAATGCGGGGCTATATATTATTAGTTATACAAAACCGGAATTTGTATCTGCAAAGAATAGAGTTTTTAGAACAAAAAAGCGTATGTAGAATGGTATATGGGTGATAAAAATGAATTATAAATTGAAAATAGAAAGAAAAGACAGCGTAGAGTGGATGTTTATAATTAGTTCAATTATGGCGGTTATTGCACCTAGTACAATATGGGGATATACAGGTATTATGCTATTTTTGTCATTAATAGCATTAAAAGTAATGGTTAATAGAAAATATGCATATTCTGTATATTTTTTATTTGAAGCAGCATTTATTGTTTATGCAGTCTTTCAATATCTTTATATAGGAGTATTGTCATCACATTATCATTTTGTGTATATAAAAACTATGACAATTACGCTGGTATTTAATATAGGGTTATTTTTATTTATACAATTATATGGATATGTCAAGGTAATTTTAGATTATTGTGTAGGCATTTCCATAGGCTTTTTAGTTTTAATTGTTCTATGTACAAAATCAATTTTTCGAGGTGGTCTGGCAGCAGTAGAATATCGGCATTTCTATATTTTTAAGATAGGTGGTGTTACATCCGTATATTTAGGCTGGATTGCTGCAATTGGATTTATACTGGTGTATTTTTTATATTTAGAAGAAAAGAATACGTTTCGGTTCATTTTAAGTCTTTTCTTAGCAATAACAGTTATACTGACCGGCAGAAGAAAGATTTTATTGTTTTTGGCAGTTGCTGTAATAGGTGGAAAGTATTTTAGAGATGCGCAAATGAGTGCGGCAAAAAAAATCAGATGGATATTTGTAACAACATTAACGGTGTTAATTGGGTATTATTGTTTAACGAAAATTCCGGTGCTGTACAATTTTATAGGTAAAAGATTAATTGATGCAGTACAATATATTTTTGATGATTCAATAACAATAACGGACTCATCATTAAGGACAAGAGCAACGCTGTTGACACGTGCAGAAAAATTATGGAGAAAAAATAAGGTATGGGGACAGGGGTTTGGTAGTTTTATATTACTAAACAAAGATATTGGATATTATTCACATAATAATTATTGGGAGTTATTAGTAGGTAATGGTATTGTAGGGCTTGTCTTGTATTATATTAAATATATATATTTGCTATTTGTATGCTTTAAGAAGAATAGAAAACACACGAATTGGCGCTATAAGTATCTGTTTGTGATGGTAGCTGTTTTTATGGTGCTGGAGTATTGGCAGATAACATTTATGTATCGACATTTAACGGTATTTCTGATAGTTGTATTAGGTATTCTGATGCAAAAAGAGAATAGTAAAAAATAAAGCGTGGATGAAATTTTATGAAAAGAAATAGACAGATAGATGGCTTGAGATGTATAGCATTAGCAATGATTATAGCATTCCATTATTTTTATAGATATAATCAAATATATAATGCAGGCAATGGAGAAATTCAGATATTTAAATATTTTGGAGTATTTGGTGTCAATATTTTCCTGTTGATTTCTGCATATTTTATGTATATTCCACTGAAGACGAATGTGGATGTTGATTTAAAAAATTATTATAAAAAGAAATTATTAAGATTGTGGCCGGTATATTTGTGCAGTATTGTAATTATATGTATAGTACTGTATATTATTCCGCTGCCGGGTCGAATGGTAAGTGGAAAAGATTTTATATATAATGTTTTTATGATTAATGGATATATTGGGACACCGTATGTTGATGGTGCACATTGGTATCTTACAACATTAGTTGCATTTTATTTTATACAGGGTATTTTATTAAAAGCGAGAAAATTAGAGAATATTTATTGTCTGGCGATATGGCTTCTGCTGGATATTTTATGTAATATTTTAAATATTCCTGTTTTTAAAGTGGTAATGGGAAATACATATGCAGGTGCAGCGGTTATAGGAATATTAGCAGGCAAGGCTGTCTACAATCGGTCAAAATTATCAAAAGCAGAATGGATTATTTGTTGTATAGCGTTTGCTGAAAGATTGCATTTTGGCGGGATTGTGAGCTGCATGACTTTGTTGGTAGCAGCAGGGCTTGTTTGGTGTTGTATAGCTGGAAAATTTCCTTTTCTAGAAAAGAAAGCTTTTATTTTAGGCGCTGAGATATCCTATTGCTTGTATTTAATTCATCAAAATATTTCATATTCGATAATGTATAACCTTGAAAAATATCATGGCAGTAGTATTATTAATGTAATGGTTGCTTTTGGAGTGGTGCTCCTTATGGCGGTTTTATTACATAAGTTTATTGAAAAACCAGTGCAAGCGAAATTAAAAAATATTAAATATATAGTCAGTGTGAGATAATATCGATAATTAGATATAAAATGTATAACTCAAGGAGAAAGTAGAAATGGACCAGTATAAAAAAAGAGATGCTAATATCGAATTAATTAGAGATATTGGAATGTTATCGGTAATAATGTTACATTGTTTATGTATATTTCCCAATCAATATCCAATAAAAGGAGTTTTAAAAGCGTTTTTATTGAACGGGGTACCATTGTTTTGGATTATAATGGGATATTTTTTATTTATAAATTGTAATTTTAAGAATAAAATGATAAAAACCATAAAGAATATTCTAATTCCAGCAGTAATTACAATGTTAATTGCACAAATATTTAATGAGTGGATTAATTCTACGCAGAATTTTTTTCAATGCTTGCATAATTTAAACATTGATTGGAATAATTTGCTTTCAAATATCTTTTCATGGAATGCAGGAATGTATCATTGCAGTCATTTGTGGTATATTTTTAGTTATGTAAAAATTGTAATGTGTTTTCCAGTCTTAAAATTACTATGTGAAGATGAGAATGAAAAAAATGAGGCTAGAAAATATTTTATTATATTAACCTTTATTGCTATATTGGCAAGTGATTTGCAACATATATTTAGTGTTAAATGCAATTTTCAACCTATAGTAATATTTACACCTTTTACAAGTAATGTTTTATATGTTTTATTGGGATATGAGCTTAGTAAAAAAGATACTATAAAAATCATACATGGAAGAGGAAAATTGTTGCTTATTTATATGTTTTGTAATTTAGCAAATGGCGCATTAGCAATGATTGATTTGAAAATTAACGGAAATAGTGATTATTTTTATCATACAAATTCAGTTTTAATTATTATTTCATCAGTTGTATTGTTTAGTATTTTTAAACAATTAGATATAGAAAAAGTGCGGGGCAAAAATATAATATATTTTTTTGGTAAAAGATCTTTCTATATTTATTTAATTCATATGTTAGTTTTGGATAAAGTAGTTTCCACGCCATTGTTTTATCAGTTGACATTGAATACTCCAGTGATAGTGCAATATATTATTTTGAGTGTAATTGTTTTATCTATATCAACGGTTTTGGCAAGTTGTATTTTATTTATTAAGAAAATTATGAATAGAACATAAAAGTATATTTTTAAAAAGTAGAGCGATGAGAAAGGGTGGGGTTGCATGGAGATATTTACACCATATCGGGTCTGCCCGTTGGGAGCACATGTAGATCATCAGCATGGTGTTGTTACGGGTTTTGCCTTGGATAAAGGCGTGAAATTTGAATTTGAAAAAACACAAGATGGTTCTTGTTCTGTAAAAAGTAAAAATTTTCCTGGAACAGTTATGTTTAATATTGATGATATTCCAGATCGCACATATACGTGGGGAGATTTTATTCAGGGAGCAGTTGTTGCCTTATTGCGAAAATATGAGTTGCATTATGGTGTAAAAGGAGTAGTGGAGGGACAGCTTCCATCAGGAGGATTATCATCGTCCGCAGCGGTTATTCTTACATACCTCCTTGCAATTTGTAAAGTGAATGATATTACATTAACAAGACCAGAGCTTATTAATATGGCTATTTGGGAAGAACGGAATTATATTGGTGTTAATGTTGGAAAATTAGACCAGAGTTGTGAAGTTTATTGCAAAAAGGATGCGATACTGTTTTTAGATACACAGGATGATTCTAGTGAAATTATTCCGATAAATCCTAAAATGCCGGACTTTGAAATTATGATATTGTTTTCGGGACTAGAACGAAAATTGGCAGGAACAGCATATAATACACGTGTAGACGAATGCAAGGCTGCATCATATGCTTTAAAAGCATATAGTGGAATGGACTATGGAAAATACGATATAAGTGTTTTGCGTGATGTGCCGTATGGTATTTTTTATGAAGAAAATGGAAGAGTAAAAGAGGGAATTAAAGCATGGAAAAATGGCAATATCGAAAAGTTTGGACAGTTGATTTTTGAGTCTGGAAGAAGTTCTATATATAAATATGAAACTGGTTCAGAAGAATTAAAAGTATTGCAGGAAATTATGCAGTCAACTGATGGTATATATGGAGGAAGATTTTCAGGAGCGGGGTTTAATGGCAGCAGTATGGCAATTATTGACCCGGATAAAAAAGAAGAAATTGAAAATTTTGTAAGGACAAAATATTTGACAAAATTTCCGGATTTAGAGGATAAATTCTCAATACATTTTTGTAAAACAGCAAATGGAGTTACTATAGATTAAAGGAGTATTAAGTATATGAAGTGTATTATTTTGGCTGGCGGATATGCAACGAGATTATACCCATTAACAGAAAACTTTCCAAAGCCATTATTACCGGTAAAGCAAACAACAATTCTTGACAGATTAGTTGATGATGTATCAGAAATAGAAAATATAGATGAGATAGTTGTCGTATCTAATCATAAATTTATTAACATTTTTCAAAAATGGAAAAATCAAAAGGTATGTGATACTTTGATAACACTCTTAGATGATGGTTCAACGGAGAATGACAATCGTTTGGGTGCAGTTAAGGATATTGCATTTGCAATTCGAAAAAGAGATATCAGAGATGACATTTTAGTTTTAGCTGGTGATAATTTATTGGATTTTTCACTGAAAGAATTTGTCAGATATTTTGAAAAAAAACACAAAACCTGCGTGATGATTCATCGTGAAACTTCGTTCGAAAAACTAAGAAAAACAGGTGTTGCACAAATAGATGATGACTTTAAAATTATTGATATGCAGGAAAAGCCAGAAGAACCAAAAAGTGAATGGGCTGTTCCTCCATTTTATATATATCCGACAGAAACGTTAGACACAATATTGAACTGCGTTGACAATAAAAAGTGTAATTTAGATGCACCTGGAGATTTCATTGCATGGTTTTGTGAAAAAAAAGAAGTATACGCATGGGAAATGCAGGGAACCAGATATGATGTTGGAACATTAGAGAGTTATAATAGAGTCAGGTAATAGAAATTTAAGAATATAAAGAAAAGCAGGAATGAATATGCATAAGAATTTAGTGATTAAAAACATTATTTTTATCGTTGGAATATTGTTGGTATTTGGCATGTTTTCACAATTTGTCATTCCAAATCATATTGAACGGACCGAAGAACAAAGGGAACAGTCAGATATAGAAATGATAGAAACGATGCAAAGAGCAGTAAACACAGCGTTAGAATCAGAAGATGTCAGAGATGCAACAGGAAGTTTGATTAATAGTTATGGAAAATGTGAAATATGGCTGGGGAAAACAACAAGTATAAGATTTGAACTTTTAAAAAAGACACTTCCAGAACTATATGATGCCACATATAAGCAGCTTGAGCAATATACGAAATGCGTATCATTAGCCGCACTTTCATCAGAGTATGGATTGAGAATGGTAATCGATGATGATTACAATGTATTGATAAGTATAGAGAGCAGTTATGGACAGGTAACACAGTGTAAATATATAAAAGATCAATTTAAAAGAGTATAAATAAAGTAAATATTGGAGAACATGAGATGAAAGTAAATGAATTGGTGGCAAATCAAATTCGTAAATATATGAGTTATATTTACTTAATTTTATTTGCTGGAATAACAATACGGTATTATCTGTATTCAACGGTATTGGAGTATAAGTATCCATATGCGTTGTATTTAGGATTAAGATATGCATTGATGGCATATGTACTGGTAAGTATTGCACTTGTAGTATGGCAGAAGCAGTATAGTACCGTATTAGAACCTGTTTTTATGGTGCTGATACTTGTAAGTGCTGGGATTGTAACGTATGTCGCCAAAGATTATGGTGTATTTGATTTTGCATTGCTCTTGGTTGGAGCTAAAAATGTACCGTGGAAAAGAATTGCCTATGTCTATCTGTGTATAGCGGTAGTTATTCAGGGAGTTGCCTACTATGCATCAACGACAGGAATTATAGCAGATATTACTTTGCAGGCTGACAGAGGAATCAGACATTCACTGGGTATTAACTATCCGACAGATATGGCAGCGCATGTCCTTTTTATCATGCTGGTGTATGCTGCTCTGCGGGAAAAGAAGCTGACATTTGTAGAGATTACAATGATGGGTGTTGTAAGTTACTGGGTATATGGAAAGACACTGGCGCGGAATGACTTTATCTGTGCCATGGTAATGTGTCTGCTGTTACTTGTTGTAAAAGTACTGGGGCTGTGTAATATTCAGTTATCAAAGTACAAAGCTTTAAAGGCAGGCAGTATTTTAATGCTGGTAGCTGTTGTGGGCTGTGTGATGGCAGTTACATTTTATGATCCTGCCAATGCGGTATATCAGAAGCTGGATGCGGTTTTTTCTAACCGGGTATCTTTAAGTTATCAGGGATTAGCCCAATATGGTATTACGGCTTTTGGCGCTGTTGTTGAGGAAAACCAGGCAGTGCTGGGGTATAATTTCTTTTTGGATAATTCATTTATTCGTATTGCGATTAAGTACGGATGGGTATTTTTATCCGTGATTACTTATATTTTTTATCTGTGCTTTAATAAAGCGGTTGATTGTAGGAAAGATGTAATGATTGTGGCATTGCTTATTATGCTGTTGTTTGGTATTTCAGAGCATCATCTGATAGATATCGCATTTTGTCCGCTTTGGTTTATGCTTTTTAGCAGTATGAAGACGGAAAGAAGAACCGGAAGGGGGCGGAACTGATGAAAAAGTATTGGATAAAGATTGCAGGCTGTGCGGCAACGGCGGTTGTGATTTTTTTGGTTATATTAGGTATGGTAGATTTGCATACAGATGGTGTTCTTGTACGGGATGGCTGTTATGTCATTCGTCCGGATGAAATGAAGACCTACAGGATGGATGTGTATGGGAATTCCGGGATTGTAGGAACATGGGTGAATCTTGTTCGCGATGTTGATGGAGCAAGTCAGATTTTTGCGATTCATTATACCGGAGAAGATCAATATATGATTGAATATGGAGATCAGGGATACTGTATTGCAGTTGCATCAGATAAAGAAACGGTTGTTATGCAGGATTATGATGCGGAAAATGAATATAATAAGTGGTATATTTCAAGAATCGGTACGACGCAAAATTATTTATTTACAAATGTGGCAACCGGCAATACTCTTTGCTATGAATATTCATCAGATTTTTCAGCATATAGACTTTATGTAAAAACGTATGACGAAACATCCGGAAATTTTGCATTCTTTTTAGGTCAGTAGAAATAAAGTGAAATTTAGATAACGCAGGAGATATCAAAAAGATATTTACTGCGTTATTTTTTTATGATAAAAATCATAAAAATAATAGAATTATTATTGCACAAATATATAAACTATGATATGGTGAATATATACAAGTATATAAAACTTAATACATTTGCAAAGGAGGGGGCAATGCATACGGAGGTACATAATGCCGTAACGGCGGCAGATCAGGGAACGCAGTATGATGAAAGTGCTAAAAGACTGCTGGGACAGAAAAGCATACTGGCACAGATACTGGTAAGAACGGTAGATGAATTTAAGGGAATGAATCCAAGATATGTGGAAACTTTAATAGAAGGAGAGCCGTATATCAGCAGGATACCGTTAGAGCCGGGGCTGACGAATCAAGAAGCGATGAGGGCAAAATCCGGTCAGCGAATCACGGGATTAAATACAGAGAATCAGGAACATGCAGAGGGGTTGGTGCGGTTTGACATTGTATTTTATGTGCGGATGAAAGACGGACTTTCGCAGATTATTATTAATGTTGAAGCACAGAAAGATGAGCCGCAGAGGTATGGAATATTAAACAGGGCGGTATTTTACGTAAGCCGCTTGATTTCGTCACAGAAGGAACGGGATTTTGAAAACACGGAGTATGATGATATCAAGAGAGTATACTCTATCTGGGTGTGTATGAACATGGAGGAGAACAGCCTGAGCCATATCCATCTGGTAAAAGATGATCTGGTTGGATATCATGACTGGAGAGGAAAACTGGATTTATTTAACATTGTCATGATAGGACTGGCAAAAAAACTGCCAAAGCAGGGAGAGCAGTATGAATTGCACCGTCTGCTGGGGGCACTGTTTGCTGAGGGATTGACAGCCGGAGAAAGACTGAATATCATAAAAGAAGAATACGATATACCGATAGAACAGACAATAGAGCAGGAGGTGGATGTGATGTGCAATCTGAGTCAGGGAATAAAGGAAACTGGAATTGCCGAGGGACGAGCTGAAGAAATCATTGAAACAGGTTACGAATTCGGACTGTCAGAACAGGATATACTGGAGCGGTTACAGAAGAAGCTGAGTATTTCATTGCAGAAGGCACAGGAGTATCTGTTAATGTTTGGGAAGCGGACGGTGTAGAATAATGGAAATCAAAGGAGTTGGGAAATCACCTGCTAATAAAGCAGATGATTTTCTAACTCCTTTTTAAACGTTCTCCCAACAGGAATAATATGATTATGAATATGCAGATAAAGGTTGGTCTTGTCATAGGATGTAATAAAATTTGTATTAATAATATATTTTCTGTGGCAGCGGGTGAAATACGATGGAAGTATTTTAGCAATGGAAGATAAAGAATAGCTATTACTTGTAAAGCCGCCGTCGGGATAAGTGAAAGTCAGATAATGCCCGTTTGCTTTTATGAGTAAAATATTTGATAAACACACGTGAGTCGTAACATCATTTAATAATTTAATGGTCAGATAGTTGTTATCAGTCGTATTGGATAATGTGGCGAGCAGCTCTTTCATGGCATGAACCAGTACAGCTTCATTATAGGGCTTTTCAAGGTAATGGTAGCAGTGGACTTCATTAACACATTTTTGGATAGTATCAGAGGTGCCGGTGCTAAAAAGCACAGGAGTTGTCCGGTAAGCAGGGAGACTTCGGATATACCGGGCAAAAGTGATGCCGTTAAAGGCATCGGAAGCGGATGAGAGCTGTATGTCAAGAATAAAAATATCATACTGAACTGATAAAATGGATTTTTGAGCATCATTATAATTTTGACAACAGGTATAATGAAATTGCGGCCAGTGTTTTTTAAGAATATTATATAAAATTTGTAATTCTGTACAATTGTCTTCTAAAAGTAATATATTCATACGAATCCCCGTTTCTGAATAACTTAATATATAAGTATTTTAAGGTCTTATTATAAAGATGTCAAAAAGAAACAGGGCATTGAGGTATAAAAAATTGTCATTGGGGAAAGTTGTCTTGAAATTTAGGAAAAACAGACCTATGATTGCAATAAATTATCGCATATGCAATAAATAAAATTACAATTAGGAGGAAATAAAGATGAAAAATACGAAATTCAGTGTGTTCAAACTGGCAGCTTGTATGCTTGTACTGGCAGGCTGTATATTGCTGTGGCCAAATCAGCAGACCTATGCCGCCGAACTTCAGAAGGATAATTATAATGGCTGGTATTATGAAAACGGACAGGCATATTGGTATGATAACGGTGTGCTGGCACGGTCAAAAGAAGTTTATGATCCACAGACAGATGCATGGTATTGGTTTGAAGCAGATGGAACAATGGCAAGGGATAAGGATGTTTTTATTGTATTAAATGCAGACGGAACAGGAAAGTGGACACGTTACGACAGCGACGGCAGAATGGTAAAAGGAGAAAGCTACAAAAACGGTGCATGGTATTATTTTGATTTAACGACAGGGGCTATGGCAAAGGGTTTTGTCAATCTTCCACAGTCAGATGATCCGAATGGCAAGTGGGTATACTATGATCCAATCACAGGAAAAATGCAGTATGGAGAGCAGTATATTGATGGATACTGGTATTATTTTGATACAGCTACCGGAAAGATGGCGCATGGAATTACTAATATTCCGGATAATGATGATACCGGCGGCAAAT
>OJMJ01001353.1_pt1 | contig 10453 bp, 9 predicted proteins | sample 1597181 | NCBI WGS metagenome assembly OJMJ01 (sample SAMEA2452126, study PRJEB22498) | human gut metagenome | biome: human feces; feature: human gut; material: feces | place: Australia | collected 2012
TTATTTAGCCTAATTGCTTTCTTCTGCAAACTTAGAGTGCGTTCTGTGGGAACTATAAAACAACGGTTCGAAACGAGTGCCCTCTATTCCGAACCGTTCTGTGGGAATTACAAACAAAGGAATTACAAGATAATATCTGCTATTAATCCAAATTCCCTATGAACCAAAAGTTAACCCTACTCCCCTCTTCCAACGAGAAGAGGGGGTTGAGGCTTTTCTTTTAATACTTTGCGCTAAATGTAGCTACAGACAACGTGCGGAAGATAATGTTGTCCTCTTTGTCCATGAAGTCGCCGTAGATGCGCATCTGCTTGCCTTCGAAACGCACAGTCATGTCTGCGAAATCGTCGTCATCGTCATCATCGTCGTCATCGTCCCAGTCGAACGTCTCCCAGCAACGCAATACGCCGTTGTTAGTGTCGGTCCACTCCCAGGTACCAATCTCCACATCGCCGTCGATGTAGAAGCAAACAAAGGTGCCGCACGGCGAGAATATCACGCGGTAGCAGTAATCCTCATCGTCCTCAACAAGGTCGTCCTTGTCGAAGCCCATGTTCTTGCCCTCCTGAGTGAGCGTAGTATGCTGCATAACACGTCCGTTGTCAAGCCATTGCTTGCCATACCCAATCGTCACGTCGCCCGCGAGCAGCCAGTTCTCAGCGCTATCCATTCTCCACGAACGGCAGATATGGCGTACGATGTCGTCCTGCTTGTTGGTTACGTCGATGGTAACGGTAATTGTAATAGATTTGCCGAGACTGTTGGTGTAGGTAACTGTTGTATAACCTGTCAAACTGCCGTCCTTAATCTCAATCTTAGTGTTGTTGCTCAGCTGGTACACACCCTCCTTAACGCGTGTGTATGTACCATAGGTGTATAGGCCGTTGTCGATAATAATCGTTCCGCTGGCGTCTGTGGCACGTGTCTGTAGCGGCTTGCCGCCGTTCTTCTTGAACATAGTCGACCCGTCGGCAGCTCGTGTCACGCCCACCTTGCTCTTAGGCATCGTGGCGGCTTTCGTACTGGTGATGAGGAAGTGGCCGTCGGCAAAAAGTTCTATCGAGGCGAACTCCTGTGCAATACCTCCGTTGCCCCACGATTTCACGTTCAGTTTGACGGCATCGTCGGCATACTCTTCTTTATCGCAATTGCCAATCTTAAATTCTTTTGATGGCTTGGCGCCGTTGGGCTCCCGTACCTGTCCATTGTTGTCGTCGCTGTCGCAAGCTGTAAAACCAAAAGCTACCAGGGCGAAAAGAAACGAGATAAAAGATTTTTTAATCATAATACTTGTTTTTTAAAATTAATAGATAGGTTATAAGTTTTATTTTGTCATCATTTCTATCATTTATATGCAAAAACGAAAGTCTGACACACGTTTCATATACTGTTTGCAAAGATATGCGTTAAAAACATACGCTACAAGAATATATACGTAAAATTTCTAAAAACGCAGCAAGCCTTTAGTTAAAAATATTCATACACGCCCCGAATACTTTTGCCCAATTCTGTTATTTGCTCATAAGCATTTGTCCTCCTTGACATAATCCTCTACTGGTACAAAATCAATTTGAGGTACCATTCTTATTTTTTAGAAGCCGTCTTTTCTTTATCATTTCGGCTCAAATCCATTGCACGTTTGTGCCGAATCGGGTGGCGTTTTTTGAGGAACTCCCATGCTATAATACGCTCCACAATGTGCCATGCCATCATTACTTTTCCACCACGTAAGATTACGCTTGCACATAAAGCATGTTCTTTCGCTTAGAGAATTGCGCTTATCTTCAACAGCAACATCATATTGCTCTGGTTTGCAGATACGATAACGCTTGCCACTATTTTCTATAACAAGAATAGAACCACTCTCTTTTGCTCTTACTCCCACACAAGAATTATAGAGTTCGCACATTTTGCATTCGTCCTCGTTTTTAACCTCTATCCGTTTGTTCGCCATCTCATAACGAGGTTCTATGCTGTCAAAATACTCTTGGTTGTTAAACCAAATTCTATCTATATTCTCCTCCAGCAGAAACTTCTCCACAGATTCAAGTGTTTGGTTCGAAAGGTTAATCTCAAGACAGTTAAGGTTCTTATAATCAAGGGCTTGTTTATGCTGAACCTTATAATCGAAAGTAAGCTCTATGATATATTGTTGATTGTCCTTAGTAGTAGCAATAACATCAGGTTGCTTATCCTCCCTTTCGTAACGTCCGTCAATTTTAACGTCAACAAACTCAATATCCTTTTCCTTGAAAATACCATAATAAGAAGGAGCATGAATCTTTTTGCGTGTCTGTATTATTTGCTCCGCAAGTTTGTACAATATAACCATGTAGCAAATATTCAGATTAGCTCCACGGTTGTCGCTATGATGCGCAAATCCATGCTCCTTAACATCGCCATGTCTCGCCAGCAGCTTCTCATGACAGCAAGGACACACACAACCGCACGCAAGTCCTCTTGGCACATCGTCCACATGCACCATTTTGCCTTGCGCATCCTCAGCCCACGAAAAAACAAAGTTGTTGCCCATATGTGATTTTTAATTATCAAGTTCGGATACAGATATATAATGTAGCAAAGGTAGCAAAGATATTTGGAAATTAATAGCAAGTAAGCAAAAAAATAATTTTATTATAAGTAACATCCTGAAATATTCCAACAAAAAGTTGTACCTTTGAAAAATCAATTTACACCCAATATCACATCGCGAATAATTATATAAGGTTATTATGCAAGACACGAATATCCATACCGGCGTTTACGAGCAGATTATCAACCGCCTCTTCAAGCTGAAACTGAACGAGGTGGACGCTGGGCGTTTCTATATAGGCAAGAAGCTGATTGCGAAGGACGATGCTGTAAATATTCTCAGCAAGTATCTCCAGCACCTTATCGAGGTGGCGTTTTCAGGCACGCCCGATGATCAGGATGCCGACAAATATACTGATTTTGTTAATTCTGTTATCAAAACTTTAGGCCGTGAATTCAACGTGGACGACACAGAGCTCGACCTAATTGACGCTCAGAAAAGCATCCTTACGGCTATCGTAGACCGCACAAACTGCGAGTATCCCGACATAGAGCAACACCTGAAGGCTATCACCCCTATAACCTCCCTCAGCCGAAGCGCCTTGTTCTTCGGAGGCAGAGGTCCCGCCGACATGGAGAGCGAGCTCAACCGCGAGATTCTCTGTGCCGACGAAATCTGCTGGGTGGTGTCGTTTATCAAGACAAGCGGACTTAATCTGCTCTGGAACAGCTTGCGTAAGTTCACAAGCGAGGGCAAGAAGCTGCGCGTCATCACAACCACCTACACAGGTGCTACGGACTACGACTCCATTGCACGATTGGCTTCCTTGCCCAACACGGAGATTAAGATTTCGTACGACGGAACGCAAGACCGTCTGCATGCCAAATCCTATATTTTCCTTCGCAACTCTGGTTTCCACACGGCTTATATCGGTTCAAGCAATCTCTCGCTTTATGCCCTGAAGGATGGCAAGGAATGGAATTTCAAGGCCACTCAGTTTGAGCTGCCACAAGTAATCGACGAGGTGCGCCATTCGTTTGAGGCTTATTGGTGCGACTCTACATTCGAGGACTTCATTCCCGGCGTTAGCGACGAACGCTTGAAGAAGGCATTGGGAGCCGATTGGGAAACGCCTTTGCTCGATTTCTCGGCTCTCGACCTTATGCGTGCCAAGGACTATCAGCAGGAGATATTGGAGAAACTGGATGTGGAGCGAAACGTGCACGGCCATTTCCGCAACCTTGTGGTGGCGGCCACGGGCACAGGAAAGACCGTTATTGCAGCTTTCGACTTCAAACGCTACCGCGAGGCTCATCCCGACTGCCGTTTTCTCTTCATAGCCCATCGTCAGGAAATCCTTCGTCAGGCCATGCTAACCTTCCGCATAGTGCTCGAAGACCCCAACTTCGGTAGCGTATGGGACGGCAACAACGAGCCTTCCACCTATCAGCATGTCTTTGCCAGCAAGGACACGTTGCGCAACCGTTTGGACAGTCTGCAGCTTACAGAGGACTTCTACGACTATATGGTTGTGGACGAGGTTCACCACATCGTGGCCCCAACCTACGTCAAGCTGATGACCTACTTCAAGCCCCACATTCTGCTTGGTCTTACAGCAACGCCTGAACGTACAAACGAACAGGAGGACATCACGGTTTTCTTCGACGGACACATCTCTGCCGAAATACGTCTTCCTGCAGCCTTGAACGCCGGATTGCTCGCTCCGTTCCATTATTATGGCATCCCTGATAACGTGGATCTGACGGAAGTGAAATGGAGCGGCCACGGCTACGACATCTCCGAGCTGTCGCATGTCTACACCCGGAACGACTTCCGTACCGGTCTCATCCTTAAGAAGATGCAGGAGTACATCGGAAACGGCCAACTTAACAAGGTTCGTGCGCTTTGCTTCTGCGTAGACAAGGAGCACGCACGATTTATGAACGCCAAGTTCACGCTTGCCGGATTGCGTACGGATGTGCTTACGAGCGACGACGACAACCACCATCGCGCACTCGTCAAGAAGCAGCTTCAGGCTGGAACGATCAACTATCTCTTCGTAGTAGACCTTTTCAACGAGGGCGTTGACATTCCAGAGGTCGACACCATTCTCTTCCTTCGTCCAACCGAAAGTGCCACGGTCTTCCTCCAGCAGTTTGGCCGAGGACTACGTCTGCACAAGGGCAAGGACCACCTTACCGTACTCGACTTTGTAGGCCATTCGCGTGCCGAATTCAGTTATAAGGACCGCTTTGAGGCTCTCATAGGCCGACATTCGCGCAACATAAGGGAAGAGATAGAGGGAGGCTTCACCAATGCGCCCTTCGGCTGCAAGATAGTGTTGGAAGAAAAGGCAAAAGAAGAAATCCTTGCCAACATCGACGGCTATCTACGCAGCCTTAACCGAAGTCGAATTGTCAAGGAGATTGCTGCCTACCACAAAGTATGCAACGGATCGTTCTCGCTTAAGGGCTTCTTGGCCTACAGCCACATTCCTTTCCACAAGATATATGGCAGCCTTACATGGGGCGAGATGTGCCAGATGGCTGGTGTCCAAAGCGAGGTGTCGGCACATTCGGCACAAATAAAGTTTGCCGTCACAAAGAAATGGCTCGCTACCGATTCGTTCTCTTACTTTACCCAACTTCTGCAATTCGTGGAAAGCGGTTTCCGTTGCGACACCCATACTTTCTCCGAGCAGCAGAAGCGTTGTGCCGTGATGCTCTATTACGACCTTTACGACAAGGCTGGCACCTACGCCAATATCGAGGAGATGTTCCGCGATTTAGCTTCCGACCAACTGTTCATACAAGAGTTGCATGAGGTTGTCGATTACTTGCGAGACAGATGTTCGGCACCAGAGAAAGCCGACAATTCGGTCTACAAGGAATGGAATCCGCTTCGTCTACATGGCGTCTACTCCAAGGCTCAGATACAGGCTGCGCTTGGACTCTCCACCATAGAGCGCAAATCTACGTCGCGCGAAGGTATGGAGCGATTGAAAGACATCAAGCTCGAGGCGATGTACGTAGACATCATAAAGAAACGCGAAGAGGGTTCGATGACTGCCTATAAGGACTACGCCCAGAGTCGCGAGTTCTTCCATTGGGAGACGCAAAACCGAGTGCGCGAAGGTAGTCGCGAGGCCGAGGCTTATCGTAATGGCGAGAACAACATGCTCCTCTTCGTGCGTCAGCAGGTAGAACATCCCGACTTCGGTTGCCGTATGGGTTTCACCTATCTCGGACAGGTTACGATGAAGAGCATAGAGGGCTCAAAGCCAATGCAGATAGTATGGCATCTGAATACGCCAATGTCGGAAGCCACCTACGCCTTTGCAAGTCAATATAAAGCTATTGGATAAATTATGAATACAGAAGAAAGAAAACAAATAGAAGTGGTTGCCGCCGTTATCTGCGACGGCAACCGCATATTTGCCACACAACGTGGTTATGGCGAGTGGAAAGACTGGTGGGAGTTTCCGGGCGGAAAGATGGAGCCTGGCGAAACGCCCCAAGCTGCCCTGCAAAGAGAGATACGCGAGGAGCTGGCAACAGAAATCGCCGTTGAAAACCTCCTCACCACAGTAGACTACGACTACCCCAACTTCCACCTCACCATGCATTGCTATCTCTGCAAGGTGAAAAGAGGCAGCCTCACCCTACTCGAGCACGAAGCAGCCAAATGGCTTACGCGCGACGAGCTGGGATCCGTGAAGTGGCTTCCGGCGGATGAGGAAGTGGTGGATATGATAAAGACAAGAGAACATGCTTTTTTTGAAGACATGAGAACATAAGAACAGGTTATTTGCAAGTAACGTTAAGATACAGTAGGAGGTACGGTCTCCAAACCGTACTACGCAAGCTGCCTATTTAAATGGAAATATCCCCCCAAACAGCTGCATTTGCAAAAAAAATAAATTTCATTATTGATAGCCACAATAATTATTTACATTTGTACGATGTATGAAAAGGCATCTTAACATAGACTGGATATCAGAAAGATAAATAAGTAAGATTATGACAGATGAAGAAAAGAAAACTTTAATTGATGCGGTAAATTGCAAGTATCCACATCAGAACCTAACAGAGATTTACTACAATATAGGTAGAGCATTACCTTTTACTGCCCAAAGATTCCCTGACGGAAGAGTATCCGATTGGTATCGTAATCAGTATGTAGAGGTTGTTCAAGTGAAACCACATGGAAAAGTGGGGAAGTATGGGGATGTATTGGGTTTTTATTTCCGTAATGGCAAAAGGGCAGATGTCAACGATAATGACCCTGAAAACAGTTGGTGTACAAAGGATGCCACAGAACCACAATCTATACCATGTAGCGGGTGTGGCTCATGGATGTTGTTGGACATCAAAGGAGAGAAGACAACAGAATCCGTTAAAGTTCTTAGTCTTGATGATAAGATAGGTTTTGGTAAATATAAGGATATGCCCTTGAAAGATGTTATCATTAAGGATTGGCAGTATATAAAATGGGCGATTTTAGATTCTCAACACTTATATACCGATGTCGATAAGGTATTGGAATATCATATGGAAAATAGACCAACTCTTGGTCCTAACGATATAATGAGTTTCGGGAAATATAAAGGAAAGTATATTGAAGAAGTTTACAAAACTGACCGACAATACCTTATATGGCTTTCACAAAACAATGATTCTTTCAATCTGGATTGGGAAAAATTCAAGTAATCAAGTTATTATAATGCAGCTATGAAAAGATTTATGTTAATATTTTGCTCTCTGCTTATCGCATTTGAAGCAACTGCACAAAGTAAGTTAAGTTCACCAACTCCCAAGGTAGCGAATGATTCTACTTTGATAAAGATACACAACCTGTTAGATGATATAGATTTCTGTATACACGGTCTTGACAGATACAAACTCTATCCAACAGAAAACATCTATAACTTTCTGCAATTAGACACAAAAACAGGTAAAATAGATATTGTGCAATGGTCGTTAGACGAGGGTAAAGAAGGCTCTGTAACACTTAACGATATAGATTTGTCTTTTGATTCAGGGTGTGGAACTTTTGAGTTGTATCCTACAAAGAATATGTACCAATTTCTCCTTTTAGACAAAGTAACTGGTAGAAAATGGCATGTCCAATGGGGATTTGAAGCAAGCAAAAGATGGATTAAAAGAATATATTAATGTATGTGCTAATCTATTTGAAGCATTTTACCATCTGCAGCACGCAATTTCAAACCGTGACAATTTGTCACGGTTTCATTTATATTTGATATTCGCAATATCAAGTAAGCAAACTTTTATTTTAGATTGTTTTAATTATATTCCAACTATCTCTGTATTGATGTCTACTTGGTACAAATTCATACTATGATTTCATCTTTTTGATATAGTCACTTAATTTTGTCCGAACCACTTCGATGTCAAGATTATGATTTCTTTTTAATCGTTTTGTCGTACCGAAGTCGTTATAGCTAATCGACACAAGGTTGATACCATGTTTTGGCAACTCTACTCTTCGTCGTTCGTCATACAAACGTCTTTGTTCGCCTCTTGAAACACCACTTACTGTTTTCTTCTTGTCAAAGAAAGGAGTAGATAGTGTATGCTGACTTTCCAGATATTCAACTACCAATTTCAAATCTTCGTAGTAAGCATCAACTGGCAGCTTTTTACCGCTATCTCCAACAAGAAAATCAAAACGATGCTGCTGAGACGCTTTTAGGCCAAGAACCTCATTGCATAGTTCAATTACATAATACTCATCTGAGTCCATGCGACCAACTCTCTTCTTACTAGTTGTGTCATTTGTGATATGCGTTGTGGACTTGCTATTATCAATTGGTTCTAAACGAACTTGGATGTTTGTCTGTGGTTTGGCAAAGAACCAATTTTTGTTTTCCCTCTTCATTACTCCGATAGCATAGGGAATATCTGAAAGCCTATTCTCACTATCGAGTTCTCTAAGAAGTTTCCTAATAGGCAAACCACCTTTGCTATCTTGGTTGAAGATACCTTTCTCTACAAATAGTTCCATAAAATCTTTCGCAGGAATGGGTCCTTGATTTGGATTATCTTCAAAGTATTCCTTCAATACTTTGTTTATTGCATGAATGCGAGTATTTCTGTCCATATTCTTTCTATCCTTAATTTAGCAGACTTTGTGGCAAGTCTCTTTTGTCAAGACAAAACAAATATCGAAACAATGTTATGTCGTTTATATTCTTGTTCTTCATAATAATTTTATTTTTGCTCTGTTGCTACACAGGTTTATTTAAAATCGAAATATAGTCAAACTATATAATAATGAGCAAAGTTAACAAATAATCTCGAAATTCTTACGTCCTAATCCATTAAAAATCATATTATTTACAAAACCTATTGTTTTACGTATCTGCTAAACAATTTTTGTACTCTACATTTGAAACTTATAGCAAATACAAAAAAAAATCCCCTCTCCCCTACATTTCTCCCTCATTTATTCCCCCGTTCAAAATTATTTACTTAAATTTGTGTTCTATTCTGTTCCAGCCCTTCGTTCGACGGATAGCTAATAACTTACAAAAACCCCAAAAACAACCTAAAAAAAAACGTATTAATCTATGGAAAAAGAAAATTCGATGTATGCAATCTACAAGTTCGACTTTCACAAGAACCCTGAGCCTACTGTTCTGGCTGCCGAAAACGGCGTTGACGGAAGCAAAAACCTGAAGATGGCGCAGGCGTGCTTTGCAAGCCTGTTCGATCAGAACTCGGTGGACAACCTGGGCAAGACCAACAAGAAGGGAGAGTTTACACGACTGCCCAACGACGTGATGGCCAAACAGGGCGACATCTATATATGGCGCGTCAACAACAGTCAGCTGAAGGACTGGTGGACACGCAACGGAAAGGATAGCCACGGCATCGACAACTACGAGAAACAGGAGATTGAATCGAACCCCTACTGCCACGTGCTTATCGACAACCGACCCGGTATTTGCATTCTTGCCATCGAGAAATCTACAGCATGGAGCAGCAAGCCCGACATGCTGCGCGACATGTTGCTCGACAATTTCAACCGAATTCTTGCTGACCGCTTCGACCTGCAGATGCGCATCGAGGCGCGCATGAACCCTACCGACATCTGGCAGTTTATGCACGAGCGTATCTACGATCATGGCGACTTTATACGACGCGTGTCGTTCGTGTTCCAGAACCCCAAGAAGACCAACAAAACCAACGCAATGGAGGTAAAGTCGGCACGACTGAAGGCCATGCTTACAACTGTTAAGATTTCGGATGCCTTGAAGGGCTACTTCAGCATGGAGTTCGACCAGAACAACAAGGGCAAACTGTCCAGAAAAAACAAGGATCTGGCCGAGATGATTAGACTATGTGGCGAGAACGGCTACGACATCTGCATCACGTTCAAGGACTTTAAAACCTACCGCATCAACGACTACGTCAAGGCTTTCTTCCCCATGACCATCGACATGCTGAACGACTTTGGCAACGGCACGCGCAACCTGGACGGAAGGACAAGGCTTGAGGAGTGGTTTGACATTGTAGAAGAAAAAACTAAAGATTACGTAAATGAAACACAGGTTCCAAAACGCAGAAATAGAGTTCGTTAGTGAATTCTACGCCGACAACGAGCTCTATCAAGCTGTTTGCAGCATAGGGGCTCAGCTGGAGGCTGAACTCGTCGAGTTCGGAATGTGCCCCGAAGAGTGCTTTGCCGAAACTATGGAGCTGCTGGCTACCATCGCCGACAAGGGACACGACGTGCTGGACTGTCTGCCCAGTCTGTGGCTCGCCAAATACAACGGGTTCCGCCGCATAGATCGGCACATAAGTACGGAGGAGCATCGCAAGGCTGTGGGCATAGTGTTCGGCTTTGCGATACTGGCCATCGATAGCAGCAGCCGCCCTTTCTACCGCCACCACC
>OJMJ01001357.1_pt1 | contig 10442 bp, 10 predicted proteins | sample 1597181 | NCBI WGS metagenome assembly OJMJ01 (sample SAMEA2452126, study PRJEB22498) | human gut metagenome | biome: human feces; feature: human gut; material: feces | place: Australia | collected 2012
CACCTATGGTTTGCTCGACGAGAACGGACAGCTCAAGCCCAAGGCCAAGACCAAGACCGCAAAGCCTTCATCGACAAAGGCCAAGGACGCAGATAATGATTTTGACGTGTTCGTGGAATGATTATGAGTTTTTTGTCTTATTTGTTTTTGTCTTTTCCTCCCATCAACCTTTTCTGTTCACGCTCAAAATTCTCCAAGAAGTGAATCTCTACAGGCGAGAGGTTATTCTTGGTACGTTCCTTGAATTTGTCGTATTCCTGGTCGGCTTTCTCTTTGGCGAGTTTGGCGGAGATTTTACCTGCATGAGTGAGGATGTCTTTTCGGGAGATACGGAGGAAGTCATCGAGAATGTTTATCCAATCCTTCATATACATAGGGCGGTGTTCCTCGGCTTGCATTTCGGCGAAGTCAAGATATAGGCTCACGATGCGGTTCAGTGACTTTATCTCTTCGTGGGTGAGATAGTTCTTGGCTATTTCTGCTTCGGGTTTTGACGGCATAGCTCCTGACCACGTTGTAAGTCCCATAAAGTCTTTCTCTGCATCGGCTCTCTCGTATATTATTTCCGCCGCCGTATGACCGTGAACCGAATAGTGCATCTTGTTTTGTATTGTCTTGAAGAACTTTTGTGTCATTTCTACTTGTGGGTCATAGTCGATACTGAGGGCGTAAATCTCCAAGACCTTGCGATAGAACACCTTTTCACTGGAGCGGATGTCACGGATTCTTGCAAGCAACTCGTCAAAGTAATTGCCGCCTCCAGCTCTCTTCAAAAGGTCATCGTTCATGGCGAAGCCTTTTACTATATACTCCTTCAATACCTTGGTTGCCCATATACGAAACTGAACGCCACGATAGGAATGCACACGGTAGCCTACGCTGATTATCATGTCGAGGTTGTAGAAAGCCACTTGATGCTCCTGTACTTTTCCCTCGATAGCTCCATGCTTAGTGGTTGTTGCAAAAAATGCAACAACCTCTTTTTCGTCCAACTCTCCATCCTCCAACACATTCTTTATATGTCGTGAGATAGTGGACTTATTACGTTGAAACAACTCTGCCATCTGGTCAAGCGAGAGCCAGACGGTATCGTCTTGCAACTTCACCTCTATCTGTGAATCGCCTTCAGGAGTTTGATATAATAAAAATTGCCCTTTATCCATAATACATTACTTTAATGTCTTGGTTAGGAGAAGAACATGGTTTAACTTCTTAACAGATCTTTCATTTCGACACCAAGCAGTTTAGCAATGGCATTAAGTGAACTAAGGTTAGGCTGAGCTTTATTACTAGCCCATCTTGACACAGTACACTCTGATACACCCAGTTCTTGTGCTAGCCATTTCCCTGTCTTCTTCTTTTCGACAAGTACTAACTTGATGCGATTCAAATCTTGCTCCATATAAAATTTATTATCGTTTGATGCAAATTTATATAAATTCTCCGAAACTCTACCGTTCCACACGTTAAATTAAGAAAAATAGCCCGATTTTGCCACTTTCTCAGCAAAAAAATCTTGATTCTCACTTAATCCCCCCTCTCAGCCGTCTGTCAAACTGTCCTGCGCTGCCTTGCTCCCCAAAGAGCTTCATCAGCAACCGCTGGCGGGTCTTCGAAATGTCTGAACTGGAAAAGCCTGTGAGGTTGACCATCTCTCCTGGTTTGAAAGCGAGCAATACGAGAATGCAGATGCGATATTCTTTGCTGCTTATGCCCTTTTCGTTTAATAAAAAGGAACGGAATGTAGGCAAATGTTGTTCAACAAGAGCAACAATCTGCTGCCATTCTTCGTTTGAGGGATTAACGAGAGGCTTGTCTGCCATCTCCAAGAACGATTGATAGACATGCGATTTTGTGATCTCTGCCAACGCCGAAACAGGGAATAGCTTTTCTTCGTGTTTATTGTTGGCAATCTCCAATTGAAGTTGTTCTATGGTTTTATCTTTCTGACACAATGCCTCCGCGTGTTTTTTCTCATTGTCCTGCAACTGCTCATCTTTGGCTTCGTTCTTGCCTTTCATTAGTCCATAGCCAACAATGAGCCACATCACACCGAGCCCAACGACACCGCCGAGAATCTTGTCTATCGTTGAAGCAGGTTCTATGTGATTTTCTATCCGTTCTTTTTCCGTGTTTTGCAGTTTCGTGTTTATGGTTTCAGACATGCCGCTGAAACAGTAAATCAGGAACGTCACAACAACGACGGCCACAAGAGTGTAAAGTTTTGCAAATAAAGACATGAGCGATTATTATAAAAATGTTCTCTTCTATATTGAGGTTATTTCAAGATTCGGCATGAAACGTTTCTTGTTTGCTTGAACGCTTTGCTGAGGTGCCGCTTATCTTGTGCAAAGTTAATAAAATTTCAAGATTATCTCATTCTTATAATAAAAAATGTAAGGTAGGGAATTCATTGATTTCTTACCTCTCTTTCTCCATAGCCTTTATGTCTTGTCTCTTGCTTATCTCTTTTCTCATGTCTGCAATCGTAGCTTTCATTTCAGCTATCTGTTCGCTACACATCTCATTCTTGACATCCAAGCGAATGAGGCACGCCAATAAAGAAATAAAGGCTAAAACCAAGGTTAATCCGATAATCTTGTCTGTTGCCGTTGATCCTTTCAAATAATCACATTGTGCTGTGGTCATTTGCTCATGAACCACCTGCTCATAGCCACCACAGAAAAGAAAAATGCTCACGACAACGATGAACAAAATTTCAAGGATCAGAATCTTGTTCGTGAGCGATACCTTTTTTAAATGATTCTTCATAATCTTACTTTTTTAAGTAGGTGTTCAAAATTAATTTAAATGATTCTATGCCATATTTTGGTCTGTATGTCCAGCTCCGAAGAGGGAGTGTAGCGGGCTACACGACCGATGAGAGCTGGGCATACAGGCCAAAAGAGGGCGTAGAGGCATTTGAAAGCATAACCTTTTTTTATTAGATTCATATATGCGATTAATTATGAACACCTACTTATCATCCACAACAATGGATATCAGACAATCTTTTCTCTAATCTCCCATGCTCTTTTTAACTGAATGTAGCCGAAAGAAAGTGGCAGCAATTTAGGAAAACGTCAACCTTACGGGTGAGAACTATTACCAACAATCCCAAAACAAGCATCGAAAACACATATAAGGCTTTCTTATATTCCTTTTTTATAATGCCCAATAACACGCCAGCTATGCATCCTATAATGCATAAAACCAAGATTGCATAACATATAAAAATGAAAACATTTAAAGCGATGTAAAAAGCGTTCATAAGCACTTGAGTTTTTTAGTTTAACCTATTTGTCTGCTGCAAAAATAGAAAAGAATGTCTCCTAAAACAAATTTTTCAGTCTAAAACATTTGACAGTTTTTGACAAGCATCGGCCTGAATGGGTTTATTGCGTTATGAAACAACGGGTTGGAGCTTAATTGACAATTTTTGCCAAGCATCATTGCTTCGTTTGAATTATTTCATTGTGTTGGTGGAAGGTTGAAAGGAATGTTATGCTGAAACGAAGGAAGATTGAAATGAATGATTGGTCGAAACGATAGAAGATTGAAGGTGGCGTTTGGTCGAAATGATGGAAGATTGAAATGAACGTTTGCTTGAAACGATGAAAGATTAAAGGGAGCATTTTGTTGTAAAGAAGGAAGATGGAATGGAGCATTTTTGTTGTGCATAAATATGCATTTTGGAGTGTATATTTATTCGGTTTCTCATTAAGCCCAAATGACACTTTGAAAGTGCCCAAATGACGTTGTCAAAGAGGCTCTTTGACAGCCTCAGAGAGGCCCTTTGACGAGCTCAAAGAGGCTTAATGACAAACCAAGGGGGGTATTTAAGGGATGTTAACAATTCATGATTGAATATTAACTAAAATTTTGCGCACCATGAAAGATTTTATACCTTTTTGCTGTCTTTTTGTCTTTCTGTATATTTATGCAAAACAGGGGCAAAAACAGCTCTTTTTACGCTTATGCGCAACGGTTGTTTATTTCGTTTCGAGGTTGCAAACACGCCTTCTACGGAGCGTAAACATGCCGCTTAGGATGCGTAACCATGGCACTTAGGTAGCGTAAACACGGCACTTAGGAATCGTAAACACGGCACTTAGGAATCGTAACCCCGTTACTTGTAGATTGGTTTGCTGATTGTTTGAAATTGAACTATCGCAAGATTGTTATGCAAAAAAACTCAAGCAAGCGTTGCCAAAGGCGGCTATGAATAATTACCGCCTTCGGCAACGGCTTATGCCTGAGTTTGAGCGTTGTTACGGCTCTTGTTTAAAAGTCGTTATCATCATAAGGGTTTTCGTTGTCTTCTTCAACGACGCCAAATCCGTGATCCTTGACGCCATCATGAGTCCATCCGCTCACCGTCATCAGTTCTGAACTTTCAACGCCGATAACGGTGATGGCGGGCGATATATATGTTTTTTTCATCTTAGTGTTCTGTCTTTATTTTGTTATTACTACGGTCTTGTTGTTTACAATGTACACGCCCTTCGACAGCTCATTAACGTCGTTGGTGTTCATGCGCATGCCCTCCATGTTGTAGATGCCAGTGTTTGTATTCTGCTTGTTCTCCTCAATTATCTGGATGCCAGTTGTACCGCCCATACCGTTGCCATTCAGCGAGAACATCAACATTCTGCCAGAAGGAACATCTTCCTTAAGCCAACAACGGTAAGCCTTTATGTTATGATCCTTATTTGTGTGAACCAAGTCACCCTTGCTGAACATATAAGAATCCTTTGACACCGCAGTCGGCCTGCTGTACGAACCAGTGTAGGTCATGCCTACGCCATTTACTGTGTGTTCCAGTTCGGATGTCTGGTCATCGTAGTTGATGCCATTGGCTACATATACCGGACCATTGAGAGTATTAGTCTCGCCGTCGATAGTAGTGTATGAATAGTTGCCTAACGGCTCCTTTGTAGGATATATTATATAAGGTGTGTTCTTCTTCAGCACTACGTCCTCACCGGCTACGTTTACTGTAGAGAACTTTATCCAGTTGTCTTCCAAGGCTCTGAATTCTGCTAACTGTGTACCCTCGCCGAAGGCTTCCTTAACCTGAGCTGCTGTCATATCAACGGGAAGAATAATAGAGTTCCATCCCTTCTTGGTGTTGTCAGCACTCTTGGTGAATGTACGGTGGAGCAGCATCGTGGCTCCAGTGTATGACTTCTTCACGTCGAGAGTCTTGTCCTCATCGAGAACCAGAATGTCTTCGTATCCTTTTAGTGTACCGTCGTCGTTCATGTCAGTACGCAGAGCAAAGCCCTTAATCTGAAGATTCTCAAGAGCAGAGAGCGCCTTAACAGGTGTGATACGAACCTGGTTGAACGACTTGGTTGGATTGAGCACGGCATAGCTGTCGCCTTTATTGCCTATAACGTCAGCACCAAGAACCTTCCAATCTGTCAGTTCTTCCTGCTCCACACCATCGAGATAGGTGGTCAACTTAAGACCTTCACCTAGACTTGCCCCCAATCCTAAAGCCAGATTCTGGGTAACCATAACGAGCTGTTGTCCCTTATCTATAACTTTACCCATATTGACAGAGATTTTCGCGCCACCTAAGTTTGCTCCCAACGGAAGTGTCAAGTATGTATCCATCGAGTCGTCAATCAAGTTACTCAACTCGTCGTATCCATTGCCAATGTTGGCAACATTGAACATCTTGGTGTTTGCAAAGTCGATGGATGCATTGGTGTTATTGGTAGATATCACCTGTGCGCCATAAATGGGATTGGTAGTAGCATTGTCTGCCTCAGCATCGGCTACATACGCATAGTAGATATTGAGCTGAGAGAGGTCGGCAGAAAGAACGCCTGTGTTATAAAGTACAATCTCATCAAAAACACAACCCGCAGGCACATCAACGTTCAGACACATCTTGCGAGTTTCCTCTTTACCGATAAGTCCCGCAGAAATGGCATCCCAATGGGTCGTTATGTCTCCAGTCACTTCCTTGCCTTTATTGTAGAGCTTGATGTTATAGAGCTTAAGCACATTAGCATCGAGTCCGGTAGCCTTAGCAGATACCACAAAACCAACCTTCATCTTGCCATTGAAAGCTCTTGCATTGCCATTCAAACCATCAGCAAAGTTAGATCCATCAGCAGTCTTGATACCAACGAGACCTTTGTTGGCTGCCAATTCGACGCCTGGCTCACGATATGTGAAGTCGTTGAGTGAAGTAGTAAGTATGGCTGATCTGTTCGTCATTCCATCGAATATCTGAAGCAAACCACCGCCAAACTTATCGCTCAACATGTAATTAGACTCACCATCCTTATTAACAAGAATATTTACTCCGTGTTCCTCAGGAACGTATTTGGGAGCATAGTTGAGGGTAGTCTCTTCATAGCAACCATCCGCTGCTGTCGCACGGAAAACATACTTGCCGGGAAGAGACAAATTGCTTACCAAGCCTGATGTGGGAACCACTTCAACATCAGCGGCACCCTCCGGATAGCTCTGGACAGACCATGTCACATCAACATCCTTGTTGTGCTGCAACTGGAACTGATTGACACTTCCAGACACATCGCGGCTTGATGTGATATTGATGGGGCAATGATGAGAAGCTGCATCGGGAGCCATGCGCACAAAGGCGTAGTAAACCTTGTTTGTGCCAGTCAAGCCCGCATTAAGCCCTTCGACAGACAGTTTCACGGCTGAGAAATCCCAAGGCGCTTTCATTACCAACTCGGCTTCTGTTGACTTTTTGATAAGACCCAGACCCAATACGGTGGTTGATATAACTTTGTGCCCTATCTCCGTGCCTTCCTTGTTGAAGAAAGTCAAGCGGATGCCATCGCCCAACTTCAGATTCAAAAGGGCTGAGCTTGCGTATTTGAATCCCACCTCCGTATTTGCAGGAAAGGCTTCCTGATTGTCGGAAGGTTTGGCAATGACCTTAATGGGTCGTGATCCTAACTGAACCAAAACAAGATTGAGGGCATTTATGTCAAAGCTATTTGTCAGGTCTTCATCAATGACATTTTCTTTTTTGCTCACCAAGTGGCTAACTCCGTCGCAGTCCAGTGTGATGTTCTTTCGGCCTTGTTCCTGGGCGTATTTGGCGATGCCATTCTCCTTGTTGTTGGTAATAGTATACTCACGAGCCTTGCCTACAAACGCATACTTGATATTTATAGCAGAGAGCACTTTAGCATCAACGCCACACTGAACGAGCTTAATCTCATCAAAATCTCCAGGGGCAGTAGCCATATACAATTTGTTTACCTGATTGGAGCCAGGAATTGTCAGCAACGACAAACCAAGTCCGGTGACTGATTTGCCTGTAGAAATAGGCTGGAGTTTGCCTACCGCTTTGCCGTCCTTAAGAAACTGTATTTTATAGAACTGTGCTAAATCGAGAGTAAGGATGCTTGCATCTGATTTTGCACAAATGACAAAACCAGCCTCTGTACCATCAGCATAACAATGCTGATTGTCCTTCACGCTGATAATTGGACTTGCTACAACGGTAGCACCAACAAGAGCAGGAATAGTAGCATAATCATCCAAATCATCATTGCAGATGTTCTGAAGGTTGGCTGTTCCTGAAACCACTTCAACGCCATCACCAATGCTGTTGATAGTACAGCCTGGTCCTACCAATGCTCTACGGTTGTTAAAATAATGTTCCGCATTGGGATCAGAATCCTGCATCACAACCTTTTCGCTTCCGTCCTCACCATTGGTGTTTGCTGCACCCATAGGCAAGGTAACGAGCAAGAATGTAGCAATTAAAAAAAAATTACATGTCAACTTTTTAAACATCTTTATAAAATTGAGTAATCAAATTATTTTATTATCCTTATTGTCTGCCTGAATGTTCTTTTTCAGGTAGCGATTTGTACGACAATCTTTTTTCGGGGTGCAAAGGTATTTATAAAATGTAAGTAAAAAAATGTAGTGTAGGTGTTAAGTAGGTTTTTACTATTGATGGTTTGTTGTAATAGTCGGCAAGTCAATAGGTTATGCAACTTTCAAATTGTAATAAAGTAGCATCCTAAAAATTACCCCCCGAAAAAGATGCGAAAACATGCTTGTATTTAGAATATAATTTATAATTTTGTAGTAAAACAAACCATTAACACTATTATCTTAACAAAAATAATTTGCCATGCGATTATTAATAATACTTATTACCATTTGCTTTTCGGCCTTTCGCGCCCAGGCCGACAATAAAACACTATATCAACAGTTAGACTCTGTCATTGCTCATCGGGCCGACTATTATGTCCTTAAAGATAAGGAACTTAAAGACATTAAGCTTAGCGCCGCCTACATAACCGACGGTGAGGAAAAGTTGCGCTTATATGAAAAGTTGGTTCATGGCTATACGCCATTCATTTACGATTCGGCTATGGTGTATGTTCAAAAAGGAACACACCTGGCCCGGCAAACAAACAATCAGGTCTATTATAACAAGTTTCAGATGCTCAAGGCCCGATTGTATGTTTTAAGAGGTTTTTATATTGAGGCCAAACAGTGTCTTGAACAGCTCAATATCCCGCCATCTGACACCAACCAAAATTATCTTTACAATTGTGCCCAATGCGCACTTTATTTTAACCTGAACGCTTATTGTGAGAACTCCGAGTTTAGTGATCATTATAAAAAGCTCTTTAACGAGTATATTAATAAGGCTCTGTGTTATTATCCGAAGCGAGACGCACAGTATTATTATTTAAAAGGGATACAGCTCTATTACTCGAATGGGTCTCTTCATGACATAAGCACCTATCTTAAGAAGACCATGAGCCTGTCAAAACCCAATAGCGACATGTATGGAATGTCGGCCTATATATTGTCGAAGGCTTATCGCAAGAATAAACAATTTGAGCTGCAAGAACGCTATCTGCTTCTTTCTGCCATGAGCGACGTGATGACATCTACCAAAGAGAGCATGTCTCTTCAAGATGTGGCCTTGCTGCTTTACAAAAACAATGATGTAGACAAAGCGCAAGAGTATATAAGCCTTTCATTAAAAGATGCCAACGGGGTGAATAACCGCCTACGACGCGTTGATTTGTATAATAACTTTAACTTTATATTGTCTGCCTACGCAGATAAACTTGAACTGCAAGCCGTTTGGCATAAATCGGCGTTGGCTTGTATCACTGTGCTGTTGGGCGTGGTTGTCTTCATTATGGTTTATGTTAAGCGGAAAAACCAACTGCTGAAACAAAATGAGCAGAAACTGAAAGCATTGACTGAACAGTTATACAATATTAATAGTCAACAGGCAAAGGATAATAAGGCTCTTACAAACTCGAATACCGAACTTACGAACTCGAACACCGAGCTAACGAACTCGAACACCGAGCTCTCAAAGACGAACACCGAGCTTACGAACTCGAACACTGATCTCTCAAAAAAGAACACCGAGCTCTCAAAGACGAACACAGATCTTTCAAATACGAATACAGATCTTTCAAATACGAATACCGAACTCTCAAACTCGAATGCTGAACTTGCAAATACCATTGCAAAGCGTGAGAATATGGCAAATGCTTATATTAATCTTTGCTATCAATATATTGAGAGATTAGACAACTTGCGTAAGTTGGTTATCAGGAAAATCAAGGCCAATCAGCAACAGGAATTGTTGAGCATTCTTTCTTTGTCAAAACGTACTGTGGAAGCAAATCAAAATTTCTTCTTGCAGTTTGATAAAATATTCTTGTCGCTCTATCCTTCGTTTATAACAGAGCTGAACACCTTGCTCGTGCCCGAGGCACAAATACAGCTTCAAAACGAAGACGAACTAACCCCAAGCTTGCGCGTAGCTGCCTTGATACGTTTGGGCATTACTGAAAGTGCAAAGATAGCGGGTATCTTGTCTTACTCGCCACAAACGATATACAACTATCGTTCTGCGCTTAAGAATAATGCTATAGATAAAAACCGCTTTGAAGAGAATCTGCAAAAATTATGTTTGGTGTATTAACGGTTCAATAGAGCAAAAAACTTGAGATAATGGGGGGGGTGAAAGCAAGGCGATTATTGTTTGGAACAAACTAAAAATGGGCGAAAGCTTGGCTGTAGCCTTGCTTTCACCCATTTATCCCCAAATTTATTCCTTACAGCTTGCTCTCCAGCATCACGATGTCGCCATCGGTAGAGGTGGTGATGATGTGGTGCTTGTCGGCGGTGGTGACGGTGTTCACAAGCGAGTTGCCCACTTTGTAGGTCCATTTCAGAAGCCCTGTCTTGTCGTCAAGAGCCAGGATGAGCCCCTCCTTGGTGCTGCTGTAGACCGTGCCGTCGATAACAGGCATCATGGTCGACGCATGCTCGTAGCCGAAGCCACAGTTGGTAGCCCACAGCTCCAGAGGCTCTGCTGCCGTGGCCTTGTAGCACACGATGCTGTCTTGCATGGTCTTGGCGAAGATGCGCTGTCGGTCAGCCGACATGCC
>OJMJ01001369.1_pt1 | contig 10398 bp, 7 predicted proteins | sample 1597181 | NCBI WGS metagenome assembly OJMJ01 (sample SAMEA2452126, study PRJEB22498) | human gut metagenome | biome: human feces; feature: human gut; material: feces | place: Australia | collected 2012
GGGTATACCCGCGGCTTTCCGACTCTTCGAAGTAATCGACGGGTGGCAAATCGCTTTAAGCCAAATGCGACCAAGCGACCGCTGGACCATCTACATTCCCGCAGCCCTCGCCTATGGCAGTCGTACGGACGGCGACATTCCTGGCAACTCTACATTGATCTTCGACGTGGAGAACTCTTAAGCATTGCCTAACCGCACTATGTCTACTCATAAGCCCGTTCGCCAATCAAACATAGAGTTGCTACGCATCTTCGCCATGCTCATGGTCGTAGCCCTTCATGCTACATTTGAAACGTTTGGCTACGCGCGAGCCTCCGCTGTGCAAGCGCACCCTGGCAGTTGGTTGGGCATCATCACCACAGCATCTGCCTGTTTGGGCAGTGTTGACTTGTTTGTACTCATCACAGGGTGGTTCGGCACTACATTCCGCCCTAAAGGTGCGCTCAAGTTAGTATTACAAGTCGCCTACATATCCATTATAATGACCTTGTTTGCCTGGTTAATGGACTTCAAGTTGCCCACTAAAGTCATGGACTACTTCCGACCATTATGGAGCTATTGGTTTGTGTGTAGCTACTTAGTACTCTACTTGCTCACCCCCGTGTTCAATGCTTTTGTTGAAAAGTCGGACGAGCGCTCACTACGCCACTTTCTCATCACCTTTTATGTGTGCGTCATTCCTGCCTCGTTCGTCTTTACCGACCTACACAATGGCTTTGCCGCTGTGCCTTTCATGGGGCTCTACTTGCTCGGTCGCTACTTGCACCTTTACCTCGCGCCACGCTTAGAACAGGTGAAACCTTGGAAGTTGTTGTCAACGTGGATAGCTTGCATCGCGTTCATGACACTCCTTGTGTGGGGAGCAAGCATGATAGATCAATCCTACACTACCGCAATTATCCCCCTATACGTATCCTACACCAATCCCTTGCTTATCATAGCCTCTGCCTCTTTACTCTTATTTTTCTCACGAATGCACCTTCAAAGCAAGGCAGTCAATTGGCTCGCTGCAGGAAGTTTTGCCGTTTACCTCACCCATCAGCACCCTTTTGTGCGCCAAGAGTATTTCAAACTGGTACGTCAACTCGATCAACAGACCGCCACTTCATTCCAATTCTTTGCCGAAATGGTGTTGTTCATCAGCGCTATCTACCTCTCCAGCGCACTGATAGATTGGATAAGAAGAGTTGCGTTTAAATGGATTAGACTATAAAGTCATTAAGGATCTCAAGTGCCAGATTTAGATAAAATGCAATTTGTCGAACAGTTACGTAATACACCATTAGGAAGTGTTACGTAACTATTCGACAAATTGCATTTATAGTTTTCTTACTTCTTCAACTGCAAGCCAATGTACATGCCTTCGTAATTGTTGAGGATAGAACTGATACCACTCAACGAAGTACCTTTTGCCAATACTGAAGCACCCTTCATGAGCGTGAGCAACTTGCTACTCTCAATCAAGAGGTTTACTTTGTTACCCTGCTTCGTGATGCGCGGAGTCATGGAAGCCAAACCAGCTAAGTAAGTCATCTTTATCTTTTTGTTCTTCGTATCAAGCGTGTAAGAACCTTGCAACGTGCGGCCACCAATGGTAGCAGTGTACGTATTGTCCTTATTGAAGGTAAAGCTGCATGCACCTTCCTTGATGCCTACCTTAGCCAACTGCGTGTTAAGTTCGCTCTCTATCTTGTTGGCTGCAATTGCGCCACCGGCTTTAGCCAAAAGGTTCTCACTCTCAAAGGCGCAGTTAGAACCGCTATAGCTCCAAGTCCCTACTAAGTCACTCTGTGAAAGAGTAGAACTGCTACTCAACAAGCCACCTAACAAACTACCTAATACAGAATTGGTCGATGATGATGAACTGCTTGAAGATGATGAAGAGCTACTTGAACCATTCAATGCGCCATTCATCAATACTTGGTCTACGCCTTGAGCCACGCTGCCACCTGTTGTACCACAACTTGAAAGTAAAACGACTCCTAAAAGCAGAGCCAACGAAACGGATAACTTTTTCATTTTTAATATTTTGTTGTTTAGTTACGTGTAAAAAATAACTTCCACACTTTTGCGTTTCCCGTTTTTTCTTAAACACGAATTATCGTGAATTATCCACAATTCATAAGCATTTATGATAATCCGTTTTCCCCAAAAAATGCGGAGTACATATAAAACTGCTGAAGTTATTTTTATAAGTCACTTAGTTTTTTGTTCATGCAAAATTGAAAAAAAACTCCGAGATAGACAACTATCTCGGAGCTTTATAGACCAATGGGCTTGTTTTACCGACAAGCCTTTATTTTTACTTTACCAGTTTATAAGTGTGTACGCTGCCGTCGGTCAAGGTCACGCGAACCAATATCGTTTGACCATTAAAGGCTACAATGGGCAAACTGGCTTGCTTGGTACCACCCAAAGTCTGTGCAAAAATCGTGCGACCGTCCACCATAATGGCTTCTGCGCTGCGGAGGCCAAGAGCTGATTGTACAGAAAGATGTCCACCTTCCCACTTTACTTCAGGAGCACCAGTCGTAGCATCTACTGTGACGTCTTTAATGCCTGTCACCTCAATTTCGTGACGTTGGTTCGCATCAGTGTTTTCGACAATTTCGTAAATAGCTGGTACGGTGCGGCCCGTCCATGTCATTTTTACTTGCTTAGCCTTCTGCATTTGCTCTTCAGTAAAGGCTACAGTTACAATGCCACCGTCGCTTACTGCAGCGTCAACATCAGTAAAGTTCTTACCATCAAGTGAAACGGCAAACTTCAGATTGCCAACCGTTGCAGGGTCGCAGAAGAGACGCAAATCCTTCACATATTCAGCGCTCATGAGATTGTAAATGAATTCACCTCCCTTTGTTGTACCTAAAGCATAGCCAGCAGTTGAAGTAGAGCCATTGCCGTCAGTAGCCGTTTGAATAGCTTGGTTGTGATTGTCGACCAAGAAAGGAGTAGAATTGGCTACGCTACCATTCACCTCAATTTCGTGTAAGCGCAACCACTTGTCACATGCCTCTGATACGCGCAAACGTACATAACGTGCCGTAATGGGGGTTACATTGTAGTTGGCATCAGTCGGGACGAAGTCAGTAGCCACAATATTGGTACCATTCTCTGACTCTGTGCCTACGACTATATTTTGTGGCAACGACATTGAGTAGTACAATGTATTTGAACCCGCTACTTTCAGCGTCGTCCAATTATTATTGTCGGCCGAAACCTGTACGATGGCTTTCTTGGCATAGTCATCGTTGGTTGTACCCATACAGATACGCACGTTCTTAATCTCAGTTTGCTTCGTCAGGCGAATGGTGTAATCGTCATTCACCTTCTGCGTGCGGTTGATGCAAGTATAGGTGTTGTAATTGCCGTCGGCCATTAATGATGCTTCGTGACCGCTCCAAATGCCTGCATTCTCGCTCGTAGGAACGGTAGCTGTCTGCACCTCAGCAGCCTGTGCGTGATACAACTTAATATGCGTTGAACGAATACGAACCGAAACGTTTGCATCGGTTACGTTCTTCACGGCCAAGTAGCGTACAGGCGTGTTCAACGTTGTTTCCGTTTCAGTAATCTGTTGCCATGTTTGACCATCAGCACTTACGAAGGTGCTAAACTGCGCATTGTCGATGTACTCTTCATTAATTTCAAGTGAAGTACACATCATAGCTGCGGGCAGTGCGATACCTACATATCCACCAGCTGGTAGAGTCTTCTTGCCCAACATAGCAAGCGTATAAGCTCCGTTATTGTCAGCGATCGAACCTGTCAAATCCTCAACGTTGGTAAATACAGATGCCTCTTTCTTCGTAAAGAGGTTGTTAGCAGCATTTGACTTCAAATAGCTTGAAACGAACGGAGTGAGGTAACGATAAGAAGCGTGCGTCTCGCGTGGAGAGAGGGTGATACCACTTTCACCAAATCCAGACATGTGTTGCGTCATGTATTCGCTAGCAGTAGAGAGGCGAGCAGTACCCTTTGAGCTATTCATATAAGTGGTCCACGCTATCTCAATATCTTCTGATGATGCACAAGTCAAATAATCCTTTGTCAAAGAGGCCAAAGCGCGCAAACGGAGTACCCAGGGCTTAATGTCGGCATAAAGCAAACGTTCGCCGTCAACGGTAGACTTCTCAAGTCCCGTCATAACATCACAGTTCGTTACGATATTGTCCATCAACGCATTGAGCGCTGTAGCGTCTCCCTTGCTCTTGTAGTTGTTGATCAACGTGTTGAGCGAAGCAGGATCGTTCTTGCTCAAGTAAGGAGCTAAGAAGCGGTAAGCCTGTTGAGCTGCCTCATTGCCAGGGAAGAGTCCCTTAAACGAAGCCTCCCACGAGTTCAAGTTGTCAAAGCCACGATTGTTCCAACTATAGTCACCCGCTGAGAATATTGCCGTCTTTGAAGCCTCGCCTTGTTCCATAGGGTTGCAGAGTATACCTTGGTTGCTGGCCGTCAATTCGTCAGCGATTGACGAGTCATGCACATTAGGCATATCTATAAAGTTGCTCTTCATATCGAGCGGATAGATTTCGCTCGGACCAGAGCCGTTGTCGTTGCAAGGATAGTTCCACCACCAAATGGCTTGGCGACCAAACTGATTTTGCACTACGTTTAAGTCGTTATTGTTGGGCACTGACCACACACCGCCACCAGTATAATATACCGTCACGTTAGAAGGCATCGTACTCAAAGCCTTAAAGAAACGATTGAATTGGTCTTCGCTACCAGCAAAACCACGGCAATAGATTTGTGGTGTAAAGCGAATGGCCTTTACCGTATCTGCGGGGTTCGCACCTGCGGTGTTCCACTTTGCTTCAATGGCTTTCTGAATAGCACCTACGCGGTCGGCTGTAAGTTGCATCGTAGCGTCGTCATTAGGAACGGCAACGTCATCGGCAAAGATAGCAAACTGACGGAAACCTAAATCGTACATTGAAGTGAACTTCTTCATAATGTCGTTTACAGCCGTCGCACTATACATCAAGCTGTTACCTGGGTGAATCGCCCAAACGACACTTACCTTCGTGTCATGTGCTACGGAGGTAAAGTCCTTTAAGTCTTGTTGTGACACATAGCCCGACTTCTTTTGTTGGTCAGTCAGCGTTGTAGGATAAGGTTCGCTCCACTTACCAGAGTGGTAGTAGTCACTTTTAGGACCATAGACGTAGCAGTTCATCTTATAGCGCATCATGAAGCGTAACAAGTCTTGACGCACCTCGCCAGCATAGGGTTTGCCATAGAAGCCTTCTATCACACCGCGTTCTTTCAGGTCAGCGTAGTCGTTAATCGTTACCGTAGCTAAGCCTTCCGTGCCATTGTCAAGCATTTGTTCGAGTGAAGCTAAGCCAAAGAAGGTAGCATCAGTGTTTTCGCCCAATACGAGTAATTGTGCCGTGCCATTGCCACCATCGGTGAGCGAAAGAATATGACGATCGAATTTTCCCTCTTTAGTCAACACATCGGTTGACAGTCCGAGTTGGGTAGCCATGGCATTGCCTTGCCCGTTCGCACCATTCACGCCTAAGTAAACATTTGACTCTGTGCTTGAAGCTGCGTCGCTAAAGGTTACAGTTACGTTGTGTGCCGCAAAAATATCTTTTACGCGATTACGAGTGGCTTCATCAATGCCATTATCGCAAACGACATTTACTATATTTGTAAAGCTAACAGTACCTGTACCTGCTGTCTGTGTGTGAGGTACAGGATAGATTGTATACTGCCCCATCATCGTCATAGGGAAGATGAGAGCAGCCATACCAATAAGTAGGGATTTCTTTTTCATAAAGAAGGGTAAAAAGAAGATTTGTATTATAGGTGTCGCAAATTTACGCAAAAGTTTTGATTGTAATAGTCTTCAAGGACATGAAAGTGTTTGTGAGTGTTTTGCGTCATTAGGATTATTTGCAGTTGGTTGCCCTCTACAAAAAGTTTCAGAACGCCCTAAATAGGCTTTGAAACTTACGTATATTTTACCTGCAGTGTTTTTTGCTTTCATGTTTCATTTTTATGTTTCAACTAATTGATAATCAATACGTTCAGATTATGAAACATCGTATATCTATGTTTCATTTTTAGTTTCAATGTTTCATTCAAAAAACACTGAGGGAGAAAAACAAAAACACTGTGGGAGCGATTCAAAAACACTGTGGGAGCGTGAAAGCGCTCCCTCAGTGTTTTGAAAAGTGAAACATGAAACTTAAAATGAAACATAAAACTTTTATGTTTCATTTTCATAATGACTTGATTTTTAATTCAATACAATAACAAAATGAAACATGAAAGATAAAATAAAAGTTTTGAAAACGTATAGAGATTGTACTGGGAAAAATGCAATTTATCTAATCAAAAAAACTAAGCCAAACGAAAAAAATTTTTTCTCATTAGTATTGCGTTCGGTTTGCACTAACTTTTCTAACGGCAAGTTAGGCGGCGCCTCAGCAATACACTTATAATAAACAAAAAAAAATCGCTTCATACTGAAAGTCATAAAGAATATTAGTAACTTGTAAAGTTTAAAAGTTTAGTAAAACAAAGTACATTTGTTGTTGGATTTTTAATGATAGAGCATACATACCTACTAAACTTTAAGACTTTACAGACTACTAGTATTGGTACACTATTTTGATATGTTTTTATGAAATTTTATATTTTAAAAAGTGACTTTGCAGTAGGCACATTCTCTACCTCCACCCCACCTTTGTTCGTTGAGGTGGAGGGCGTGCAAGAGGTTAGTCTTGCACTAGGACACGACAAACCAGTGTCGGTAGGCTACCCATTATACAATGAAGCGTCAGCCATTAAAGGCTGCTTGGTATTATTTCCAAATGTCTTTGTTTAGAGGTTAGATTAAAACCAATAGATTTTTCTTGATAGAATTGTCAATTATTGATTACAAAAATCTAGGAATCTTATTCAGACAAAAAAATAAATCAATGAAATTTTGACTTATAGGTTCCAATATCGTATTTTAAAGATAACGCAGACCAGTTCCCTAATCATAGCCCATCTCCCCCATCAAAAAAGTCCCAACCTGAAAAAGGCTGGGACTTTTAAAAACTATCAATTCAGAGGCAAATTACTTAATAACCTTTTTGCCACTTTTGATGTAAACACCGTGTTTAGCAGTGCGCTTAACTTTGCGACCTGAGAGGTCGTAGATACTTGTGTCGCTCTTTTTGGCGGGGCTAATAACGGGGGCACTGATGCTACTTACCAAGTCTTCGGCTGCAACATCGGCAATGGTAAATACATAGCTATCCTTCAACTCAGTGTCGGCATAGTTAATATTATTGTCAGTGGTAACACCCCATGTGCGCGGATTAGCTTCAGGAGTAACACTCTGAATGGCCCAATGACCACCAACCTCGTTCAGGATAACAGAGTTCCATTCTGAGAAATAGGCGTTCTTGTTGATGCGCCCCTCTTCATCAAGGAACTTGCTGTCGTTAAAAGAAATCTTCCAACGACCCGAGTTGTCATCGATGGTGATGGTCCATTGCTGATATTGACGCTTCGATTCAGTTTGCGCCTTAGCTTGGAAGGTAGGACGGCTCCATGCTGTGAGAGCAGCCGTAGTAGTGAGATATTCCCCCTTGGCATTCTTAACGTAATAGCGCTTACCACTCACAATGGTAGGATGCTCCGTGTTGTTACCCTTAACAGGAACAATCTCAAAGATAGCATCGTTAATGTGGAGAATAGGAGTCTTATCCTTAGCAATGCTCAAAGGCTTGTTGTTCGAGATGATGCGATTGTCGTTAGCACCCATGAAATAGTTCTTAGCCTTTGAGGGAGTTTGGATAGCATACATGCCGTTAACACGGAAGATGTTGTAGCTATTCCATTCGCCATCATAAGCGTTGGTAACCTTGTTAGCCCAGAACTGACCATTCTCGTTCAGATAGCGACCATCTTGTGCATTGGTAATTTTGTAACGACCCGTTTGAGCATCAATGCTGATGTTCCACTCACACTTTTGTGGTTGTGCATCGTCCACCTCGTCAGCCCAAATGGGGAAGTCGCCCGTGCGGTCGGCAGAGGCATCCTTGTTGTAGAGATACTTGCCGTTGTACTTGATGTAGTAAGTGCCCGATTCAAGCACCTGCATGGGGAAGTTTTCCCAACCCTCGGTGTAGCGCTCTTTGTAGGCAATGATCAACTCGTTAACTTGCTGCTTCAAGTAAGGCTCAATTTTTTGACTTGCCACAACGGGCTTAGCCATCTTAATGGTTCCCGCAAAGTCGCGCGAAGTAAGTGCGTCTTCCTTTAGCAAAATAGCCTGTATGTCGCGATAGTCTTGAAGGAAGGTAGCCGTGTCGCCACTTTCAATGCAGCCCCACATTTCCACAATCTTCTGTCCACGTTGTCCCATATACTTCATCTTTTGCAACCACGGTGTGATTTCGGTGATGAGAGCGGGGTTATAAGTGTCGGCAAGCAGTGCATCGGCTGAAGTAACCATTAAGTCGAACTGAGCCTTCTTTTCAGCCAAAGTGCCATCGGCATTAAAGTTGGGGCTTTCGCCTTCGCGACGCATACCATGAACAGTCCACCCCAAGTCAACATTGTGTTCGCAGAACACGTGGTATGCCTCAGCATTGTTGGGCATTAAATACTTAATGGCGCGTTCCCAGTTTGCCTCGGGATTATAGTCCTTCATGTTCCATGCATAGTCAGCCACACCATAGAGTGCAACTTTCGAAGCCTCGGCATATTCCATGGGGTTGCTTGTGAAGGCTGTCATTTTACCACCAAAGGCATTGTCGCCTTGGTCGTTGCCATAGAACTTACCCATAAGCATGTGACCAATGCAATAGTCGTTGACAGGGTAGTTGAGCCAAATGAAAGGAGCCATACCGTTGGTAGCCGTTTTAAAGAAGTCCAAGTCGCCTTGGTTAATCATGTCGGCTACGCCAGCACCTGTCCACATCACCTCAATGCCTTTGTGCAGTCCGTTACCCAAACCGCGCAAGTAAGCATCGTTTTGGTTCCAGTTGGCATAAGCTGCATTATACTTAGTGGGGCACATTGAGAGACGGTCAAGGTCGTCGTGCTTCTCAATAAAGTTTTTCCAAACGTAGTTGCACTCAGCCACTTGTAAGTCAGCATCAGCACCGCCAAAGTCATCGAAGAAGATAGAGAAGTTGCGCACGCCTAATGAGTAAACGTGTTCCAACTTTTTAACAACAGCTTTGAAGTCTGCCTCACTGTTCGAGATTGATCCACCAGTGTGGATAGACCACACAAACGACACGTGGTTCTTTTTGGCAGCTTCAGCCAAACCGCGTATAATGGCAGCTTTATCCTCGGGATAATTTTCGCGCCACTTAGTGCGGTGGTAAGGGTCGTCTTTAGGGCCATAAACATAGATGTTCATCTTGTTTTTGCCATAGAAGTCGAATTGGCTTTTGCGGTCAGCATCACTCCAAGGGTTACCATAGAAACCTTCAATCACACCACGCTGTGCACAAGCAGGGTAGTCTTTAATTTCAACAGCCATAACCTCGGGCTGTGCCAAAATTTGCAAGAGGGTTTGCACACCATAGTAGGTACCCGCATCGTCGGTACCTGCCACAACAATGCCATCGGCAGTCACCTTCAGGTAATAGCCTTCGGCAGTTTGGGGAATGTTAGCTTCGACAGCGCTCACAGCTGCTTCGCCTTTCTTACCTAAGGTAATGTGAATGCCTCCCTCATTGGCAAGGGTGAGGTTCTCTTGCAGCAAAGCCACGGCATAAGCATCGGTCGTTTCGGACTTTGTAAGGGTGTACTTAGCCTCGGCAGATGTGAATGCCTTTTCGCCCCAGGTTACTGATTGGGGGACAGGTGACACCTGCACTTGTTGTGCCCACGAGGTTATTTGCACAGCCAATGCGCAAATCAACATCAGACACACTTTTTTAAAAGGAATCATAGTCTTTAGGGTTATTGTTAATGAAATTGTTTTGTTTTCGGGTGTAAAGGTACGACTTTTTTGCTGTGGTATCACAAAAGAGGGGGATGAACATTGTTGAAATGTTTCTTTCAAAAGAATTTCACGTACCACACACGGCATATTCCCCCTTATTCCATAAATGCTATAATCAATCGTCCCAATGTTTTTTTGTTGCCCCAGGGTGTTGCCCTGAGCTATGCGCTGTTGCCCTTTCAAAACGAAAAAAATTCTTTTTCGTTTTGTATTGCGTTCGGTTTGCACTAACTTTTCTAACGGCAAGTTAGGCGGCGGCTCGGTAGAGAAAATGAAAGTTTTTTGACTTTCATTTTGCTCTTCTCTCGCCTTGCACGAACTTTTCTAACGGCAAGTTAGGCGGCACCTCAGCAATACAAAATGAAAAAATTCTTTTTTCGTTTTGTATTGCGTTCGGTTTGCACTAACTTTTCTAACGGCAAGTTAGG
>OJMJ01001378.1_pt1 | contig 10367 bp, 8 predicted proteins | sample 1597181 | NCBI WGS metagenome assembly OJMJ01 (sample SAMEA2452126, study PRJEB22498) | human gut metagenome | biome: human feces; feature: human gut; material: feces | place: Australia | collected 2012
TCTCATCTCTTTCTCCCTCTACGATGCCCGGAGTGAGATGATAATAATCGAGTGTGAGATGCGAATGTCCCTGGCGATAATTCCAACCGAGGAGCTGCGAAAGGGCCTGTTCTCGGAGTGAAGAACCGAAGACGTAACCATCGTATTTGTTCTTGTAGGCATGCGCCATTTTTCCACTATATCGGGTATTCCAGACAAAACCGCCCTGGTTGCCCGCAAAGTTGAGCGAATAATCAAAAATTCCGTTATTGGTTTGGTAACCTGTAGAGAAATTCGCTCTCATGTCGCCCTTTGCAAGGGTAGGAGCGGAATGGAAGATGAGGACGCCAGCCATCGCATCCGAGCCATACATAAGACTTGCCGGACCTTTCAGGATCTCTACGGAATGAACCGAAGCCGGGTCGATTTCTATTCCGTGTTCATCGCCCCATTGCTGTCCTTCCTGTCTGACTCCATCATTTACTACGACCACACGGTTAAATCCCAATCCACGAATCACGGGTTTGGAGATTCCGCTTCCCGTGGTAATCTGCGAAACGCCTGGCTGATGAGCGATGGCGTCGATGATGTTGGTTGAAGGTTGCATTTCGAGCTGGCGGGCAGAAACAAAGGAGATAGGTGCGGGCGATTGCTTCAGTTTCTGGCTGCCCGTCAATCCTGTTACCACCACTTTGTTCAGTTTCACGCTCGATTCCGTCAGAGGCTGGTGCTTGATGGAATCGCTGGTTTCCATACCATGAATGCTTGACTTTTCCTTGTTATTATCTGCTCCGTTTATAGCCATAGCAGGGGCTGTTGCCGACGAGCATAGGCTCATCAGCAATATTGAATTCAATATTGTTCTCATTATGTTATTAATTACCTTATTATGTTATTTTTCAATTATTTATAAAAACTGATAATAAGGTGGAGCACGGGTAGATTTTACCCCCTTCGCCCTGCACAGGCAAGGAGAGCAGAAGGCATGGCGAGGGGAGAGATGGAGCACGGTGATGGCAACCCATACCACGAGGGATGGAGCCAGATAAGGTGTGCTTTGCAATTGGCAAAGCACACAGTCGTGCATGGTATTCTGCAGGGCTATCAGATGCCCGTCGTGATGAACATGATGGGCACAATCGGCACAATAGAAATCTGCATGAGTTCCCTGCGCTTCACCATGATGGTGAAACGTAACGGCCAGCAGCATCGGCAGGTAAACCAATAGCAGCAGCCAGGAAATTCTGATTCTCTTATGCGTTATCCTCTGCATTTATCTACAGTATTCTGTTTTTGTTTGCAAAATTAATCATTTCTGTCGGGATTATTCTTAGGATTTCGGTATTTTAACGAAGATTATTTGTTTTTCAGCAGAAAAGCCATGTAGAGGGGAAGAATGAGAGTTTATGCTTATCACTTTTCCATTCTTTGAGATATTTCTCGATTTTTCGTTTAAACATCTGTTTCCTAATGATTTATAATGTGCTACTCTTGATGCTGTGCACGTTTTTCAAGGGACTTTTCTTGAATTCATGCACGTTTTTCAAGGGACTTTTTGCTCTGTTCTGCCACTTTTTCAAGGGACTTTCGGTTGCAAAGATACAAAATTTCCTTTTAAAAGGGAAAGAAAACGGCAATTATTTCCTTTTTAAAGGGAAAGTTTTTCCTTTCTCTCCGATTATTACCCTGATGCAGGGCAAGCCTGCAGGAAATCATTTCGGCGCTGAACGAGATGGGGGTGGCAAGAATCAAAATAGAAAAGGGCAAGATCATGGTGCTTTGAGCCATGGTCTTGCCCCTTTCCTATTCCATTTTTTCATACATTCTCATTGCATCTTGATGCAAGTCGTGTATCTGTTCAGCCAACCATTCTGGTGAGAGGATTCTCAATTGGCTTCCCCGGCTCATTAAATATCCAAAGAAATCTACGGTAGGGCGCATGGTGATTTCGAAGTCCATATAGTTGTCGCCTTTTGTGATAGCTTTTTGAGTAGCATGGAGAGGTAAATCTTTTACTCGATACTGTTCGTAATCGTAAGCTCTAAATCTAATTCGTTCAACAGTAGTACCGTCGCCAATCAGCACTCCGTAATATTCCTTGAAGTAATCTTGAGCGTTGAAGTCTTGAGCTATCTCAAATTTGATATCTGTGGATTCTATGCTTTTGATTCTGTCAAGTGAGAATAGGGCATAGTAATCTTTTACTTCTTGGGTTTCTGCTTCTGTATAATGGAAGTGCCCCAATACATACCAACGTTGCTTATGCAATTTTATACAATATGGCTCGATAGTATAGCTTTTGGCATCTGTATTGCCATACCTCTTGTAAAGAATGGTTATCTTGATGTTTCGTTTCATGGCATCAAGGATTTGTTTGAGGCTTTCGCCTTCATATGGTACAGTTTCAAGCACGATCCTATCTTGAAGCGATACACATTCGCTAATAATATTATTGGATGCAAGTGTGGCTAACATCCAGTTTTGTATGGAGTCGGACTCTAATGCTTCAGGATTTCCAATAGAATATTTATATCCGTTTTTTCTGTTGCACTCGATGTATATGCCAAAAATGTCTTCTATGGCATCTTTGTGCCGATTGAAGGTTGAACGAGCCAATTCTATTCCTTCGCTCATGTCCGTTTCAAGCCATTTCTTTTGAATATCTGCAAAAGAAATAGCTCGGGCTTTGTTGATGGTGTTTACCAGCCAAATGTATTCTTTGAATTTCGCTTGAGTTCTCATGTTATATACGATTTTATCTACATTAAGTAACGATATTTTTGCGATTTTATTGATTTATGATACATTTTTTCTTAAAAAAAGAACTTGTCCTATGATTTGATACAAGTTTTTCTTATCTTTGTGCCGACATAACAATAATTTCATAAAATATGAACTATGATGAAGTAAAATTACGCAGTTTGATAGGCAAATGTCAATGGACTTTTGCCAAGACTATGCCTACGTGTCCTCATGAGTACATTGTGAGGAATAAATGTGCCTTGTCTGATGACGAATTCGTCTTTTTTGTGCAGTCACAAAGAGAATTTGGTGTTCCACAACAATGGTGGAAATATAATTTCCCTTATCTTCATATTGATGGGTATAAGTATTGGACGATGGGAGATACTATAGAGAATACAATCATTATCAATAGGGCGAAAGACGATAATTCGCAAATACATATAGTTGGGCAACAGTCTGTAGAACAACAATCCCAAAAGGATAAACTTACGTTGTCTGTAACTACTATTGGTGATTTGCTTCTTCGTCAAACGATTTCGAATGGTGGGGAACAGATTAATGGTGTGAATCTGTCGATTCCGATCTATCAGCGTCCATATAAGTGGACTGCTCGTAATGCAATACAGTTGCTTGATGATATTATCGAAGCGATGAATGAAAATAAAGAAAGTTACAGGGTAGGTACTCTGATTCTTCATCGAGCATCAAGCCAAGACTCGTATGATATAGTTGATGGCTTGCAGAGAATCATTACGTTTTCTTTGTTGCTAAGGGCCTTGGGGAAGAACGATATAGCTTTTCTCCAACAAGAATTATATGATAATGAGTATAATGCCCGTAATATATCCAATAATTATCGAGCATTGGAACGACGCGTCAGCAAACCTGATTTGAAAGAAAGTCAACAACAGAAAGAAGAGTATTATGTAAAGGAACGGGAGTGTAGAAGACTGGAAGAATTTGTAGAGAACAGATGTGAACTTATTGTTGTTGTCACATCTGACGTTTCTGAAGCCTTTCAGTTCTTTGATTCTCAGAATGCTCGTGGCAAAGCTCTATATCCACATGATTTGCTGAAAGCTTATCATTTACGTGAAATGATTGGTATAGAGGAGAATGAGGTTGAAAGAATCGTCAAGGGATGGGAACAAATATCTCAAAGTGGTTTGGCAGATTTTTTCGGAAACTATCTGTATCGTATCAAAGAATGGGTAAATGGCAATAGGGCAGAAGTGTTGGATGAACGTAATATCCACATGTTCAAGGGGATTACTCGTTCTGCACGAACTCCTTATGCTCAATTCTATAAGAGTGCTTATTGTTATGCAGATATGGTAAATTCTTCTGCGATGCCATTCGTTTCTGGAACTCGCAATATCAATGCATTTCAATTGGACGCTCCAATTATAGCAGGCAAACCTTTCTTTGAATATACGAAGCATTATTATGCCATACTAAAGGACATTCAAGATAATAGCAAGTACGAGGGGTTCTATATCAACGACAATATTATAGTGAAGACATTGGATCGCTATTTCAAGAAGGGAGTAGGCAATGGTATTGCCCGGTTGCTGTTTGATACTTCAGTTCTCCTGTATGTAGATAGGTTTTGTCCGGAGTCATATCCAACCAAAGAAGATATGGAGCTGTTTGAGCAATTTGTCGTTTATGCCTTTGTTTGGGCTTATTCGCTTAGAGCGCAATATACAAATCTGGGATGGCTTTCTGCTCAGAATTTCATTATGGAAACTAATGAGAATTTGAAGAATTCATTTAATATGTACAAGTTGATAGCCAGGCAGGATACCCCCACTACATTACTCAGCGTGTTGGCAGACAAGCTAATTCCTTTGTCTAATAGCGACATAAAGGATGGAAAAAAGAATGGCAGAACAAATGCCGAGAATTTGGATGGGCGTGATGGCGATAAAGTCTATCTGAATTATCTCTATTTCTTTAAAGTAAATCGTTTTTATAAATAGTAGAAGACAATGAAAGATTTGAAAAGTATTTTGAAAGAGTGTTCTATCAAGGAAATCTATTGTGATAATCACGGAGCACCTATTACATACGTAATTCCTATCTACCAGCGTAACTATGCGTGGGAACGAGATGAAATCTGTGCTTTGATAAAAGATGTCCATGATTCTATGGATATGGGCAAAACGGTTTATTACATAGGTACTCTTGTCACTTATAAGCGTGATGAGAACAAATATGAGGTGATAGATGGTCAACAGCGTTTGACTACGATTTACATCATACTTAGAGCTTTGGGAGTGCATGACATTTATAATCGCTTGACTTATTCGGCACGAAAAGCTTCTGCTTCGACGATAGAGGCATTATCAGGACGTGGAGAGAAAGATGACCTTGGCGAGATGCCTGACCTTGGTATCAAGAATGGCTTCGAGTCCGCAAAAGCAGGATTGAATGAGATTGTTGGTATGGTTCAAACTGATGTGGATAAATTTAAAGAGTATTTCTTGAATCATGTCCATATCATACATTATCGAGTGCCGAAGGATGTGGATTTGAACCATTATTTTGAGGTGATGAACTCTCGTGGCGAACAGCTGGAGAAACATGAGATTGTTAAGGCAAAATTGAGTGAGCAATTTATCGGGGATAATACCTCGATGGAAAAGTTCAGCCGTATCTGGGAAGCATGTAGTGATATGTGCTTTTACGTTCAGCAAAAAATGTCTGATATGAAAACTGTTTTTGGTGAGAACATGGATAGTTTCGTCTTAGAGTCGTTTGATGCATTTGCCGACATGCCAGCTAATGCAGGTAATTCTTTGGGTAGAAAAACGATTGCTGAGTTGTTGAATACTCCTGTTAGGCCTGTGCCCCAGAGTACGACGTTAGATGAAAATGATAGATTTCAACCAATCATAGACTTCCCTAATTTCCTCTTGATTGTGTTGAAGATTACGAGGATGAAGGAAGAAGGATTTGATCCTTTGAAATTATCTCTTGATGACAAGGAACTGCTTCATGAGTTTGAGAAGATTACCATTACGGCTGATTTCGTAAAGCGGTTTGCTTATAATCTGTTGAAGGCTAAGTATTTCTTGGATAATTATGTGGTTCATCATACGCTCGGTGAGGATCGTATTTCTGAAAATCCATGGAAGTTGCAGCGTTACTATAAAAATGGAAATGCTGTCTATCTGAAGGATTTGTCGGAAGACAAACCTGTGCAGGCAGAGCTGGTACAGTTGCTATCTATGTTCGAGGTAACTTTTACGGCGAAGCAACGCAAGAACTACCTGTTCTATTGTCTGTACCATTTGTTTGAGAGCGATAATATTAGTGATTATCTCGTCTTTATGAGAGATTTGGCTGATAAGTACTTCTTTGATGTGTATCTGAATGCGGAAAAACTCAATGAAAGAAACCAGCCAAAGCCTAATAGCTTTGATGACACGATGATACGAAATGGACATCTGAATGTAGAACAGGAAAATGTAGAACGAGACTTTAATCGCATCTATCCTAAGGGAGCGCCCAATATACCTCTCTATGTGTTTGATTATACAGACTATAAAATATGGAGAAAGTATGCGGAAGAGCTACGTGGAGAAAAAGCTAAGAAAGGAGATGCAAAACGTATCGGATTCTTCCAAGATTTGGGATGTAGTGATTTTGAATTAGAGGTATTTAATAACTTCTATTTCTCTCGAACTCGTAAGAGCCTTGAACATTATTATCCTCAGGCTAAGGCTGGTAGCGATAAACCTATCAGCTCAGAAAACATCAATTGTTTTGGAAACTTTGCCATGATTGGTTCCGATGCTAATAGCTCCGGTTCTGACTGGAATCCAATTGATAAGAAAAACCGTTATTTGGATTCAAAGTCAAATCAAGTAAGTACAGCATCTCTAAAGTTCAGAATCATGTTGCAAATATGTCAAGACAATTATGATGATGGGATTAAGGATGAGACGTCTAAACGTCCTTTTGGATTGGAATGGAATGTGGATGATATGAATGAACATCAAGAAAAAGTGCTTAAAATCGTCATGAAAAGCTAAAATAAGCTGCTGATTATTTCGTAAATAAGAAAAGGGACAGGAAATCCTCCCGAAGCCTGCATCCGAAGACCGACGTGTGAGCGGCGTATCCTGTCCCTTTGTAGGAAAGCACAGAAAGGTCAAGGCCACGTCGCACCATACAGGTCCCTACGGCCTGGCCTGATATTAGGGTTAGCTTTCGACACAATTCTGTGCTTGTTGGTTTTGCTTGATGCGAATGGTCAAGCGAATTTGGTTCTCGTAATGGGCATCTTCGTTGATTTTGCTGATGCGGCATTCAAAGATAGATGCCCACCCCATTTCCAATAATTGGGCAATCTCTGTATTGGAAGTGCGAGGAAGATAGCCTAGCAGATATTCCTCTTTCTCGTTGTTATCTACCACCTTTGAGTAAACCACAGCGACTGCATTCTTGTCGTATGGGTTCTCTTGGTCTCTTTGTAATTCAAGCAGAGTGCCGACCTTCAACTCTTCCCAAACTTCATTGGCATCATGATATTGGCGGCCTGCGAGATGACATTCCTTGAAAAATAACTTTTTTTTCTTCATAACTTTGCTATTTTGATTTCTGTGTGCAAAGTTAGCTTGCACTTGTGCCAATTCGTGGGACAGCAAGTCTTTTTTATGTGTTTAGAGAAAATATTTTAAAGTATACTTTGCAAAAATACGAAAATATTTCTAACTATACTTCGAAATAATTCTAAAAGTTGCTTTATTTAAGTAATTTTTATGCTTTCCTTTGGGAATATGGATAAGCGCATCCACTTCCGCTTCTCCCGCAGGGCAAACTTGCAGGAAATCATCACGGCGCAGAACGAGATGCCTATTCCATCAAAGTCGATTCCTACAATCGGCTGCAAACGTAGAAAGTTTCCTTCTAAAAAGGAAAGAAATCAGCAATTATTTCCTTTTCAAAAGGAAAGTTATCTGTTTTTTATCTAAAATCTCTTTTCTACTTTATAACATTGTACTACCTTTGTGCTATCTAACATAATTTATCCCAATCTTGTATTTTTAACTCCGATTTGCTTGTTGTTCTCAGAAATTTTGCTTAACTTTGTGCCAAAATCAAAATGGTGCAGATTATGGCAGCAAAATTCTATCCTGTAGGCATTCAGACATTCTCGGAGATTATCACCAAGAATTATCTCTATGTTGACAAGACCGGTTACATCCATCAGATGACCCATTCCGGCAAGAAATATCTTTTTCTGAGTCGCCCTCGTCGATTCGGAAAGTCGCTTCTTGTCTCTACCTTGCAAAGCTACTTCGAAGGAAAGAAGGAACTTTTCAAGGGATTGGAGATGGAAAGGCTGGAACAGGATTGGGTGGAATACCCTGTCTTGCATTTTGATCTGTCGGGTGGCAAGCACATGCAGGAGGATGCGCTGATACGCTATCTTCTCTTTATTCTGAAACAGCATGAAGAGAAATGGGGAATCATGACGGATGCGCCCGACCCAAATGTAAGATTGCTCAATCTCATCAGCAAAGTTTATAAGCAAACCGGCAAGCAGGTGGTCATTCTCATCGACGAATACGATGCGCCCCTTCTGGATGTGGTGCACGAGGAAAACCAGCTGGTGGCTCTCCGTCAGATTCTTCGCAATTTTTTCAGTCCCTTGAAGGATTCTGACTCCATGCTGCATTTTGTATTCCTCACGGGCATTACCAAGTTTTCGCAGCTCAGCATCTTCAGCGAGTTGAACAACATCACCAATATCAGCATGCTCCCCGAGTATGCTGGCATTTGTGGTATTACCAAGGAGGAGATGCTTACCCGGTTAAAAGAGGGGATACAGGAATTGGCCGAGGCAAAGAACTGGACGATGGATGAGACGCTGAACCGACTCAAGGATTATTATGACGGCTATCATTTTGCATCAGAATCGCCTGATATCTTCAATCCGTTCAGTTTGCTCAGCAGTCTTTCGCTAAAGCGGGTAGAGCCATTCTGGTTTTCTACGGGAACTCCTACCTATCTCATCAATATGATGAAGAAGTTTGGTGTCAACTTCAGCGATTTCGCCGAATCCATGGAAGCGGGCGTTTCAGACTTTGATGCGCCTACAGAAACGATGACAACTCTTACGCCTCTGCTCTATCAGAGTGGCTATATTACTATCAAGGATTATGAAGAGGCTTACGATTCCTATACTTTGGGTATTCCGAACAGAGAAGTGCGGCTGGGGCTGACCAAGGCGCTGATTCCTTACTATGTAACGCCTAACACGCAGAATGCCAATAATACGACCCGCAACATGGCTCGTGCCTTCGATAAGGAAGACCTGGGACTGGCCCTGCAGTATTTGCAGACTTTCCTGGGCACGGTTCCATATTGTGCCCATACGGACTATGAGGGGCATTATCAGCAGATGTTCTATGTCATCTTCTCGCTTCTTACGGCTTGGATGGTAGATGTAGAAGTACATACTCCGAATGGCAGGGTTGATATCGTGGTTATGACGAGATCTCGTCTTTACTTGATAGAGTTGAAACTTAACCAGAATGCCCAGGTGGCGATGCAGCAGATCAATCTCAAGAACTATCGCCAGCGTTTTGCCTTGTCGGGCCTTCCTATAACCAAGGTCGGGGTTAATTTTGATAGTGCTACGCATAACATCACGGATTGGGTCGTGGAGTGAGAAATGCCTTCTAGAGAAGAGGGGATTTTCCTGGGGGGCTGCGTTCCAGTTACCCTGCTAAATCTTCCAGATTCCAGTTCTTCCAATTAATTTTAAGAGGGTATGCATCTTTCGCTTGTCCTTTCTCTTTACTTCTTTATATTATATAACTTATTGATTATTAATTAATTATATATATAATATATATAAATATATATAAAAAGGAGGGTTGGAGGGATATGCTGAAAAATTAATTGGAAGATTTGGAATCTGGAAGATTTTCTAATTTGCTTTCTTCTAAAAGGCTAATAATCAGATAGTTAAATAAGTTCTTTACTTTCCAAAATCAGAAAAAAGAAAATATTTCTTCCAAAAAAGGGGCGTTTTTCGGGCTTTTATTTGTATCTTTGCCCTGTCGTTTGATACGATTTCAACAATAAACAATTCAAAACCTAAATAAACTGTTGAATTATGAACATATTTAAAAAGCTATTTGGTGGTCAAAAGACTACTGAAGAAGTGAAACAGGAGAAGGAAAAAGACTTCGACATGGTGAAATATGATGGTGTTCGTGCTCTCCGCATGCATCAATTTGACCTTGCAGCCAAGTCTTTGGAACACGCTCTGCAGTTGAATGCCGAAGATTTGGAATGCCGCGACTATCTCTCGCAGGCTTACATCTCTATGGGTGATCTGCAGAAAGCCTATGAGCAGTTGCAGATTCTCTCGGAAGCCCAGACCGGCAACGTGGCGGTGTTGCTGCGTATGGCGGATGTGGCGTATATGATGGAGGATTACATCGCCATGACGGATGTGTGCGACAAGGCTCTGCAGCTGGATGCTGAGAATGTAGAGACGTATTTCTTCTATGCCAGAGCCTGCAGAGGGCTGGGTGATGCAACCCGTGCCGTGTCGATGCTGACAGAGGCGATAGGCAAGCGTGAGGATTTCTATGCCGCCCGATTGCTTCGTGGCAGCA
>OJMJ01001382.1_pt1 | contig 10337 bp, 10 predicted proteins | sample 1597181 | NCBI WGS metagenome assembly OJMJ01 (sample SAMEA2452126, study PRJEB22498) | human gut metagenome | biome: human feces; feature: human gut; material: feces | place: Australia | collected 2012
AAAAAATATTTCATATATGTAAATATATAATGTTAATATTCAATAAGTTATAACTATACAACACAGATGTTAACGAATAAAATATTTAATGCGTCTGCCCTGGAAGTTATGATTCGGGCAATCTATGCTTTCTATCAAATTTATCTATGCTTTCAAGCAAACATGTTTTTACTTACTATCAAATGTCAATATGATTACAATCAAATATTATTTAATTCATAGATTAGCTATGATTCTTGTTAATTATTTAAGTAAGGTGTGAACAAAAACGATACATCCAAGCAATAACTTTGCAATTCAAACGTTTTTTCAATAAAAGGAATGATATATAATTAAATCATATAATAATTAGACTATGGAGTTAATAGACAAAATAAAAGAGTAAGGAGAGAATTGAGACTATGAAAAAGGCATGTTAGAGCGATGGTCTAACATGCCTTTTTGTGTAGGGGTGGTGGACATTTATTTATTCTTCATCGAGGAAGTCGAAGTGTTTGCTTCCAAGTTCTTCACCGTTGTCTACGGTTGTCGTTGGCTTCGAAGATGAAACGTCTGTGCCCGAAGCTGCCATTAACGATAGTTTAATGGTATGTACTGTTATCGTTGGCTTAAAATATTTCTGTTTCATGTGTCTTATCTAATTATGAGTTTTTTACCATTATAAATATATAATCCATTTGGCAGGTTGTTGCCAGAAACCTTCTTGCCATTGATGGTGTAGATGTCATGAGAAGAGTGGGTGATTAGGGTCTTGACAGTCTGGATGCCTGTGGCTACGCCCTCGAAAATGCTCTTCTTGGCTTTAGCAGCCTTGGCTGTTGGGGTGGTGAAGTAGCATTTCCATGCTCCAATCTTTGCACCATTAGTTGTTCCTACCTTTACGAATGTGCCGTCAGCAAGCTTGTAGCCATAGTATGTGGTTTGGTCGTTGGAAACGAGGGTCTTCTGGGTACTTGTGCCAACGAAGGTGAAGTCGCCATGGGTGACTTTAAGTGGAGCGCCACTAACGGCTGTCTTTCCTTGAAGTGAGCTGAGGTTTTCATCTGTTTCGGAAGCTATATATACGTATGGGAACCATGCCTGGAGGGATTGGGCTTCTGAGAAATAGAGCACACCGTCGGTCTCGCTTGAATATTTATAGAATTTACCGCCAAGAGTCTCTAACTCGGATGTGGTGACATCGTATGGCATGCAGAGGGTGGCAAACTGGCTGGATGTGAATTCACGATGTGGAATCTCGTTGGCACTCTCGGCATCTACAGGCGAATATGTTATGGCAAATAGTCCGCTTGGGATGTAGTAGCCACCATTAGTGAAAGCGAAGTCGGCAGTCTGCTTTGCATTGTTTGTTTGACCATCATTAAATAAAATATGTGTAGGTGTTGACGATAGCGATGTTGTCCATTTCCAAAGTTTGTTGCCGTTAGGAAGGTTTGCAATCCATGTGGCTTGTGCACCAGGCCAATTGCCACCTGTGTAGTTATATGGGTTGTTGTTGTTGTCTTTGTTGTTTACATCCCAAGCCCATACGTTTACATTTGGATATTCGGTGCCTGAGGCTTCGAAGTAGGCGCATAATTCGTTTTCAGGGCATGATGGCATGGCTTGAACTTCTTTGCCCGACATAGAGGTTGTGATGTTGTTGGCAGTTGTGTTGCCATCGTAGGTGAAGTATGCGTTAGATGTGATGCCCATTATGTCGCCTGTCTGATTGCTACTATGGCGAATGATGAGGTTGAATTTGCCTGATTTGGGATAGAATGTTTGGTAATAATAGCATTCGTTGTCGATGAAACAATAGTTTGGCATGGGTTTTACTTCGTTCCATTCGCCATTGAGCTTGGTATCATCAGCTTCCCATACAAATAGACTTGGAGTATCGCTTGACTTTACATAGATGGTGATGCCATTATCAGCAACAGCTGGCTTCTTTTTAGAAATGTAGTAAGCATAATTATCGCCCGACGAGATGCAGTCGTAATCTTTTAGCATGTCGTCTATGCCTTCAGCCATTCCGCTGATAACGAGGATGTTCTGCTTTTCGCCCTCGACGATGGTAACATAGCCATTTCCATGTTTTGCTTGATGAATAATCTTGCTGGTGTTGGTGATGCCTGCTTCCTTGCGAGCGTTGATCATCTTTGCGAGTTCTGCTTTATACTCAGTCCAATGAGGCCAGAAGATACAAGGTGTGCCTGGCAAAGCGAGGATGAAGGCATTTGCTGCAAGAATGTTGTTGCTAACCTTGGTGTTGGCTTCACGATAGGTGTCGTGGTTGTCGACGAAGGTTACTGCATAGCGGCTTAGACTTGGGTCGGCTGCGTTTCCCTTGTCGGCGATATCCCAACTGCTGTTGTTGAAATAGTTGCGCATGGCATCGTGCAATCCGAAATCGAAGGCAGCAGAAGTGAACTGTGTGCCACGAATCCAGTCTGCAACATTATCTTTGTTGTCCCAATATTCGCCTACCGAGAACTGTGGCTGTGAGGCATCGTTGTATTTCTTGATATACTCAGCACCATAGCCCTTGACCATATCATAGCGGAAACCTGCATAGCCAAGTTCGTTGAGAAGGAAATCGAGATATACGTCTATGTTGTGCTGAACATTGGCAGAAGTATGGTCGAGATCGCGAAAGCCATCGAAGTTATCGCCAGTATCATCTGCTCCTGTAACAGGGTATTTCAGAACACCTTTTTCGTCTTTTTCATTTGCACATTCATCATTCTTACAAATGTCTGCCAACGACCAAGACAGTTTGTATTCCTTGCCTGTGTTTCTGCCCGTTACGTTTTCTGCAGGGAAGTCGCACCAGTCGCTGAGACCATTCTTGTGATTGATAACAACATCCTCGATGATGCCGGTACCCTTAGCCTTGTAGGTGGCAATCATTGTGCGAAGTTCTTCTTCGGTGCCGAAGCTTGAGTTGTGGGTAAGTCAGAAGCAAGGGTCGTAGCCCATACTTGTCGAGGTAGAGTTGTGGTAAAAACTTGATGGTGTGCTTGAGTTAGGTACCCAAATCAAGTCGAAATACTTTGATAGTTCGTCGGCTTGGTTGGTTAATACTTTCCAATTTGTTTCTTTTTGAGAATCCCAATAGAATCCCTGGAGCATCACGCCGTCATAATTAGCTGGCCACCCTTGTGAGAATATCGACAAAGGCATAGCGATGAGTGCGATGCATGATAGAATAAACTTTTTCATTATAATTTAGGTTTTAGTTAATTTACTGTGCCTGGTTGGAAGTTTGAAATTGATTTGCAAGTTAGAGAATTAAAGAAGTTTCGCAAGCTCATGGGATACTATGTTCCCGTGGTTGCTGTAACTTCTTTAATTCCTTTAACTCATTTCTAATTTACTTCATTAACTAACTATGCTTATCTAAATAACTGCTGATGTTGCAAAGATAGAGGAATAATGAATAGGTTGCCTCCTTTTGGGGTAGAAAAGTGATTGAGAAGTTGTGCAATCGGTTGCACATAAAAAAAGCATGCAGAAGAGAACTTCGGCATGCTTGTATGATATTATAATATATTGTAGGATGCGGTGTTGTGGCATTACTTTTTTCCAGCCTCTTGAATCTTGGCATTCAAAGCTTTGGCAGCTTCTACTTGGGCTTTGCCGCTTTCGATGATAGCCTTGGCGTTGGCTTTTCCTCTTTCGATGGCAGCCTTTGTTGTGGCTTTCTCTTGCTCTACTGCAGCCTTGGCATTATCAGCCTTAGCCTTGGCGTTGTTTGCCTTTTCTTGCACCTTTGCTTTTGCATTACCGATGGCACTGTTTACGGTATTCTCGGCAGCTGTTTCGGCAGCATTCTTAATTGCTTCAGGGGCGTTTTTGGCTGCTTCAGTTGCTTGCTGAGCGTTGTTGAGAATGGAGGCACCCTTGGCAATCTCAGGCGAAGCCTTGGAAACGACAGTAGAGATAACGGCTTGCTTGGCTTCTTCTATTGTTGTTTTGGCTGAAACAGGCAAATTCTTTACGCCTTCTACAAGCGAAGGTATGTTGTTGTTGCCCTCAGCCATAGCCTGTAGCTCGTTGGCATGCTCGCTGACATATTTCTGAATAGCTTGACCATAGGTCTTTGCCTCTTCGAGTTTGCCTTCGTCGACAAGGTTTTTGTAGACCACCTGCATGTCGGCAAGCGTAGTGGCAAGAGCGTTGGCATCGTTCTTGTCTACATTTTTGTTGAAGTTGCTGATAAGCGCTTCTACTGTTGGCTGCAACTCTTGCGAAACGCCAGATACGATGGTTGAGTCTTCTTCTATGGTTGTAGAGTCTTCTGTATTGTTGGCATTGTCGGTTTTGTTGCCACAGCTTACCATAGCCAAAGCAGCGAAGGCGATAGTTAGAAAATGTGATTTCTTCATAATTGTTGAATGTTTGTATTGTGATTGTTAATTTTTATTTCGGTTGCAAAAGTAATATTTTACATTTATAGTCTATTATGTTTTGCAGTATTTAACACAAGTAATTGATGGAAAGAGACTTCGGGATAGTAGGGAGAGGGTGGTTGTTGGAACTTAGAGTATAGAGATTGTAACTTTTTTGTAACGTAAAGGCGGCGTTTGTTTGTGTAATATGAATAAAAGCATTACCTTTGCACCCGTAAAAAGAGCATACTTTTAAAAACGCTTAGTATGGCACATGGTTGTCATCCCAAGTGTTATCACTCTTCCAACATGCGAGGCTTAGAGCCGAAGAAATTGGAAATTTCAAGTGATACACTTGATAAATCATTTATTATTTATCATTTCTCACAAGAAATTGCTTACGCTGCACCGTAAATCCGTGGCGCATGTTATTTCACAAACATTTTACTATTCTCAAGAATGAAGAAATCTGTTTCTGAATTACTTGAACGCAAGGGCATACTTCCCGTGAGTATGCTAACTGCTTACGACTACCAAACGGCTGGCATCATCGACGAGGCTGGCGTAGATATGATATTGGTAGGCGACTCTTTGGGCAATGTTGTTTTAGGATACGACAACACGCTTGCCGTTACAGTAGACGACATGATTCATCATGGCAAGGCTGTTTGCCGTGGTGCGAAAAACACATTCGTAGTTATTGACATGCCTTTTATGTCGTATCAGGCTTCGGTTTATGATGCCGTGATGAATGCCGGCAGGATAATGAAGGAGACCAATTGCCAGGCCGTGAAGATGGAGGGTGGCGCTGAGTATGCCGACCGCATCAAGGCTATTGTGCAGGCTGGTATCCCTGTAGTGGCACATTTGGGATTGACCCCACAATCGTTTAACACCCTTGGCGGATATAAGGTTCAGGGCAAGTCGGTGGCTGCCGCACAGAAGATTATCGACGACGCTAAGTCGGTGGTAGAGGCTGGCGCTTTTGCCGTTACGCTGGAGTGTGTGCCTGAGGCATTGGCAAAGATTATCACAGAGAGCATTGATGCATTGACCATAGGCATTGGCGCAGGAAAATATTGCGACGGTCAGGTGTTGGTGGGTCAGGATATGCTTGGCTACAGCAATGGCTTCTGTCCTAAGTTCGTGAAGAAGTATGCCAATGTGCACGACGTGATGCTCGAGGCATTTAAGGAATATAAGCAGGAGTGCGAAAATCGCACTTTCCCTACAGAGGCTCATACCTTCAAGATGAAGGACGAGGTGCTGGAAAAGCTTTATTAATTAACTCATACAAACACATACCTATATAAAATAACCAAGAAGATGAAAGTTGTTAAAACCATAAAGGAAGTTAGAGAGATTGTTGCAGCATGGAGAAAAGAGGGACTGACAGTAGGTCTTGTTCCTACCATGGGATATTTGCATGAAGGACACCAGAGCCTTATCAGAAAGTCGGCAGAGCAAAACGACCGTACTGTGGTTTCGGTATTTGTAAACCCTATACAGTTTGGTCCTACTGAAGACTTGGAATGCTATCCACGCGACCTTGAGCGCGATAAGAAAGCTGTGGAAGAGGCTGGGGGAGACTTGATATTCAATCCTGAGCCTTCGGAGATGTATCCTGGACATTTCACTTCGTTTATTGATACAACGGAGACTACCGAACTACTTTGTGGTGCCGTTCGCCCTATCCACTTCCGCGGCGTATGCACAGTAGTAGGCAAATTGTTTAACATCGTTATGCCAAATAGAGCTTACTTCGGACAGAAGGATGCTCAGCAGTTGGCAACAATAAAGAGATTTGTGCGCGACTTGAATTTCAATATCGAGATTGTGCCTTGTCCGATAGTTCGCGAAGAGGACGGCTTGGCTAAGTCGAGCCGTAACACATATTTGAGCGACGAGGAGCGCAAGGCTGCTTTGATATTGTCGAAGAGTCTGGCTAAGGGTCGTGAGGCTATCGAAAATGGTGAGCGCGAGGCTAAGAAGGTGATTGAGATTATCACTAAGAGTCTGCAATCGGAGCCATTGGCAAGAATCGACTATGTAGAGGCTGTAGACTTCGAGAATGTGCAGCGCATAGAGATGTTGAAGGGCGAGGTGCTCGTGGCTATTGCCGTTTATATCGGCAAGACACGCCTTATCGATAATTTCATCGTAAAGTTGTAATCTCATATCATATATTATAAAGACATGGAAATAACACTTTTGAAGGCGAAGATACATCGTGCCATCGTTACTCAGGCTGACTTGAACTATGTGGGTAGCGTGACTATCGACACAAACTTGCTGCGCGAAGCTGGCATCATGGAATATGAGAAGGTGCAGATAGTGGACGTGGACAATGGCTCGAGATTTGAAACTTACACTATCGCTGGCGAAGAAGGTTCGGGCATCATCTGCTTGAATGGTGCTGCTGCCAAGTGTGTGAGCGTGGGCGACAAGGTGATTATCATGGCTTACGCCAATATGACTCCTGAGGAAGCTGCGCAGCATAAGCCAACAGTATTGTTCGTTGACGAAAACAACCATATAGCTCGCAAGGCAAACTATGAGAAGCATGGTTTGTTGTGCGATCAAGAATAAGAATAATTCCATTATGCTTAAAGGAAAGACCATAGTTCTTGGAGTTACGGGAAGCATCGCTGCATACAAGATAGCAAATCTGGCATCGCTGCTCGTGAAGAAGCAGGCAGAGGTGCATGTGATAATGACAAAGAATGCTTGCAACTTTATCACTCCAACAACATTCGAAACCCTTACTGGCAACAAATGCTTGGTAGACACCTTCGACCGCAACTTCGAGTTCCAGGTGGAGCATGTGGCGTTGGCAAAGAAAGCCGACGTGTTTCTTATTGCTCCTGCCACAGCCAATATCATTGGCAAGATGGCTAATGGCATTTGCGACGATATGCTCACAACGACTGTGTTTGCAACTAAGGCTCCGGTGATAATATCGCCTGCCATGAATACTGGCATGTGGGAGAATCCTATCTTGCAAGATAATATCGCAAAGCTGAAGAAGTATGGCTATAGTTTCGTAGAGCCAGATAGCGGACGCTTGGCTTGTGGCGATACCGGTAGCGGAAAGATGCCGGCTGAGACTTTGCTGCTTGAGCACATAGAACTCGCCATAGGCATGGAGAAGGATATGGAGGGAAAGAGAGTGCTGGTTACGGCTGGTCCTACTCGTGAAGCCATCGACCCTGTACGCTTTATCACTAACCATTCGTCGGGCAAGATGGGCTATGCCATTGCTAAGGTTGCAGCCATGCGAGGAGCAGAGGTGACGTTGGTCTCGGGACCTGTAAGCATAAAACCTTTCGTAGGTATCGACAAGGTGGATGTTGTTTCGGCGGCTGATATGTTTGAGGCTGTGGCTGAGAATAGCAACGATAGCGATATAATAATAATGTGTAGCGCTGTGGCAGACTATACACCTGCCGACTATTCGGAGCATAAGATGAAGAAGGTAGATTCAGACCTATCGCTGTCTTTGGCTCGCACTAAGGATATTCTGAAATATCTTGGCGAACATAAGAAGCAGGGACAAAAGATTGTTGGCTTCTCGATGGAGACAGAAAACCTAATAGAAAACTCACGAAAGAAGTTGGAGAAGAAGAATGCCGACCTTATCTGTGCAAATTCTATAAACGGCAAAGATACAGGTTTTGGCGTAGACACAAATAGAGTGACTCTTATCTCTGCTGCAAATACCGAGGAGCTACCGTTGTGTAGCAAGGTGGAAACGGCAGCGCTTATTCTTCAGCATATAATGCAACTATAATTCTATTATGTATCTACTTATCGACATAGGAAACTCCACTGTTGTTGCCGCTATTGCAAATGATAATGGCGAGATACTTACAACATGGAGATTTGATACAATAAAAGATCAGACACCAGATTATTTTATAGATAATCTGATGTCTGGACTTTGCGCTTATGGCTTAGAGCCAAGTAATATTGAAAAGACTGCAATATCGTCGGTGGTACCTGAAATTAATGGTAGATTTGTAGATGCTGTACATAGAATAACTTGTGTAGTACCACGCTTTTTCTCTATTACTGATGCTGAAAGGTTATTGAATATTGATGTAGATTTTCCTGAGCAAGTGGGCAAAGATAGGTTGGCTGATGCCATTGCCGCTGCTGAATGTTATGGTAGCCCAACTATCGTTATAGATATGGGAACGGCAACTACGGTAGGTATCGTTACTGCAGATAGGAAGTTTGTCGGCGGAATGATTATTCCAGGCGTAAAGACCAGTCATAGAGCATTATGCGAACGAGCTTCGCAACTTTCGGAAATTGATAAATGGGAAGCTGAAAGTATCGTTGGCAGAAACACCAAAGAGTGTATGCAGAGTGGTGTGATATTTGGTGCAGCTTGCATGATAGATGGTGTGATAGACCGCATTAACGATATGTTTGATATGCCATTTACCATTGTTGCCACAGGCGGAATGTCGTCGGTGATAGTGCCTTATTGCAAACATGAGATAATAGTAGATAAACATCTGCTGCTCAAAGGAATATATCATGCTGTAATAGCAGCTAATAAATGATGGAATTCTATTTTTAGCATCAAACGAAATGATAGAAATGAACAAGAGAATTGTTGTTATTGGCTCTGGAAACGTAGCCACTCATTTGGCATTGGCTTTATGCAAGAAAGGATATGATATCCTGCAAGTTTATAGTAGACAACTGGCGAATGCTGAAACACTTGCAAATAGAGTGGGGGGCGTGGCTGTAGACAGTATAGCAGACATTGTTGACAATGCTGATTTTTATTTTATTTCTGTCAAGGATGATGCTATTGCTGATATTGTTTCAAGTTTGAAGATACAGAATCCTGATGCTGTAGTGGCTCATACTGCTGGTAGTGTGCCATTGTCGGTATTGTCGTCGAAGGTGGCTCATTCTGCTGTTTTTTATCCTATGCAGACTTTCACCAAGTCGCGCGAACTCGACTTTTCTGTAATCCCTTGTTTTATCGAAGCCTCTGATGCAGAGACTTTTAGTAAGATAAAGGTTGTTGCAGAAAGCATCTCAAATAGAGTTGTTGAAGCAGACAGCGCAAGGAGAAAGACTATGCATCTGGCAGCAGTATTTGCTTGCAACATGGTGAACCATTGTTATCATCTTGCAGAAAAGATTCTTGCCGACGATAATCTCGATTTCTCTTTGCTTTATCCTCTAATCGACGAGACAACAAAGAAGGCGCAGCTGATGTCGCCATTCTTGGCACAGACAGGTCCGATGATTCGCTACGACCAAAGTGTGATGAATGCACAAAAGGCTATGCTCCACGATGAGGATATGAAAGAGCTATATGATGTTATGGCAAAGAGCATTCACGAAAGACATTCTTAGTATTTTTTTAGAATATAAATTGGCTCACCCACAGTTTGTTGGGTGGGCTTTTTTTTGTTTGCTATTCAGCATTTTATAGTTTGCTATTGTGCTATTACTTCTTTTCTAATGTACAATTTTTTCTTTACCAATGAGCAATAAAAAAGGTGGAAGAATACGATGTTCTTCCACCTTTTGTTATTATAGAGCTTTATGAAGATTATTCATCCCAATTCTCTGCAGCCTTACGCAAGTAAGACTTGTAGCGAACCTGAGCCATCTTCTTAGCCTCAGCGAAGAGCTCCTCAGCCTCTGTTGGGTAAGCCTTCTTAACAGAGAGGTAACGAACCTCACCGTCGAGGAAGTCTTGGAACTTATCCCACTGTGGCTCCTTAGAGTCGAGTGAGAATGGGTTCTTACCCTCTTCAGCCAACTGTGGGTTGTAACGCCACAAGTGCCAGTAACCACACTCTACAGCGCGACGCTCCTCTTCCTGTGAACGTCCCATACCACCCTTGATCTTCAAACCGTGGTTGATACATGGAGCATAAGCGATGATGAGTGATGGACCTGGATAAGCCTCAGCCTCACGGATAGCCTTCA
>OJMJ01001383.1_pt1 | contig 10336 bp, 9 predicted proteins | sample 1597181 | NCBI WGS metagenome assembly OJMJ01 (sample SAMEA2452126, study PRJEB22498) | human gut metagenome | biome: human feces; feature: human gut; material: feces | place: Australia | collected 2012
GACGGCGGCCCTCTTTGCGGCTTGCGCGGAGTTGGGGGCGATCTCAGCTGGAGGCAATGCGGATTACGTGGCACGCGCCAAACGTTTTGGTGAGTTGGTAGGGCTTTGTTTCCAAATCCGTGATGATATTTTTGACTATTACGAAGACAGTAAGATTGGTAAACCTACAGGCAACGATATGCTCGAAGGTAAACTCACGCTACCTGTTATTTATGCTATACAACACGCTGATAATGAACATGTTACGCAATTAGCTGCGCGTGTGAAGAGTGGGGAAGCTACGGCTGCAGAGATTGCAGAATTAGTAGATTACACCAAGTCACACGGTGGCATAGAATACGCTGAACGTCGTATGCGTGAGTTGCACAATGAGGCACTTCAATTGCTCGATGCGTGGCAGAACGCTGAGGTGCGAGAATCATTGCGAGGCTACATTGACTTTGTGGTAGACCGCGATCTGTAATATTCGTCTACATGTCTACATATAATAAACGCGAAGCGCGAAACCAATGGGATGGTTTCGCGCTTCGTGTTTTACTTTGATGTTATGAGTTTGGCGCGCTTCGCGCGTTGGGGGAACATTAATTATCATTAGTTGATCATTAATTTCTTCATTAATTATTTCATTAATGGTCATTAATTTTTTCTTTTTGTTTTATTGTTGCGAGTAAATTTAACGAAATAATTAATGAAGAAATTAATGAAATAATTAATGATCAATTAATGATAATTAATGTTCCCTCCAAGCGCGAAGCGCGCCAAGCTTAATGTTCGTAGGCGTTAGAAGGGTTTAACGTCCTCGCCGAGAATGTCACTCACCAAGAGGTTGGCCAAGCGGCTTGTGCCGATGCGGAAGAGGCCCTGTTTAATGTAGTCCTCGCCTAAGAGTTCGCGTACAACCGTGTAGAAGTCGATAGCTTCGGCAGTGGTCTTAATGCCACCCGCAGCTTTAAAGCCTATATATTGACCTGTAAGCGCGTGATATTCCTTAATGGCACTGCACATCACGTAAGCGGCTTCGAGCGTCGCAGCGACCTCTATTTTGCCCGTAGAGGTCTTAATAAAGTCGGCACCTGCATACATAGAAAGAATAGAGGCTTTCTTAATGGCTTCAGCCGTCTTGAGAGCACCTGTCTCGAGGATAACTTTGAGAGGCTTTTCGTTGCAGGCAGCCTTGATTTCTGCTATCTCGTCGGCACAAGTTTCGTAGTCGCCGCTTTGGAATGTACCTACGCTGAGCACCATGTCGCACTCATCAGCACCGTCGTGTACGGCGAGGGCCGTCTCAGCGGTTTTGATTTCGATAAAGGTCTGTGAAGAGGGAAAACCGCCTACTACGCAGGCTACCTTCACACCGTCAGCTTCGAGGCTTTCGCTCACGATTTTGGCAAAGTTGGGGTAGACGCAGATAGTGGCGAGAGGGGGGAGTTCGGGGTGTTCGTCGGCAAAGCGGTTAACGTTCTCAGTAAAGCGGAGCACGCTCTCTTGTGAGTCGGTCACCTTGAGTGTGGTGAGTTCGACGGTAGAAAGGAGTTGCTTGAGCACCTCTGCGTTATCGTATTTGTCGCGGTTGTCGGCTACGAGTTGGCGCACAGCGGCACTTACTTGTTCGTCAGTTTGACTCAGATCGAACTTCTCAAAAGCTTGTTCGTATTTGCTCTCTTGAGGAGCATCGTTGCGGTTGATCTTTAATTCCATAAGGGATAATGTGGTAATATGCTAATGTGTTAATGTGCTAATGTGCAAATGATTGGTTAATGTGCAAATGTGCAAATGTGCAAATGTGCAAATGGTCGCCTTTTGTGTATGCTATGCAAGTTCTTAGTCGTGCAAAGGTAACAATTTGCACATTTGCAAATGGTCGCCTTTTGTGCCTGCTATGCAAGTTCTTAGTCGTACAAAGGTAACAATTTGCACATTTGCAAATGGTCGCCTTTTGTGCCTGCTATGCAAGTTCTTAGTCGTACAAAGGTAACAATTTGCACATTTGCACATTTGCACATTCTCACATTCTCATATTTGCACATTAATCCTTGAGCTTTTTATTATTCAGATGCCGTGTGGCATCGCGTTTTGTCTTTTTTTCAAAGCTGCGTCGTATGGCTTCGTCGAGGTTGACACCCGTTTGATTGGCTAAGCAAACGAGCACCCATAGAATGTCAGCCATTTCTTCAGAAGGATCGTCACTCTCGCCTTCCTTGAACGATTGTTCACCATATTTGCGTGCCATGACGCGTGCTAATTCGCCCACTTCTTCGGTAAGGCAAGCCATGTTGGTAAGCTCGTTGAAGTAACGTATGCAATATTGGTGTATCCATTCGTCAACGCGCGCTTGCAGTTCGTTGAGCGTGAATGTTGAGTCTTTGCTTTCCATAAAGGTATCACTCTTTGTTCTTCGTGTCCATACAGATTGTTACGGGTCCGTCGTTGAGGAGTTCCACCTTCATGTCGGCGCCAAAAGTGCCTGTTTGGACGTCCTTGCCAAGCATTGTGCTGAGCGTTTGGCAGAAGTATTCGTAAAGTGGAATGGCGTGTTCGTGTCCTGCGGCACGTATATAAGAGGGGCGGTTGCCTTTCTTATACGAAGCCATGAGCGTGAATTGGCTCACTACGAGCGCTTCTCCGTTAATATCAGTAATGCTGCGGTTCATTACTCCGTCTGCATCGTCAAAGACGCGTAGACCAGTTATTTTACGACACAGCCAATCGGCATCATCGTGCGTGTCGGCCTCTTCGATGCCCAAAAGGATAAGGTATCCTTGTTGGATAGCTGACTTTAATTGTCCGTCAATGGTGACAGAAGCGTGTTTTACACGCTGAATTACTACTCTCATAGGGCAAATTTACGATTATTTATGGCAAGCCCGTTACTTAACGTGTAAGTTTTTTGATAAACTGCCTAATTGGGGGGCGGGTTTGTAACCCGCGGCAGCAGCATGTTGTAGATATTCAAAGCATGCTGCTACCGCGGGTTACAAACCCGCCCCCCAATTAACGCTATTCTGTTTTATGTAGATTGTTGTAAATCTTCTCGCCACGGGCGTTGCCGAGTAAGGTTTGGAGTGCAGGGAGAGAAGCTTCTTTAATGCGTTTAACGCTCTTGAATTGCTGTAAAAGCACCTTTTTAGTAGCTGGACCAATGCCTGTGATTGCATCGAGTTCGGAGGCAATTTGGCGTTTTGAACGCTTGTCGCGGTGGAAAGTGATCGCAAAGCGGTGAACCTCGTCTTGCATCATCGTGAGCGTGCGGAAAAGTTGACTTTCGGGTTTGATACCAATCACGGCGGGCGGAAAACCGTAAAGCATCTCGCGGGTGCGGTGACGGTCGTCTTTCGCCAAGCCTGCAATGGGAATGCTCAACCCCAATTCGTCCTCTACCACCTCACGAATCATCTCCATTTGTCCGCGTCCACCGTCGGCAATGATAAGGTCGGGCAGAGGCTTCCCTTCCTCTTTTAATCGACTGTAACGGCGACGTACCACCTCCTTCATTGAAGCGTAATCATCAGGGCCAACGACTGTCTTGATATTGTACTTACGATACTCCTTTTTGGCAGGTTTGAGTCGTTCGAACACAACGCAAGCCGCCACGGCATCATCGCCACTGATGTTAGAATTATCGAAAAGTTCAATGTGAAGGGGAAGTTTGGGCAGTCCGAGATCGGTCTGTATCTCCTTCATCAGGCGCGTCTGCTTTTGCTCAGGATTGAGCTTCTCGGCCTGTTTCAAACGGTCGAACTTATATTGCTTCACGTTGAGCTTAGAGAGGTCGAGCAACTTCTTCTTATCCCCCTTCTGTGGAATCGTCTGTTCGACCATTTCATCGGGTAAGTCGACATGAAAGGGCACTACAATCTCTTTCGACTGACTGGCATAACGTTCGCGCATCTCGATAATGCCGAGTGTAAGCAATTCTTCGTCCGTTTCGTCCAACTTCTTCTTATATTCAAAGGTGAAAGCTTGATTGATGCAGCCATTGGCTACGTGTAGGTAATTAATATAAGCCACTTTCTCTTCGCTTTCGATGTTGAAAACGTCGATGTTGTGCAATACGTTCGATACGACTTCGCTTTTGGCACGATAATTCTCGATTATGTCGTACTGTTGCTTAATCACCTGCGCTTCCTCAAATCGCAATTCTGCGGCCAAGGAAATCATTCTTTCTCGCATCTGTCGTGCTACTTCAGAGGTGTTTCCTTTCAATATTTCCTTACATGCCTCAATATTGCGCATATAGTCCTCGTGACTTTGTTTGCCCACACAGGGGGCTTGACAACGATGAATATGATAGTCGAGACAAACGTCGTATTTGCCGCTTTCAACGCCTTCGCGGGTCATGGCCGTATGGCACGGACGTGGCTGATAGAGCTCGCGACAAAGGTCAAGTAAAGCATACATTGTTGGCACGTGGCTATAAGGACCAAAATACGTGGCTCCTCGTTTGCCGCGTTGACGCGTCTTGAAGATACGTGGCAAGTATTCGTTCGAAATAGCGATGGAAGGGTACGTTTTATCATCTTTCAGCAGTACGTTATAATGCGGCTTGTAACGTTTGATAAGATTGTTCTCTAATAGGAGTGCGTCTTCTTCCGTTTTTACCACCACGTAACGTATGTCGCGAATGTGCTTAACGAGCATTTGCGTCTTGCGCGTTTGTTGGTCCTTATTAAAATAAGAGCTAACGCGACGTTTAAGATTTTTGGCCTTTCCAACGTAAATAATCGTGCCCGAATCATCGAGGTACTGATAGCACCCCGGTGTTTCGGGCAGATTATTAACGATGCCTTTTAAGTAGGCTTGTAGATCGTTCATTCGTTAATGGTAAGAAGTGTCGTGATGTCTAAATCCTTGCCAAGGAACTTACGTCCTTCGAGTCCTTCCATTTGAAGTTCGATGAGGAAGTTGATGTACGTTTTCTTCGGTTTGAACGCTTGTACAAGGTCGTAAGCAGCTTGCATAGAACCACCTGTGGCGAGCAAGTCGTCGTGAATGAGTACGATGTCGTTGGCTTCGATAGCGTCAGCGTGGATTTCGATGGTGTCGTAGCCATACTCTTTTAAGTAGGTTGCCTTACGTGTCTCAGCGGGAAGCTTTCCAGGCTTGCGTGCCATGATGAAGCCAGCTCCGAGCTTTTGTGCCAAGATAGCGCCCATTACGAAGCCGCGACTTTCGATGCCTACCACTTTGGTGATGCCTTTATCCTTATAAAGTTCGACCAATTCTTGCGTCATTTCGTCGATGCAAGCGGGATTTTTGAAGAGGGTGGTAACGTCTTTGAAGTGAATGCCAGGCTTTGGGAAGTCGTAGACGGTACGCAAATTGTCTAATAACAACTTTTTATTCATAAAACATTTGATTTTGATATACTTTAGATAGGCTTGTTTCACGTGGAACGTGAATAAAAACGCTCGTTTTCCCCAAAAATCTCGCCTTTTTTGCCCCTTTTTATCGCATTATTAAAGTTTTACTTTAAGTAATAATTAAAAGCGATAGAAGGATACTGAGCAATGAAAGGTAACTTATTCCCCCTCTCCGGTCGGAGAGGGGGTTAGGGGGAGAGGCCGAGGTTAGGGGGTGAGGCTCCTTATCGTCCCATCAATACCAACAGTACGCTAATATCGCTGGGCGAAACACCAGGAATGCGTTCGGCTTGTGCCAACGTTTCGGGATCGATAGCCGTGAGCTTTTGACGCGCCTCGGTGCTAAGTTGGGTAATACTGTTATAATCGAAGTGACCTCGAATTTTGATATTTTCGAGACGCTGCATCTTGTCGGCCAAGGCACGTTCGCGAGCGATGTAACCGTGATACTTCATTTCGATTTCGGCAGCTTCAATCGTTTCTTCTGCATCAGAAGTGAATTGAGCGAGGAACGTTTTGAATGCTTCTATCTCATCAGAAAGATTTTGTAGCGAGAGTTGCGGACGATTAATCAAGTCGAATAGTTTGCAACCGCGCTGTAGGGGAGTTGTGCCTACGCGTTCCAAGAAAGCGTTAATATCGTTCGGCTTAATGGGGTAGGTCTTGCAGAAGTTGATGATTTCATCGATAGCCGCCTTCTTCGTGTGGAAACGTTGAATGCGGTCGGGTGTGGCAAGACCGAACTTTTCGGCATAGGGCGTAAGACGAATGTCGGCATTATCTTGACGCAACAATATACGATATTCGGCACGAGAGGTAAACATACGATAAGGTTCGTCAACGCCCTTCGTTACTAAGTCGTCGATGAGTACGCCGATATAAGCCTCGTCGCGGTGGAGCGTAAAGGGTTCGCTACCGCTGCATTTGAGAGCTGCATTGATGCCCGCGATGAGTCCTTGGCCTGCTGCCTCTTCGTAACCCGTTGTACCATTCACCTGTCCTGCGAAGAAAAGGCCTGGCACTTGTTTCGTCTCAAGCGAGTGGTGGAGTTGGGTCGGGTCGAAGAAATCGTATTCAATAGCATAGCCTGGACGATAAACCACAATATCACGGAAACAAGGAATGCGCTTCAATGCTTCAATCTGCACATTCATCGGTAGACTTGAAGAGAACCCATTCAGGTAAAGTTCGTTCGTTTCGACCCCTTCGGGTTCAAGAAAGAGCGGGTGGTGGTCGCGATCAGGGAAAGTGACCAGTTTTGTTTCAATGCTTGGGCAGTAACGTGGCCCGATGCTTTTGATTTGTCCGTTGTAAAGTGGGGAGTCAGCTAAACCAGAGCGTAACACTTCGTGTACCTCTGCGTTCGTATTGGTAGTCCAACACGGGAGTTGGGGGAGAGGACGCAGGGGACTGATGTAAGAGAAACGGTGGAAGTCTGTTTCACCTGGTTGCAGTTCCATTTCGTCCAAATGGACCGAACGTTTGTCAATACGCACGGGAGTGCCCGTCTTCATACGTGCAGAACGAATGCCCAGCCGATTGATACTTTCTGTCAGGAAAGCGGCAGCAGGTTCGGCACAGCGGCCACCTGGGACTTGTTTACGTCCGATGTGCATCAAGCCGCGAAGGAAAGTACCTGCCGTCACCACTACAGCGCGTGCCAAGAAGGTGGCTCCCCAAATGGTGCGCACACCGCTCACTTCGCCATTTTCGGTAAGTATCTCCGTTACCTCGTCCTGCCAAATGTTGAGGTTGGGCGTGTTTTCGAGGCGCAAGCGCCATTCCGTGATAAAGCGTGCGCGGTCACACTGCGCACGAGGGCTCCACATGGCAGGTCCTTTTGAGCGGTTCAGCATACGAAACTGAATAGCCGTGGCGTCGGTCACTTCGCCCATTTGTCCGCCTAACGCATCAATCTCGCGTACAATCTGTCCCTTGGCAATACCGCCCACGGCAGGGTTGCAGCTCATCTGCGCTATTTTGTTCATGTCCATCGTTATAAGGCACGTTTTTGCGCCCATGCGAGCTGCCGCACTGGCTGCCTCGCAACCAGCGTGTCCCGCACCAATAACAATGACATCGTAGTGAAATATTGTGTCCATTTGTGGAAGTTTTGTGAGTTCAATGAGTTTAGTGGGGTTAATAAGTTTAATGAGTTTAATAAGTTTAATGGGTTTAATAAGTTTAATGGGTTTAATAAGTTTAATGGGTTTAATGAGTTTAATAAGTCTTACTTTTTAACCCTCTAACCTTCTAACCCTCTAACCTTCTAACCTTCTAACCCTCTAACCCTGTGATGATTCTTGCCACAAAATTACAAGTTTTTATTGATTTACCACTTTGCTACGTTTGTAGGATATGAAAAAAGACCTACTTTTGTAGGTTTAACCAATATGGACGAAAATATGGAATACCTAATCCATTACGTGTGGCAACACCGCATTTATGGCACAGCCCCGCTCGAAACTACTGACCACCAAAGCGTGGAAGTGGTAGACGTTGGGGTACATAACTTGTGCAATTCAGGTCCCGACTTTTTCAACGCCAAGGTGAAGATTGACGGACTATTGTGGGTGGGCAATGTCGAAATACATGAACGTTCGAGTGATTGGTATCGTCATCATCACGAAACGGACGTAGCCTATAATAATGTGATACTGCATGTGGTGCGTGAGGTGGACGATGAGGTGCGCACGCGGGACGGCAAGTTGTTGCCTCAGTTGGTGCTGCAAGTGCCAGAAGGGTTGCAACACAACTATCAAGAACTGATAGATGAAGAGACTTATCCGCCTTGTTACCGCGTTATACCCGATGTAGCCGATATGATCGTACATGCATGGATGAGCCGTCTGACTGTAGAGCGTTTGGAGGAGAAGACCGAACGTGTAAAGCAATACTTAAAGCGTGTGGGGAACGATTGGGAACGTGCCTTCTTTATCACCTTGGCGCGCAACTTCGGTTTTGGTACGAACGCACAAGCTTTCGAGCAATGGGCCTTTACGATCGATCCGCAACAAATAGGTAAACATCGCGACGATGTATTTCAAGTAGAGGCCTTCTTTATGGGCCAAGCCGGATTATTGAACGATGCATTGATAAAGCTCGAACGACGAGATAGTTATTATATGCAGCTTAAAACGGAGTATTCCTTTTTGCAGCATAAGTTCAATCTACAGCCCATTGATCCTACCGTATGGCGCTTCGGACGCTTGCGGCCGCAAAACTTCCCACATGTACGACTCTCGCAATTGGCTCAATTGTATGCCGAGCGCAGGGTAGACCTCTCGCGACTGTTAGAGACGGCTACTATGGACGACTTACGTCAGCTCTTCCGCATTGGCGTGACTGACTATTGGCGCACACATTATGCCTTTGGCGAGGAAAGCAAAGAGAGCGACAAAACGTTGCAAAGTAGTTCGCTCAACCTCTTAATCATTAATACGGCCTCACCATTGTTCTTTGCTTGTGGCCGTGAACGCATGGACGAGGACTTGGCCGAGCGTGCTTTCAACCTCTTAGAGCAATTACCTGCAGAGCGCAATTACATCACCCGTTGTTGGGAGCGCGCAGGACTTAAAATAACGCATGCGGCTGATAGTCAAGCCTTGATACAATTGCGTCATAATTATTGCGATCGCAAAGATTGCCTCCGCTGCCGCTTCGGAGCAGAATACTTGAAGCGGGGGAGAACTTGATTTTTGGTTAACAAGTTGACGAGTTAACAAGTTAACAAGTTGACGAGTTAACAAGTTGACGAGTTAACAAGTAAGTTACCTTTTAAACAAACTTACCTGTTAACTTGTTAACTCGTCAACTAAAAAACAAACTTACCTGTTAACTCGTCAACCTGTTAACTCGTCAACCTGTTAACTTGTCAACTCGTCAACCTGTCAACTCGTTAACTCGTCAACCTGTTAACTCGTCAACTCGTTAACTCAAAAAAATGAACTACATATATACTTTACAATTTAAGGTGCGCGACTACGAGTGCGACCTACAAGGCATTGTTAATAATGCCAACTATCAACATTACACCGAACATACGCGTCATGAGTTCCTGCGAACGCATGGTGTGAGCTTTGCTGAACTGCACGACCGTGGCATAGATGCCGTGGTGGCAGGTATGCAAATGCGCTTCAAAACGCCCTTGCGCAGTGGCGATGAATTTGAATCGTGCTTGGCATTGCGAAAGGAAGGTATTAAGTACGTGTTTGTGCAAGACATCTATCGCTTGCCCGACCACAAACCCGTGTTTAAGTCGATCGTCGAGGCCGTGTGCTTAATCAATGGAAAATTGAGCGATTGCGAAGAACTCAATAAAGTATTTTTTAATTCAACCGACGAAGCATAACGCTTTATGCTCACATCAGAACAAACAGACGAAGTCGTTGCCACCCTTACGCTGAGCCGCTTGCAAGGACTCACCCAGTCGCAAGCCTTGGCCCTTGTGGCTCGCTATGGTTCAGCGTGCGCTGCACTGGCCGATGATGCACCTGCTGACCCAGCTTGGGCTATGTTGCAGCAAGACACATCGGCGTTGCATGCAGCACGCGAACGCGCTTTGCAAGAGTATGACTTTTGCCAAGCGCACAACATTCGTGTCATCACCGTCACGAGTGAAGACTATCCGCGCCGCCTCTTGTTAGGAAAAGTAGAAGATCGTCCCTTGCAACTATTCTACTGTGGAACGGGAGATATCGACCGACGCTATATAATCAGCGTAGTGGGCACGCGAAACATCACCGAATATGGTAAAAAGATGTGCGAAAGGCTCATCGCGGGTTTAGCTGAGAAGGTGCCGAATGCGTTGATAGTCAGTGGATTGGCGTATGGGGTAGACATACACGCCCATCGTGCCGCCTTGGTAAATAATATTGACACTTTGGCCGTACTCGCTCACGGCCTTGATCGCATTTATCCGCGTATGCACCGCGAGACGGCACAGCAAATGACACAACACGGCGGGTTGTTGACAG
>OJMJ01001392.1_pt1 | contig 10282 bp, 7 predicted proteins | sample 1597181 | NCBI WGS metagenome assembly OJMJ01 (sample SAMEA2452126, study PRJEB22498) | human gut metagenome | biome: human feces; feature: human gut; material: feces | place: Australia | collected 2012
CGACGCAGATGTCCGTATCGACCGACGCAGATGTCCGTATCGACCGACGCAGATGTCTGCATCGACCGATGCGGATCAAAACAATGCTACTATAACCACGTTTCCACAGCGCGATTGCTAAAGAGGTCGCTGCGCTATCAGCAAACAACAGCAACTGACAGAAATAAAAAGGCAGGCTATCCACACGGACAGCCTGCCTTTTCTTTATTATATAGTTTAATATACTTCTTACTAAAATATTATTAGAGCGCAGATATTAATCCTTAATGATATCCAACTCCTTGAACACGCGCTTCAAAATCTGAACGCCACGTTCCACCTGTTCTTCTGTATGGGTAGCCATGAGCGCAAAACGAACAAGCGTATCCTGCGGTGCGCAAGCCGGCGGAATAACCGGATTGATAAACACACCATACTCGAAAGCCTTAGCTGTCGCAACGAATGTCTTCTCAACATCGTGAACATAAAGCGGAATAATCGGACTCTCTGTCTCACCAATCTCGAAGCCCTCCTCCTTGAAACGACGGAGTGCGTAACGTGTGACTCTCCAAAGGGCATCAATGCGCTCCGGCTCTTTCTGAATGATGTGAAGCGCCTCAAGAGCGGCAGCGGTGGCAGCCGGAGTGTTTGACGCACTAAAGATATAGGTGCGACAAGAGTGGCGCAACCAGTTGATTGTATCCTTGTCACCAGCAATAAAGCCACCGATAGAAGCCATCGACTTAGAGAATGTACCCATGATAAGGTCTACCTCGTCTGTCAAGCCGAAGTGATCACAAACACCACGACCCTGCTTGCCGAATACGCCAAGACCATGAGCCTCGTCAACCATGATAGAGCAGTTGTACTTGTGTTTCAGTTCTACGATAGCTGGCAGATTTGCGAGATCGCCTTCCATTGAGAACACACCGTCAACGATGATGAGCTTGATAGCCTCCTCTGGAAGATTCTTCAGCACGCGCTCAAGATCCTCCATATCGTTGTGCTTGTAGTGGAGCTGTGTTGCAAACGACAGACGACGTCCGTCAACAATACTGGCGTGGTCGCGGTCGTCGCAGATGATATAGTCGCCACGACCAACAACTGCAGGAATAACGCCACTGTTTACAAAGAAACCAGTAGAGAAACAAAGAGCGTCGTCCTTGCCAATATACTCTGCAAGTTCTTTTTCAAGTTGCACGTGGATATCGAGCGTACCATTCAGGAAGCGACTACCTGCACAACCAGAACCATACTTATCAAGAGCTGCCTTACCAGCATCAATGATGCGCTGATCGCCAGTAAGACCAGTATAAGCATTTGAGCCAAACATCAGAACTTTGTGTCCGCCCATTTCTACTTCTGTGCCCTGCTTGCTCGTAATCTCACGAAAATAGGGATAAACACCTTCCGCCATGTACTTCTGCGGAAGACGATAGCTTTTATACTTTTCTTGTAACTGTCCCATTATAATATTAAATAGGTATATTTCAATTTTGTTATTTCCAAGGTGCAAAGGTACAAAAAATATGTTAAACACGCACGTTTTTCATAAGAAATCTGACTTTTTGGTATTTTTCACCAAACCACAACCTTACTTATAACATTATTTTATTATCTTTGTGCCTTATTTATAGCATCAATAAATATGAAGAAAAAAGCCATTTTCATAATCAATCTAATTTCTGGCACATCTGACAAAGCTGCCATCCCCGAACTGATTGAGCAACTTCTTGACAAAGAGAAGTTCGAATATGAAATCGCAATAACTCAATATGCTGGCCATGCTTCAGAGATTGCATCAAAGGCGAAAGACGCAAACGTCGACTTGGTAGTGGCAGTCGGAGGCGACGGCACCGTCAACGAGGTAGCACGTGCCATCGTACACTCCAACACCGCACTTGGCATAATCCCATGCGGTTCGGGAAACGGACTTGCACGCCACCTGCAGCTACCTATTAATGTAAAGAAGTCGATAGAAATATTAAACACCTTTGAGGTGCGCGATCTTGACTATGGCATCATCAACGGATACCCATTCTTCTGCACATGCGGCATGGGCTTTGATGCCTTCATCAGTCTAAAATTCGCAGAAGCTGGCAAACGCGGTCCACTAACATACATTGAAAATGTACTTAGAGAAGGCTTGAAGTACGAACCTGAGACATACACAGTGATGGCTGACGACGAGACGAGCCTGCACAAAGCTTTCTTAATATCGTGCGCCAACGCATCACAATATGGCAACAACGCATACATCGCACCACAAGCGTCTATGAGCGACGGACTAATGGATGTTATCATCATGGAGCCATTCGGACTGATTGATGCCCCACAAATCAGCATTGAGATGTTCAACAAAACACTCGATAAGAACAACTCGAAGATTAAGACATTCCGCTGCAAGAAACTACGCGTGCATCGCCACTCACCAGGAGCTATCCATTACGACGGCGACCCAGTTATGACGGGTGCTGATATCGACGTAGAGTTGAAACCCAAAGGCATCAAGATTGTGGTAAACTCACAGGCTGACCGAAATCTCAGAAAGCCGAATGCCCTACAGAACGCAGCCACAGAACTATTCAACGAGATAAACATAATACGCGAAGAAATAAGCAAGAGTCGACTAAAACTGCAACAGTGGAGTAAAGCCGTACAGCACAAATTCGACTTGTAAACAACAGCGAAGGCGTTAAGCCTTCCACAACCACATCGTACAATCATAAATGTTCGCTTTCAAAAAGTTTGTAATCCACCAAGACCACTGCGCCATGAAGGTTGGTACCGACGGCGTACTACTTGGTTCATGGGCAAATGGCGGCAAACGCATCCTTGACATTGGTACTGGCACCGGACTCATTGCACTGATGATGGCACAACGCTATACTGATGCCACCATTGATGCAGTAGAGATTGACCATGACGCAGCTCTACAAGCATACGAAAACGTTAGCAACACCGAGTTTGCAAACCGCATAAAGATAGTGGAGACAGCAATACAACACTACTCCACCCAAGACAAGTACAACGCTATCGTATCCAACCCGCCGTTTTTCATCGATAGTCTGCTCAACCCCAACGCACAACGCTCTACAGCAAGACATGCTTGCGCGCTGAAATACTGCGAGTTGTTCGCTACCGTGAAAGCATTGCTCGATACCGACGGCGAGTTCAGTGCCATCATACCAACCGAATGTCTACAAGCATTCATTGCCGAGGCATACAAGGCAGGACTTGCCATGTCGCGCCAATGCGCCGTGCGCACCACTCCCCGCAAACAGCCCAAACGCCACCTTGTGGCATTCCACCACGCAGACCACAAATGCGAGAGAGAAATGGAAGAAGTATGCCTACAAGATATTGATGGTTCAAGATCAGAATGGTACGCACAACTGACCGCCGATTTCTATATAAAATAACAACAAAAATTCACTCATTAGCAGAATTTTAAGTAACTTTGCACGGAAATACACACGCCCCCGATACACAGTTAACGAGATATGAATAAGAGAACGAGTACTTCAATACAGATGATAGCCGATTATGACGGCGATATTTCAAATTTGTTCAACGTAAACATAGAAGGCGAACTGCCCATTCTTGCCACACGTAACATGGCAATGTTCCCGGGAGTGATTACTCCCGTAATCATTGGAAGAAAACAAAGTCTTAATCTGCTCAACCATATACGCAAGACTCAGGATGCGAGCTTTGCCGTGTTCTGCCAGCACGACCAGGAAGTTGAGCACCCAGACACCAAAGACCTCTTTGAGTATGGAGTGTACGCACGCCTCGTGAAGATACTCGAACTGCCCGGACCTGGAAATAACATCACCGCAATCATCCAAGGTTTAGGACGCTGCCGACTGAACAAGCTCACCGCGAACAAGCCTTTCTTGAAGGGCGAGATATCACCAGCCATGGAGGAACTGCCTGATGCAGACGACAAGGAGTTCAACACGGCAATGGAAGATTTGCGTTCTACAACTACGGAATACATCCGACAGAACGAAGATTTGCCTGATGAGTCGCAGTTTGCACTGAACAACATTTCGAATGATGTAATCGCAGTAGACTTCATCTGCACAAACCTGCCATTCGACATAGCCGACAAAGCCGAACTTATCTATACAAGTTCTATCAAGGAACGTGTCATCAAGACACTGAAGGTGCTGCACAAGGAGATACAGTTGCTCGAACTAAAACAGAACATTCGCACGAAGACTCGCGAAGATCTCGACGAACAACAGCGCGAATACTTCCTGCAGCAGCAGATAAAAAACATCAAAGAGGAGCTGGGCAGAGGCGAAGGATCACCGGAACGCAAGGAGCTTGAGCAGAAAGCAGCTAAGAAGAACTGGTCGGAGGATGTGGCAAAGCTCTTCCGCAAGGAGCTTGACAAACTGGACATGTTCAACCCGCAGAGCCCAGAATACAGCATACAGTACAACTATCTGCAGACGATGATTGCACTGCCTTGGGGCGAATACACCAAGGACAACCTTGACTTGAAACGTGCCCAGCGCGTGCTCAACCACGACCACTACGGCATGGAGAAGGTGAAGGAACGCATTCTCGAATACATGGCTGTACTGAAGTTGCGTGGCGACCTCAAGTCGCCCATCATCTGCCTCTACGGCCCTCCGGGAGTCGGCAAGACATCACTTGGCAAGAGTATTGCTGCTGCCATGAAGCGCAAGTACGTACGCATGTCATTAGGTGGTCTGCACGACGAAAGCGAGATTCGCGGACACCGCCGCACTTACGTGGGAGCCATGCCTGGCAGAATCATCAAGAACATACAGAAGGCTGGTTCGTCAAACCCCGTGTTTATCCTCGACGAGATTGACAAGGTGACACAGAACACCGTCAACGGCGACCCATCGTCAGCGCTGCTTGAAGTGCTCGACCCTGAGCAGAACAACGCTTTCCACGACAACTACCTCGATGTCGACTACGACCTCTCGAAGGTGCTTTTCATAGCAACCGCCAACGACCTCAACACTATACCGCGTCCGCTGCTCGACCGTATGGAGCTTATCGAGGTGAGCGGCTACATCACGGAGGAGAAGATAGAGATAGCAAAACGCCATCTCATTCCGCGTGAGATAGAGAACTGCGGATTGGACAAGGATGAGGAGAAGCCTACATTCACAAAGGCAGCCATAGAGAGAGTGATTGAGCAATATACACGCGAAAGCGGCGTGCGCCAATTGGAGAAGCAGGTGAATAAGGCACTGCGCAAGATTGCATACAAGAAAGCCCTCGACAGCGACGTGAACGAAAAGATTACGCCTAACGAAATTGAGGGACTACTCGGCAAAGCACCTTTCTACCGCGACATCTACCAGGGCAACAGCTATGCAGGTGTCGTTACGGGCTTAGCATGGACAAGCGTGGGCGGCGAAATTCTCTTCATCGAGACATCGCTCAGCAAGGGCAAGACTGGCAAGCTGACACTGACCGGAAATCTCGGTGACGTGATGAAGGAGTCGGCTGTCATTGCTCTCGAATACGTAAAGGCTCACATCGACACGCTCGGCGTAGACTATCGCATCTTCGACAACTGGAACATACATATCCACGTACCAGAAGGTGCAACGCCGAAGGATGGTCCGTCGGCAGGTATCACAATAGCTACGTCTATCGCCTCGGCACTCACACAACGCAAGGTGCGCAAGAACACAGCCATGACCGGCGAGATAACGCTCCGCGGAAAGGTTCTGCCGGTAGGCGGCATCAAGGAGAAGATTCTTGCAGCCAAGCGTGCCGGCATCACCGACATTGTTATGTGCCAGGAAAACCGCAAGGACATTGAGAAAATTCCTGAGATGTACCGCAAGGGCGTTGACTTCCACTATGTGGAAAACATTCAGGATGTATGGAAGTTTGCACTCACCGATGAGATTGTAGACAATCCGATTAATTTTAAAATTGAAGAAGAAACAAAAGAATGACTTTTGAACTACAACACACCGACCCGTGTAGCGACGCTCGCACTGGTATAATAACCACCGACCACGGACAGATAAAGACCCCTATCTTCATGCCCGTAGGCACAGTTGGCTCTGTGAAGGGAGTACACTTCAACGAACTCCGCGAACAAGTGAAGGCACAGATTATCTTAGGCAACACCTACCATCTCTACCTGCGCCCAGGTCTTGACACTCTGCAAAAGGCTGGCGGACTGCATAAGTTCAACACATGGGACCGTCCGATACTTACCGACTCTGGCGGTTTTCAAGTGTTCTCGCTCACCGGCATACGCAAGTTGCGTGAGGAAGGCTGCGAGTTCCGCTCACACATTGACGGATCGAAGCACATCTTCACACCGGAGAATGTTATGGACACAGAACGCATCATCGGAGCCGACATAATGATGGCATTCGACGAATGCCCTCCAGGCGAAAGCGACTACGAGTACGCCAAGAAGAGTCTCGGACTCACACAACGTTGGCTCGACCGCTGCTTCAAGCGCTTCAACGAGACAGAACCCCTCTACGGCTACAACCAGAGCCTCTTCCCTATCGTGCAGGGTTGCAAATACAAGGACTTGCGTCGTGAGGCGGCGAAACATGTCGCCGACAAGGGAGCTGACGGCAACGCCATCGGCGGATTGGCTGTGGGTGAACCGACAGAAGTGATGTACGAAATGATTGAGGTGGTGAACGAGATTTTGCCGAAGGACAAGCCACGTTATCTCATGGGCGTGGGCACACCGCAGAACATCCTTGAGGCAATAGAACGCGGCGTGGATATGTTCGACTGTGTGATGCCTACCCGCAACGGACGCAATGCGATGCTCTTCACCTACGAGGGCACAATAAACATACGCAACAAGAAGTGGGAGCAGGACTTCTCGCCGATTGATCCCGACGGATGCGACATTGACCGCATACACTCGAAAGCTTATCTACACCACCTCTTCAAAGCACAGGAGTTGTTGGCTATGCAGATTGCAAGCATTCATAACTTGGCTTTCTATCTACGACTGGTCACTGACGCACGCAAACATATTGAGCAAGGCGACTTCGTACAATGGAAAGCAAGCGTTATAGACAACCTCGGAAGAAGAATTTAAATGAAAATAAAAAACATCAGGCGTTTACACAAACTGCTACATCTGCAGCAGACAGTACGCAGAAAGACTAAAGGAATACGCACAGCTTGGGCATGGCTATGCCATAAGCTGCGCTTTCTCCGTGTCTTGAACGTGATAAACCCATTTCACTATATCAGCATTCTCGACTGGTATATCATACGCAAGTTCATCGGCACGTACATCTACTCTATCATACTGATTATCTCTATCAGTATCGTGTTCGACGTGAACGAGAACCTCGTAAAGTTCACGCAATACCACGCACCGCTAAAGGCTATCGTATTTGACTATTATGCCAACTTCGTGCCTTACTTTGCCAACTTGTTCAGCCCGCTATTCGTATTCATCGCGGTAATTTTCTTCACATCCAAGCTGGCTTCAAACTCCGAAATCATATCCATGCTTGCTGCAGGAGTTTCGTTCAAGCGCCTCATGCGCCCTTACATGATTTCGTGCGTACTCATCTCTACACTCTCGTTCTTCCTCAGTGCATACGTCATTCCACATGGCACGGTGATAAGACAGAACTTCGAGACGATGTACAAAAACAAAAAGAAGAACACATCAGCAGAGAACGTTATGCTGCAAGTGGACAAAGGCACTATTGCGTACATACAGCATTACGACAACAATCAAAAATGTGGATATGGCTTCTCTCTCGACAAGTTTGAGAACAAGAAACTCGTGAGCCATCTTACGGCAATGGATATCCAGTACGACACCATCTCCGACTCAAAGTACCACTGGACTCTTTCCAACTGGAAGATACGTGAGCTGCGCGGACTGCGCGAACATATCACAAGCGGAACAAAGCGCGACACCATCATACAGATGGAGCCAACCGACCTCGTTTACTCGAAAGGACAGCAGGAAACATTCACCAATCCGGAGCTGAAAGAGTATATCGGCAAACAAAAAAATCGCGGTAACGGCAACGTCGTACAATACGAAGTGGAATACCACAAACGAATAGCTTCGTCGTTCGCATCGTTCATCCTGACCACCATCGGTCTGTCGCTATCATCGCGCAAACGCAAAGGAGGAATGGGCATGTATCTCGGCATGGGACTCGCCTTGAGCTTCGGCTATATCATGCTACAAACAGTATCGTCTACATTTGCCATCAATGCCAATACGCCACCTATTTTGGCTGCATGGATTCCGAACTTCATCTTTGCAATCGTTGCGTATTTCTGCTATAAAAAAGCCCCTAATTAAAAAAAATAAAACCCATAACATAATATGTATTTCGACGAAACACAACTCAATGACAATGTGCTCGACGCATTATATGATATGCGCTTTGATCAGTGCACACCAATACAAGAGAAATGTATTCCGCCTATCCTCGAAGGTCGTGACCTCCTTGGTGTGGCGCAGACAGGTACGGGCAAGACTGCAGCCTATCTCCTCCCCATACTCTCAAAACTCGACGACGGTGGCTATCCGCACGATGCCATCAACTGCGTCATCATGAGCCCGACACGCGAACTCGCACAACAAATAGACCAAGCTATGCAGGGCTTCGGCTACTACCTCAACGGCGTGAGCAGCGTGGCTGTGTATGGTGGCAACGACGGCAACCGCTACGATCAGGAACTGAAGAGCTTCCAGATGGGTGCCGATGTGGTCATAGCCACGCCCGGACGCCTTATCAGCCACATCTCTCTCGGCTCTGCCGACCTTAGCAAGGTGAGCTTCTTCGTTCTCGACGAAGCAGACCGAATGCTCGACATGGGATTCTCTGAGGATATCAAAATGATTGCAAGCAAATTGCCTGCCACTTGCCAGACTATCATGTTCTCGGCTACAATGCCCGAAAAAATTGAAGAACTCGCAAAAAGTCTGCTGAAAAACCCCGTAGAGGTAAAGATTGCAGTGAGCAAGCCTGCAGAGAAAATCAAACAGAGCGCATACGTCTGCTACGAAACACAGAAGATAGGTATCGTAAAAGACCTGTTCCGCAAAGGCGACCTCAACCGCGTAATAATATTCTCGGGCAAGAAGCAAAAGGTGAAGGCTATCAACCGCACACTGCAGCAGATGAAGATTAACTCTGGTGAGATGCACTCAGACCTCGAGCAGGCTGAACGCGACGAGATTCTCTACAAGTTCAAGACCGGACAGATCGACGTGCTCGTGGCTACTGACATCGTGGCTCGCGGCATCGACATCGACGATATCGCCATGGTCATAAACTTCGATGTGCCCCACGACCCAGAAGACTACGTCCACCGTATAGGACGTACTGCACGAGCACAACGCGACGGCATCGCTATCACATTCGTAAGCGAAGACGAAATCAGCAGCTTCAAACAAATAGAGAAATTCCTCGGACGTGTTGTCGACAAGAACGAACTGCCCGAAGGTCTCGGCGAGACTCCCGACTACAACGCGCCACGCTCAAGAGGCAGAGGCGGAAAGGGACGCGACGAAAAACGCCCAAGAAACAACTCTAAAACCAATGGATCGCAGGGCGACAACAACAAGCGCCGCGACAACAGAAAGAAGAACGGCGTAAAGGAGCAGAACAATAATGAGACTTCTGCTACAGAAACTCCACAGACCACAAATGCTCAAGAGACCATTGCAGAAACAACTACTCCGGACGGCACACAACCCACTACGCAAAAGAAGCGCAGACGCAAGCCGAACCGCAAGCCTGCCAATGCAGAAGGCGGCAACAATCAGCAGGCGGAGAATGAAGCCAAAGAAAGCAATGCAAACAATAACAAGGGCGATAACGCTAAGAGACGCAATGAGCGTGCTGCACGTGATGGCGAACAGGCAAAGCAAAACAACGAACAACCTAACCGTAATGGCGGACAGACAAAACGCAACAATCAGCAACGTCGCCAGCGTAAGGACAACGCTTCACGCCGTTCAAATCAGAATCGCAAGCAGGATAGAAAGGAGAATGGAAAGAGCACCACAGCAAAATCCACTCCCAATGTGCCAGCAATAAAACAGCCAACCACACTTACAACTATCCTTAAAAAGCCATTAAACTGGCTAAAGTCGCTCGGAAAGAAGAAAAATTAAAGAAAACCACGAAAAAGGTGCGCAAATATTTTGGAGTTTCAAAATAAATGCGTACCTTTGCACTCGCAATTAAGGAACAAGCCTAATTGCTTAATATTAGGAGGCTCCGTAGCTCAACTGAATAGAGCATCTGACTACGGATCAGAAGGTTGCAGG
>OJMJ01001397.1_pt1 | contig 10269 bp, 12 predicted proteins | sample 1597181 | NCBI WGS metagenome assembly OJMJ01 (sample SAMEA2452126, study PRJEB22498) | human gut metagenome | biome: human feces; feature: human gut; material: feces | place: Australia | collected 2012
GGGACTTTACGGAACAAGATGTATTGAATTTTTATTTGGAACGAAGATCAACAAACCGTTTATGGTGCTGTATTCACTGGTTGCGATCGTCGGAGCAACGATGGATCTTGGACTGATGTGGAATATTGCAGAGACATTTAACGGACTGATGGCAATCCCGAACTTAATTGCAGTCTTCCTGTTATCAGGAGTTGTGGTAAAGCATGTAAAAGAATATTTTGCAGGGGAAGGAAAAGACGCATAAAGAAATACCTGACAGAAGGATAGAAGGCTTTCTGTCAGGGTTTGCGATACCCACAACATATACCTTAACGATATCTCCTGCCTTGAGTGTTTCGCCCGGTATCTGCTCGTTTCTTACAAGATAAACCTCGTTTTTGTCGATAGTAAGTATAGCGTTCTGAGTAGCAGGCTCGACCTTCTGGACTGTGGCAGAAACGCACTCATGCTCCTTATCGTGATACTGCTCGATAAGTCTTGCTCTTTCAAAATCCTTGATATCGTGCTTGATAGACTGCTTTGCATTCTGAGCGGCAACTCTGCCGAACTTTGCAGGGTCGAGAGGTATCTCCACCATATCGCCCACCTTGATGTTAGGGTCATAGACCTTTGCTTCGTCAAGGAAGATCTCGTTGTCAGGGTCGTCAACATACATAACGTCCATAACTTCCTTGAGTATCCTTATATCGAGCTTTCCTGTAACAGGGTCGATATCCACTCTGATATTCTCGCAGTAAGGATAATCCTTCTTGATAGCCTTTTCGATACCTGATTTTATTTTCTCAATAAGTATATCGCTGCCAATATTATTTTCCTTTTCCAAATCCGTCAGAGCTTCAAAAAATTTGCTGGTCATTTCCTTATTCATTTTCTGATCAATCCTTTCACACTTGATTCGGGCTTTGCCCATATTTATTAAATTTCTTCATTCAGAACAGGTCTGCGTCATCATTGAGCTTTACATAAGCACAATCTGCAAGCTTGAACTCTACATTCTCCACGCCGTTCATATCCTCGTCCAGCTTCTGACAAAGTATCTTATCCTTGTCATATCCCACAAGACCCACAACGAACTCTTTTTCACCGTTTTCGTCAGGTCTTATGAGCCTTACTCTTATAACGTCGCCTATGCAGACCTCAAAATGCTCGGGCCTTCTAAGCTCTCTGCCAAGTCCGGGACTTCCGCACTCCAGCACATAGCTCTGAGCTATAGGGTCTGCCTCGTCAAGAGCCTTGTTCATCGGTCTTGTGAAAGCCTCGCAATCGTCCATATCTATGCCGCCGTCCTTGTCGATAAGCACCCTGAGGTACCACGTTGCTCCCTCCTTTTCAAACCTTACGTCCCAAAGGAAAAAGCCAAGCTCGTCTGCGATAGGCTGTGCAAGCTCTCTTACCTTTTCTACCGTAGTTTTCTTTACTTCCATACAGCACCTCCGTTAATGCTTCCCAAAGCAAAGCCATCAGGCTTTGCCATGAAAAAAAGCCCCATACAAAACCAAAAGACCGGAAGTCAAGTTCCAGTCTTTCATTAAAAGCCTATTGTGATTATTATACCACACAAAACAGTTTTTTGCAAGGACATTCAAAAGTTTTTAATGAAAAGAATTAAATATTATGTTAATAGTCTGTAAACATTTCGTCAACTGACGTTCTTTTCATTCTCCTCAGGGATATCCTTAGGTTTTGCTTTTTCTTTATTCACGGGTTTCTTCACTGTTCCCTCAACGAAATCCAGCGGAACGGTGAACATTATTCCCGTATTGGGCTGAGATAGATCGCCCACAGTATTATAAACTATCTTTCGTGCAGTATCGAGCTGATTATTCTTTATTACCGACAGGATAGTTCTGTTATCCTCTTCACCGCTGAAAAGTCCTCGGATAGAGGCGCTGAGAAAGCTACTGTCAAGTCTTGAAAGGGTCATTGCCATACCTGACGACTCGATTATAGTCGCACCCTTTATGCCTGCTGCTGAAAGTCCCTCCAGCAAATAGTCAAGCACGTCTGTTTTATTAAGGATTATGACCAGAAGTTTCACGTTATATCGCCCCCTGTTAAAATTTCAGCCTTTACGTTTTTACTTCTCCGCTGCTGACGGTGCAGTATCTTTGAGCATTGTCTGAACGCTCTCCTTGAACTTATCAGACACCTTAAAGTGAGAATCGTCCGTCCACTCGCCCTCCGGCACAAGAGTTTCTGCAGGAGTAAGGTTCTGATCCAGCATATCCTTGAGATATGACTTTTCTTCCTTATACTGCGCACTTGTCCAATCGGTATCGCTGTTTGCGGTGAATATATTATAAAAGTTATCAAGATTATCCTTAGTGATATTCGTCTGCTGGAAAGCGTTGTTTATAAGCATTGTCACCGCAGTTCCAAGGAACTTCATATTACCGTTCCTGCCCTCTTTGAAAACAGGATACTGACAGATAAGTCTTATCTGATGACCGCTGAGGTTAGTCAGATCGCCGCTTGGGATAGCGATATCGTTCTCGTCATTATCCTGAGAGAGATAGTAAAGCTCCTCATCAGGAGTATATGTAATTCCGCCCACAATATCCGCCGCATTCTCGAATGCGTCATTTGTGAGAGAAACGTAATTGTCTATAGTGATACCGAAAGTGTCTGCAACGGCTGCTTCAAGCTTCACCATGCCGCCCTCTTCGTGTATCTCACGCATTGTCTGGCTTCCGCTCACTGTGAACGCTGAAACAGGCATTATGATTATCTTCTTTGCGTCCGGTGCAACTCTTATGACTGTTGCGTCTGCAAGAACGCCCTTGCTGTTCACTCTTGCAAAAAGGGTATTATAAACCGGGCTTTTTATGCCTGCGTCGCTGTCGCTGTCATCATTGCCGATAACGCCAAACTCTCTGAGGGCATACAGTGCAAGCATGCCGATAACAAAGAGGAATATTATCATCGTTATGAAGTAGACCAGAGCGATAGGAGCCTGAGATCTTCTTTTTTTCTTGTGAGCTTTCGTCTGAGCCATGTTATTGATCTCCTTACTTTCAAATATATACAGGCAGGCATACTGTCCGCCATATTTTCATATATAAACTTTTTCGGAAAAATTCTCGAAAACTATTGAACAATTTGCAATTTAGGTGTAAACTAAATAGGACGGCTGTCTGAGTCTGAGTCGATATAAAAAACAGGATTATCGTCAAGGCATATGATGTTCAGCGTAAGGCCTGCACGCTTTGCCATGTTTATGGTCTGCAAAGTGCCTGAGCCTTTGGCTTTCTCTTTTATGACCCCGATCAGACGAGAGGAATGTTCCACCATAAAGCTGTTTCGCTTTTTATAACAGCCGTTTTCATACTTGGGGCTTGTTATCACGACCGCACTGCAAGAGTTCAGAATAAGCGAATATGTATAGCTGTCCAGGGGTGTTTTCATCTCTGTACGCTGACCTGCATAGGGCAGAACGCACACGAGCTTCATATCCTTATATTCGGGCTGAGCCGAAAGGCTGTGGACTATCTCAGCACAGCGCAGGTCGATACCTTTTGACATACCTGATATAAAAGTACGGCAGCCTTCGCTATATGCTTCCTTTATCATAAGGACGAGCATACTCAGGAGATTTTTCATACCCTGCTTATGGACATCGCCGCCGAAAGGCAGATCCCTGTCCCTATGACCTGTAAAGCAGCAAGAGGTATCTCGATTGCAGAAAAATTCTTCTGCGGGGACGATATTACTCACATCAAAGCCTCCTGAAAGATTTGGCGACACAATGCCCATGATAAGAACATTATAACACATTGATTTATCTTTTTCAATAGAAAATGACAAATATTTTGTGCAAAGGCACAATTATAAAACCGAAAGGGAAGAAAAATAAAATGGATTTTTTGAAGAGAGCATGGGCTGAGGTAGATCTTGACAGCATTGAATACAATCTGAAAGAATACCGCAGGCTCATAGGGGAAAAAACAGAGATAATGTGCGTTGTAAAGGCGAGCTGCTACGGACATTTTGACAACGGAGTAGTTCCGTTTCTTGAAAACGAGATGGACATTCGCTGGTTTGCGGTATCGAACATACACGAAGCCCACAGGCTCAGGGATATGGGCATAAAGGGCGAGATACTCATTTTGGGCTACACACCTCCTGAGAATGCGAAGTGGCTCACAAGACTTGACATAATTCAGGCTTGCACAGAGCTTTCATATGCTAAAGCACTTTCAGAAAACGCTGACGGCAAGGTACGCATACACGCCGCTATCGACACGGGCATGACGAGGATAGGTCTTCACGGGGAAACCGGCAAGATATACGATGAGCTTAAAGAGATATCAAAGCTTGAAAACATTGCGCTGGAGGGCATTTTCACCCACTATGCGGTTGCCGACAGCCTGAGAGAGCAGGACGAGAAATACACAAAGGCGCAGACGGAGAAGATACTTGCCGTTGCTGACAAGTGCGAAGCAGAGGGGCTTCACCTTGAAAAAGTGCATTTTCTCAACTCAGCCGGCGGAGTATACTATTATAATGAGAGAAGCTCTCTTGCAAGGCTTGGAATAATACTTTACGGACTTTATCCTGACCCTGCAAAGGCTCTGCCTTTTGAGCCAAAGCCAGCTATGGAATTCAAGGCGGCTGTTGCGCAGGTAAAATACATAGACAATGGCACTGACGTAAGCTACGGCAGGACTTACACTGCAAATGGCAAAGTGAAGCTCGCAACTGTTACGGCAGGCTATGCAGACGGATATCCCAGGGCGCTTTCAAACAAGGGATATGTGCTTATCAACGGAAAGAAATGCCCTATCACAGGCAGGATATGTATGGATCAGTTCATGTGTGATGTAACTGAGGTAGAGGACGTAAAGGCAGGGGACGAGGCTGTCCTCATAGGCGCACAGGGAAATGAAAGGATAACCGCCGACGATATTGGCAAAATGACAGGAACGATAGGCTACGAGATAGTTTGCGGAATATCTGCAAGAGTGCCGAGAGTTATCTCACGCCATGGAGAGCAGACGGCTGTTCTTGAAATAGAGTAAGGGAGGATAAAGAGCCATGATAAGATTTTTCGGTGGCAGGGTAATGACCCTTGCCAACGGCATAGAAACGCAGGATATAGAGGTCTGGACGGAAGGCTCAAAGATAGTTTTCGTTGGCAAGCCTAAGGCTGAGGAGCTTGACGGAAAGGTTTTTGAACGTGAATATGACCTCAAGGGAAATCTCCTTATGCCGTCATTCAAAAATGCGCACACTCACTCGGCAATGACTTTTCTGCGATCATATGCTGACGATATGCCTTTGCAGGACTGGCTTTTCAAGCAGATCTTTCCAATGGAAGCAAAGCTTGACGGTGAGAAAGTTTACTGGCTCACGAAGCTTGCTATACTTGAATATCTCACAACAGGCTGTACGGCGGCATTTGATATGTACTTTGAGCTTGACGATTATGTAAAAGCCTGCATAGAAAGCGGCTTCCGCTCTGTGCTTTGTGGTGCGGTGAGCGGTGACAAGTCTAATCTTGAAAGGCTTGAAAACAACTATCTGAAATACAACAATGTTGACCCTCTTATAAGCTTTATGCTTGGCTTCCATGCAGAATACACCTGCGAAAAGGAGCTTATGGAGGGCGTTGGCAAGCTTGCGGCAAAATACAAAGCGCCTGTTGCAATGCACAACTCGGAAACTGCAAAAGAAGTCAGAGAGTGCATAGAGAAATACGGCATGACGCCAACTGAGCTTTTTGACAGCTTCGGAATTTTCGACTTTGGCGGTGCAGGCTTCCACTGCGTTCACATGAGCGACAAGGATCTTGAGATATTCAAAAACAAGGGCGTATGGGCTGTTCACTGTGCAGGCTCTAACGTAAAGCTTGCAAGCGGCATTGCACCTATCGTAAAAATGCAGGATATGGGAATAAATATTGCTATTGGTACTGACGGCCCTGCAAGCAACAACTGTCTTGATATGTTCAGAGAAATGTTCCTTATGACAGGCTTGCAGAAGATAGCTTGCGATGATGCTTCTGCCTGCCCTGCTGACTCGGTGCTGAAAGCGGCAACCGTAGGCTCTGCAAGGGCAATGGGGCTTTCTGACTGCGACATTATTGCAGAGGGCAAGCAGGCTGACCTTATCGTTATCGACCTTTTTCAGCCTAATATGCAGCCTCTTAACAACATAGGCAAGAACCTTGTTTACAGCGGCTCAAAGCAGAATGTAAAGCTCACGATGTGCGCTGGCAAGGTGCTTTACGAGGACGGCGAGTTCAAGATAGGCGAAGAGCCTGCTGTTATTTACAAGAAAGCTAACGAGATAATAGAGAGCATGAAAGATTAAATGTAGGGGCGGCCTTAGGTCGCCTTTATCTTTTACGCAGATCACAGTATTGACACACAAAAAAGGGACGCTTTGAAACGTCCCTTTTTACATTATATTCTATTCTTCAAAGAAAAATGCTTCGTTTGCAGGATAGTCAGTTTCGTCCGTGAGAGTTACCACTGCACAGCCATTTGAGCTTTCGTCCTTTTTGCCGAATATCTGATCTCTGAAAAGCCAGAAAACGTCAACGCAGATAACAGCAAGTATAAGAATGATAAGTATTATCGGCACAAGTGCGCCTGCACCCTTTCCGGGTGTCACGCCGTTCATTTGATTCATCTGTGGCATTGCATTGTTCACAGGCTGAGCAGGCTGCTGATAGCCCTCTGGTGTAAGAACTCTCTCAGGCTGCTGAGGCTGTGGGGCAACGTTTGGTGTTTCCGCAACTGTTGGCGTCTGAGGTATTTCTACAGTTCTTGAAGCCATTGCAACTTCCTCGGCTGTCGGCTGTGCAGGCTGAACAGGCTTTGCAGGCTCTTGCCCTGGCAGATGTGAGCATCGCGATAGGGCGGGGAACGGATGTGGCGATGGATGTGGCTCAGATAACGCTCATGGGCGATGACCTCATGGCTCTTCCTGATGCTGTCGTGCTGAGCCGCAAGACTGTGGGCATGATTTGGCAGAATCTCTTCTGGGCTTTTGTCTACAACATCGTGTGCATTCCCCTGGCGGCAGGTGCGCTCCACATCTTTGGCATCGACTTCCAGATTACTCCTATGTGGGCAAGTGGACTTATGGCTTGCTCGAGTCTGAGTGTCGTGCTCAATTCACTAAGGCTGAGGTGGGCGTGAACCCGATTTCGTCCGTCGTTGGATGTGACAGCAGGCCGTGGATGAAGAAGAAATTGGCGAAATGATTGATAGTTTTTCGAGAAAAGGGGAATAGTTGTTTTATTTTTTGTATCTTTGCACCACGACAACATGCATGGTGCGTGTTTGTGTGAAACAAGATTAAAGAATTATTGATATGAACTATGCTCTTATTATAGCCGGCGGTTCTGGCAACAGAATGGGACAGGACATTCCCAAACAGTTTATGCACGTGGATAATTGTCCGATTATCATCCATACGATGATGGCATTTCAGAAGCATCCCGACATACAGGGAATCGCCGTGGTGTGCCTGGCAGGATGGGAAACGGTGCTGCAGTCGTACGCCAACCAGTTTTGTATTACGAAGCTGAAGTGGATTTTCCCTGGTGGAGCCAATGGGCAGGAGTCGATACACAATGGTATCTATGGCCTGAAAGAGGCTGGATGCAGCGACGATGACCTCGTGTTGGTGCATGATGCCGTGCGGCCTCTGCTCTCGCAGGATATTATCTCTTCCAACATCGCCATTTGCCAGAAGTATGGTTATGCGATTACGGGCATCAAGTGTCGTGAGGCTATCCTGGAGAGTGAGGACGGGTTTACGACAACGACAAGTATTCCGCGCGACAAGCTGATCCGTACGCAGACGCCTCAGACTTTCAGGCTGGGCAACTTGATAGCTGCGCACGAGGAGGCTAAGGCCAAAGGCATCGACAACTCGGTGGCATCGTGTACGCTGATGGCTGAGCTGGGTGGAAGAAAGATGCACATCGTGCCGGGATCGGAGAAGAATATCAAGATTACAACCGTAGAAGACCTTGAGATTCTCAAGGCCCTGATGAAGGTGCAGCCCGAGGGATGGATTAAGTAAGTTGACAGATGTTAAAATCATTTAGCAATGTCGGAAAAAACAATATACAGGAAAGATATAGACCGCCTCTTCGATGAGGGGCTCGACTTGAAGCGTCTCAATGGGAAGACGATTCTCGTAGTGGGTGCTACAGGACTGATTGGCAGTTGTGTGGTCGACGTGCTGATGCAGAATCCTGACAGAGGTTACAGGGTTGTGGCGGCAGGACGCAACAGGCTGCGTGCCAGAACGAAGTTTGCTGCTTACTGGGACGAGGCCGACTTTGGCTTTGTCGAGATGGATGTTACGCAGCCTATGGACGAACAGTGTGAGGCTCATGGTCTGTCAGCGCAGGGTATAGACTTTGTCATCGATGCAGCAAGTAATGCGAGTCCCAACTTCTTCCGCGAGAAACCAGTGGAGGTGATGAAGGCGAATTTTGATGGTGTTGCTCATCTGATAGAGTTTGGTCTGCAGCATGGCATGAAGCGCATGGTGTACATCTCTTCGGGCGAGGTTTACGGCGAGGGCGACGGCAGCGAGTTTTCAGAGACAAGCAGCGGTTACGTGGACTGTGCATCGGTGAGGGCTTGTTATCCTTCGTCGAAGCGTGCAGCCGAGACGCTCTGTATGGCTTATGGGGCAGAGTATGGCGCTGATGTCGTTATAGCCAGGTTGAGCCATACTTACGGTCCTGGCTTTACGGAGAGCGACAACAGAGTGTATGCGCAGTTTATCCGCAACGTGTTGCGCGGTGAGGATATTGTGCTGAAGAGTCGTGGTGAGGCTTTCCGGTCGTGGCTTTACGTAGTGGATGCTGCTCATGCCATTTTGCGCCTCCTGCTCGACGGCGAGAGGGCAAATGCTTATAATGTGGCGCATTCAGAGTCGAATATATCTATCCGTGAGTTGGCTGAGTTGATAGCAAGGAAGGCTGACCGCAAGGTGGTATTCGACATTGCCGAAGACGACGTGATGAAGGGGAATACGACCCCAGTCACCAAGGCAACCTTCAATACCGATAAGCTGAAGGCATTGGGATGGAAACCGCTCTGGGATGTGGAGAGTGGTTTCGGGCACACGATAGAAGTTTCGTTTGCTCAGAAGTTATAGAAGTTTCTTTGAAATCTCCTGCCATGTCTCTCTTTTCTCCATGTTGAGATAATAGCGCAGGTGTTTCTCTACCCGTTGTTCTACTGGCGGCAACTGCATGTAGTTGCCGAAGAAGTGGCTGAGATACTTGTCGTATTCTGCAGGCAGAAGTACGGTGGTGTCTTCGAAGGGGAATGGTTTGCCGTTGCCAAGCCATGCCTTAGGGAAGATTTCGCGTTCATGATAGGAGCCTGTGTAAACCTGTACGTTCTGTGCTTTGTCGAAGTCGTAGAGATGACTCAGATGATCCATTTTCGCAATGAAATGTCTGCGCATGAGGTTGCGGAAGAAGAAGGCTGCCGTCTTGACGACAAAACGTCCCCAGGTCTTACGATGGGTGAGCAATGTCAGGTATTCGCCAAAGGTGTTTCGGGTGGAAATGGCGTTGAGGCAGTTGATGTGCTTCACATATTTGCGCTGCAGTGCCTTGGCCTGTTCCACATCGTCGGCAGTGGCATCAAGTGGGAAGATGTCGACGAAGAGTCCGATGATGCAAGGGCGCTCTTTCTCCTCAATGAGTGTGGTGTTCTTGTTGACCAGCTTGGAGAAATAGAGAGGGTAACGCTCGTTGTTGTAGGGCGTTACCACCTCGTAGTTGCCGAAGTCTTCGTGGCGTGCTATCTCAAGAAAGCGGTCGTAGTCGGGGCGTGGCATGATGACGTCGATGTCATCGTCCCAGGGTATCATACCATGATGGCGCACAGCCCCTATGGCTGTTCCTGCACAGCAGTAGTAGCGCAGGTTGTGTGTTTGGCAGATACTGATGAATGTCTTCAGTATGTCGAGTATGGCTGCGTTCCATTCTTTCTTGATATTCTTGATGTCCATTGTCTCTTGTATAGTTTATAGCGGTGGAAAACTTATTTACCAGCAGTCCTCACCGAAGACGTTGGCGATGGTGATGCGTGCAGCTTCCTTCTTGCTGAGCTGATGTGTCCAGGGTGCACGGGCTTTGGTTGAGGCGCCAGGACCATGGTTGCCGTACTCGAAGTAGCGGGCGGTCTTCTCGTTGCTTGCATTGCGCCAGTTGTCCCAGCCTACAGGACGGATATGGCTGCCCATTTCGCAGTCGATGAAGAGTGCTATTGCCTTTTCGCCCTT
>OJMJ01001398.1_pt1 | contig 10267 bp, 9 predicted proteins | sample 1597181 | NCBI WGS metagenome assembly OJMJ01 (sample SAMEA2452126, study PRJEB22498) | human gut metagenome | biome: human feces; feature: human gut; material: feces | place: Australia | collected 2012
TTAAATCAGATGACATTTTCGAGGATGCTATCCGCAAGCAGGTGTTGGTAGCTACCGAGGAGGCCGACCTGGTTCTCTTCCTGGTAGACGTGAACACCGGTTTGACCGACTGGGATGAGGACGTAGCCCTGATCTTGCGTCGTGCCAAACTGCCTGTAATCCTTGTGGCAAACAAGGTGGACAACAGTGCTGAATACTATCAGGCTGCCGAGTTCTATAAGTTGGGCTTGGGCGACCCTCAGTGTATCAGTGCCGCAACAGGTGGCGGTACGGGTGACTTGCTCGACATCATATTAGACAAGCTTCAGGATAATCCTGAGGAAGCCATCGAGGAAGACATCCCTCGTTTCGCTGTGGTAGGCCGTCCTAATGCCGGCAAGAGCAGTATTATCAATGCCTTCATCGGTGAAGATAGAAACATCGTTACCGAGATTGCAGGTACTACCCGTGACAGTATCTATACCCGTTACGACAAGTTCGGCTTCGATTTCTACCTGGTAGATACAGCTGGTATCCGCCGTAAGAACAAGGTGAGTGAGGACTTGGAGTTCTATTCTGTGATGCGTTCCATCCGTGCCATTGAGAACAGTGATGTCTGCATCCTTATGCTTGATGCAACCCGTGGTATCGAGACCCAGGATATGAATATCTTCCAGTTGATCCAGAAGAACAACAAGAGTCTGGTGGTAGTAGTGAACAAGTGGGACCTGGTAGAAGAGAAGAACCAAAAGGTGATTGATACCTTTGAGAATGCCATCCGCAATCGTATGGCTCCATTCGTGGATTTCCCTATCATCTTTGCTTCTGCATTGACCAAGCAGCGCATCTTCCGTGTATTGGAAACAGCCAAGGAGGTTTACCAGAACCGCAAGATTCATATCGGTACTTCCAAGCTTAATGAGGTGATGTTGCCTATCATCGAGGCTTATCCTCCTCAGAGCGTGAAGGGTAAGTACATCAAGATTAAGTACTGCACCCAGTTGCCTAACACCACGATTCCATCGTTCGTGTTCTATGCCAACTTGCCACAGTATGTAAAGGAGAACTATCGCCGCTTCCTGGAGAACAAAATTCGTGACAACTGGTCATTGCATGGTTGTCCAATCAATGTTTTCATTCGTCAGAAGTAGAATTGAAGTGAAGAATGAAGTGTGAAGAATCAAGATGAAGAAACTTTTGATTTTTATGATAATAAGTATGGGGTTAGGACTTTCTTCCTGCAAGGAGGAGCGTCCTGACCCTTCTTACTTTGCCGGCATCGCCGCAAAGGGGTATTATGACTTACTTTTAGAGGGTAAATATGAGGAGTATGTTGCAGGTTTCAATCAACCTTATCGTATTCCTAAAGGTTATCATGACCAGTTGTTACTGAATGCCCAGATGTATGTAGAGCAACAGCAGGATGAACACAAGGGCATGAGTAAGGTGGATATTCTGAGTGCCAAGGCTGATACCGCCCGTCATGTAGCCGATGTCTTTCTGCGGATAGTTTACGGTGACAGTACCAAGGAACAGATTATTGTTCCGATGATTGAAGTAAAGGGCGAATGGAAAATGAGATAATTTGATTTTTTATAAGCTCATTAAAAAAAGAGGGTGTGTCATAAGTTAATGATTCACCCTCTTTTTGTTGGAATATTACTGATATGTTGTTGAAAAACATAGTATATGTTGTTGAGGAAGTTAGTATCTTCGGTCGCACAACAACTGTTGTGCGCTTGCATAGCAGCTGATATGCGCATGCACAACAAGTGATGTGCATGCGGTGGTCAACTGTTATGCGCCAACTATTATCCAGACTTATGACACACCCTCTTTTTTCATAAGGAATCATGCTTATTTGTTATTTTTCATTTCCACTTCCTTGACCTTGCGGAACAGATCGGAAGCAAAGACGAGATCATTTAGTTTTTCGTTGGTTGAGCTCATCACCTGGGCTTTGTTTCCTTGCCATTCTTTCTGACCTTGGTAGATGAAACAGATATTTTCACCAATGCCCATCACGGAATTCATGTCGTGTGTATTGATGATGGTAGTCATGTTAAACTCCTTGGTGATGCCAGAGAGTAACTCATCGATAACAAGCGAAGTCTTAGGGTCCAGACCAGAGTTCGGCTCATCACAGAAAAGATATTTAGGATTCATGACGATAGCACGTGCAATGGCCACACGTTTCTGCATACCGCCAGAAATTTCTCCAGGATATTTCTGTTGAGCTTCTATCAGGTTTACTCTGTCAAGACATTCCTGTGCTCGTTTAACGCGTTCTCTATAGGTCTTGTTTGAAAACATATCCAATGGAAACATCACGTTCTCTAATACGTTGAGCGAATCAAAGAGGGCTGCACTTTGGAAAATCATTCCCATCTCTCTGCGCATCAACACCTTTTCTTTCTTACTCATGTTTACAAAGTCGCGACCGTCGTAGAGCACCTGTCCGCTGGTAGGTTCCAGGAGTCCAACGAGGTTCTTCATCAATACAGTTTTTCCGGAACCGCTCTGACCGATGATCAGGTTGGTCTTACCCGTTTCAAACTGTACGCTGATATGATCGAGTACGGTCTTGTCGCCGAATGATTTCGTTAGATTTTTTACTTCTATCATGATTATGAAAGGATTTGAGTGAGAAATACGTCAGAGAACAGAATCAGTACGCTGGAACTGACAACGGCATCGGTTGAGGATTTACCTACTTCTACCGAACCACCCTCTACGGTGTATCCGAAGTAGGAGGAAACACTCGCTATGATGAATGCGAAGAAGAGACTCTTGATGATACTCATCCACACAAACCATTGGTTGAAGGAATGCTGGAGACCCAGCGTGAGATCATCCGGTGGCAGGATATGTCCGATATACGCAGTTCCATACGCTCCGATGATACCCATTCCCGAGCTGAAGATAACCAGGAACGGCATGATGGTAACCAGACCGAGAATCTTTGGCAGAATCAGATAGCATGCCGAGTTGACACCCATGATGTCGAGTGCGTCAATCTGCTGGGTTACTCGCATGGTGCCCAACTCAGAAGCGATGTTGGACCCCACCTTTCCGGCGAGAATCAGACACATGATGCTGGAAGAGAACTCGAGGAGCATAATCTCGCGGGTGGTGTAGCCCGATACCCATCGGGGCATCCATGGACTCTGGATGTTGAGCTTCATCTGGATACAGATTACCGCACCGATGAAGAACGAGATGAGGAGGACGATACCGATGGAATCGACACCCAGTTGCTGCATTTCCTTGATATACTGTTTGAGGAACATGCGCATTCGCTCAGGTCGAGAGAATGAGCGTCCCATCAGTATCAGATATTTACCGAAGGTGGTAAGCCATTTTTCTATTATCATGTCAATCAATTATGCTTTTGATGGCTCAATTATCCAAGAAATGAGCCGTTTCTTATTAAATTATGGTGCAAAATTAACCAAAATCCTCTAAAAAACTGCAATATTGCGAATAGTTTTTGAATTTATAACCGTTATTTCCATGTTTTTTAGTATTTTTGCAACCAAATTAGCTAATTATGGACGAAAATATGAATATAGATCAGCCTGCAAACCAAGAAGGTTTGGTGCTGAGAACCGAAGGCTTGGTGAAACGTTATGGCAAGCGAACAGTTGCCAATGGAGTTTCCATCAATGTAAAGCAAGGTGAAATTGTGGGTTTGCTGGGACCGAATGGTGCTGGTAAGACCACGTCTTTCTATATGACAACCGGACTGGTGGTACCTAATGAGGGACATGTATATTTGGGTGATCAGGAGATAACCAGTTATCCTGTTTATAAGAGAGCCCGTGCGGGTATCGGCTATCTGCCTCAGGAAGCCAGCGTATTCCGTAAGATGAGTGTTGAAGACAATATTATGTCTGTACTCGAGATGACCGGCAAGCCACGCGATTACCAGAAGGCTAAGTTGGAGAGTCTCATCAAGGATTTTGACTTGCAGAAGGTGCGTAAGAACTTGGGTGACCAACTCTCTGGAGGTGAGCGCCGTCGTGTAGAGATAGCCCGCTGTCTGGCAAACGATCCTAAGTTTATCATGCTCGATGAGCCGTTTGCCGGTGTCGACCCTATTCAGGTAGAAGAGATCCAGCATATTGTGTGGAAATTGAAGTATCGCAATATCGGTATTCTCATTACCGACCACAATGTGGATGAGACGCTTACCATTACCGATCGCGCCTATCTTCTCTTTGAAGGTCGCATCCTTTTTCAGGGCACTCCAGAGGAGTTGGCAGAGAATAAAACGGTGAAGGAGAAGTATCTTACCACCAGCTTTGTACTCCGCAAGAAGGACTTCCAACTGCTTGATGAGCAGAAAAAAGTGCGTGAAGAGAGTGAATAAGGTTAAAAAAACAAATTTTTTCTATTATATATTAGGTATATCCATTAAAAATGCGTAATTTTGCAAGCCGATTGTGTGGAGGACTCACCCCAACAACTGCTTGGAATGCCTAAACCAATTGAAAGAGAAATAATTAATAATAATAAAAATAAAAAATCAAGATGAAAGTTTCATTTGAAAATCCTGACAAGATTAATGGTCTTATGACTCTCGTTGTAGAGGAGGCAGACTATAAGAACGAAGTCGAGAAGACATTGAAAGATTACCGTAAGAAGGCTAACGTTCCAGGTTTCCGTCCTGGTCAGGCTCCTATGGGTATGATTAAGCGCCAGTTTGGTCCTTCTGTAAAGATGGAGGCTATCAACAAGATCGTAGGCCAGGAGATTTACAAGTACGTACAGGAAAACAAGATTCAGATGCTCGGTGAGCCTCTCCCATCAGAGAAGCAGGAGCCAGCTGACTTGGAGAATGGTACTACATTCACATTTATGTTTGATATCGCTGTTGCACCTGAGTTCAAGGTAACTCTCAACGGTCGCGACAAGATTGATTACTATAACATCAAGGTTGACGATAAGATCCTCGACCAGCAGGTAGAGATGTACGCTCAGCGTGCAGGTAGCTACGAGAAGGGTGAGAAGTATGAGGAGAACGACCTGTTGAAGGGTGATATCCGTGAGCTCGACGAGAATGGTAACACCAAGGAAGGTGGTATCACTGTAGAGGGCGCTATCCTGATGCCTAGCTACATCAAGGTAGAGGAGCAGAAGAATCTCTTCAACGATGCTAAGCTTGGTGATGTAATCACATTCAACCCTAAGAAGGCTTACCCAGAGAACGATACTGAGGTTTCTTCACTCTTGAAGATTGAGCGTGAGGCTGTAGCTGACTTGGAGTCTGAGTTCAGCTTCCAGATCACAGAGATCCAGCGCTTCAAGAAGCACGAGGTTAACGAGGAGCTCTTCAAGCAGGTATTCGGTGAGGATACTGACGTAAAGGACGAGGCTGCTTTCCGTGCTAAGATTGCTGAGGGCTTGCAGGAGCAGTTGGTTAACGACTCTGACTACAAGTTCGTCCTTGACGTTCGTGAGCACTGCGAGAAGAAGGTTGGTGAGTTGACATACCCAGATGCACTCTTGAAGCGTATCATGTTGGCTAACAACAAGGATAAGGGCGAGGAGTTCGTAGAGAAGAACTACGAGCAGAGCATCAAGGAGTTGACATGGCACCTCATCAAGGAGCAGCTCATCCAGGCTCAGGAGATCAAGGTGAACGATGAGGACATCAAGGAGACAGCTAAGGAAGCTGCTCGTGCTCAGTTCGCTCAGTATGGTATGACCAACATTCCTGAGGAGTATATCGAGAACTATGCAAACGAGATTCTCAAGAAGGGTGAGTCTGTTGATGCATTGGTAGACCGTTCTATCGATCGCAAGTTGGCTGAGGCTCTTAAGAAGGTTGTAAAACTCAACGAAAAAGAGATTTCTGTAGAGGATTTCAACAAGATGATGCAGGAATAACATTTTTTAGAAAAAAAACTTCAAATAATTACGAGGTTATCGACTTTTTTTATTATCTTTGTTCCACCGAACGGGATAATGAGGTCGATAACCTCGTTTTTTGTTCTTAATTTTGAAGAAAAAAAGTAATTAGATATGAACAATTTTAGAAAATATGCTACCAAGCATCTTGGTATGAACGGTATGGTGCTTGATGACGTAATGAATGCTCAGGCAAAGTATTTGAATCCTTACATCCTGGAGGAGCGCCAGTTGAACGTTACCCAGATGGATGTGTTCTCACGTTTGATGATGGACCGTATCATCTTCCTTGGTACTGAGATTGATGATTATACAGCCAATACGCTTCAGGCACAGTTGCTTTATCTGGACTCTGTAGATAGTACTCAGGATATTTCTATCTATCTCAACAGTCCTGGAGGTAGTGTCACTGCAGGTCTGGGTATTTATGATACCATGCAGTTTATCACCAGCGATGTAGCTACCATCTGTACCGGTATGGCTGCATCTATGGCTGCTGTACTGTTGGTGTCTGGTCAGGAGGGAAAGCGTTCTGCCTTGCCTCATAGCCGTGTGATGATTCATCAGCCATTGGGTGGTGTTCAGGGTCAGGCATCTGATATCGAAATCGAGGCTCGCGAAATTCTGAAGATGAAGAAAGAACTCTATACCATTATTTCTGAGCACTCTCATACTCCATACGACAAGGTTTATGCTGACAGCGACCGTAACTACTGGATGACTGCCGAGGAGGCTAAGGAGTATGGTATGATTGATAACGTGTTGATACGTAAGTAATAAATAATATGCCAAAGAAGAAAGTTTGTAGCTTCTGTGGAAGAGGCGAAAATGAAGTAAAATTGCTCATCACGGGTGTAGATGGCTACATTTGTGAGAATTGTGCTCAGCAGGCTTATGAAATTGTTGAGTCTACTGGAGTCATGCACCAGCAGGATGCGGGTGAAAAGTTCGCATTGAAAAAGGTTCCAAAGCCAATGGAAATCAAGGAGTATCTGGATGAATACATCATTGGTCAGGATCAGGCTAAGCGCAGTATGGCTGTGGCTGTTTACAATCATTATAAGAGATTGCAGCAGCCTGTCAGCGATGATGGTGTTGAGATTGAAAAGAGCAATATTATTATGGTGGGAAGTACTGGTACTGGTAAAACCCTGTTGGCTCGTACCATAGCCAAGTTGCTGGATGTGCCTTTTACCATCGTTGATGCTACTGTTTTTACAGAGGCTGGTTATGTTGGTGAGGATGTGGAAAGTATCTTGTCCCGCTTGCTCCAGGTTTCTGATTATAATGTAGAGGCTGCCCAGAGAGGCATCGTCTTTATTGATGAGATTGATAAGATTGCCCGTAAGAGCGATAACCCTTCCATCACCCGTGATGTAAGTGGCGAGGGTGTGCAGCAGGGCCTTCTTAAACTTTTGGAAGGTACCATGGTTAATGTGCCGCCAAAGGGTGGAAGAAAGCATCCTGACCAGGATTATATCCATGTAGATACCAAGAACATCCTGTTTATCTGCGGTGGTGCCTTCGATGGTATCGAGCGCAAGATAGCACAGCGTCTCAATACCCATGTGGTGGGATATAATTCCGTACAGAATGTGGCTAAGATTGACAAGGCTGACTTGATGAAGTATATCTTGCCTCAAGACTTGAAGTCTTTTGGCTTGATACCGGAAATTATCGGTCGTCTGCCTGTACTTACTTATCTCAATCCTCTGGATAGAGAGGCTTTGCGTAAGATATTGGTTGAGCCGAAAAATTCCATTGTCAAGCAGTATATCAAACTCTTTGAGATGGATGGCATCAAGCTGTCTTTTACGGAAGAGACTTTTGACTATTTGGTTGATAAGGCCGTAGAATATAAATTGGGTGCCAGAGGACTTCGCTCCATCGTGGAGGCAGTGATGATGGACGCCATGTTTGAGATTCCTTCTAAGAAAGTGAAGTCTTTCGAGGTTACCTTGGAGTATGCCAAGGCTCAGCTCGACAAGGCTCATCTCGGACAGATGGAATCTGCATAAGTTGGTTGGGGGATTCTTCCCCCAGCTGATTTCTAATTACCATAAGACATAAAATGAGAAAATAATATTAGGTGGATATGACAGAACAGGTTAGTCTAACAGGACAGTTGAAGCACTACTTTGGTTTCGATTCGTTTAAAGGTGATCAGGAGGCAATCATCAGGAATCTGATGGAGGGCCATGACATTTTTGTATTGATGCCTACTGGTGGTGGCAAAAGCTTGTGTTATCAATTACCTTCCTTGATTATGGAAGGTACAGCTATCGTGATTTCTCCATTGATAGCCCTGATGAAGAATCAGGTGGATGTTATCAATGGCTTGAGCGAGAGTGATGGTGTGGCACATTATCTTAACTCTTCATTGAATAAGTCTGCAATAGAGAAGGTCAAGAGTGATATCTTGTCAGGTAAAACGAAATTGCTTTATGTGGCTCCGGAGTCCTTGACAAAGGAGGATAACGTGGAGTTCCTGAAGACCATCAAGATTTCTTTCTATGCTGTAGATGAGGCTCATTGTATTTCTGAGTGGGGACATGATTTCCGCCCTGAGTATCGTCGTATCCGTCCTATTGTTAATGAGATTGGGCAGGCTCCGGTCATTGCTCTTACTGCTACGGCTACCGACAAGGTGCGCACGGATATCAAGAAGAATCTGGGTATTCTGGATGCATTGGAGTATAAAAGCTCGTTCAACAGACCTAATCTGTATTATGAAGTGCGCCAGAAAACCAATGATGTTGACCGCCAGATCATCAAGTTTATCCGTCAGCATCCTGGTAAGAGCGGCATCATCTATTGTCTTTCCCGTAAGAAGGTTGAGGAGTTGGCAGAGGTTTTGAAGGCCAATGAAATCAAGGCTGCGCCTTATCATGCGGGCCTTGATTCTGCTACCCGTTCCCAGACTCAGGATGACTTCCTGATGGAGAAGATTGATGTCATCGTTGCCACCATTGCCTTCGGTATGGGTATTGACAAGCCGGATGTGCGTTTTGTCATCCACTATGATATTCCTAAGAGTCTCGAGGGATATTATCAGGAGACTGGACGTGCCGGACGTGATGGCGGTGAAGGCATCTGCATTGCTTTCTATTGTAGAAAGGACTTGAGAAAGTTGGAGAAGTTTATGGAGAATAAGCCGGTGGCAGAACAGGATATCGGTAGACAGCTGTTGCAGGAGACTGCTGCCTATGCCGAATCATCCGTTTGTCGCCGTAAGATGCTGCTCCATTATTTTGGTGAGGAATACGGTGAGGAAAATTGCCATAACTGCGACAACTGTCTCCATCCTACTGAAAAGGTGGAGGCTAAGGATAACCTGCTTGTTGTCCTGAAGGCTGTCAAGGCAGTGAAGGAGAATTTCCGACAGGAATATATTATTGATTTCGTGAAAGGTAGGGGTACTGACGATATCGTATCCCATAAGCATGACGAACTGGATGAGTTTGGCTCCGGCGAGGATATGGATGCCAAGTTGTGGAATCCGGTCATCCGCCAGGCTTTGATTGCAGGTTTTCTCAAGAAGGATGTCGAGAATTACGGACTTCTTAAATTGACAGCTGCCGGTAAGCGCTATATCAGCAATCCTCAGTCTTTCATGATTGTTGCCGACAAGGAGTTTAAGGATGATTATGTAGAGACCACTCATGAGGGTGGAACAGGTGCGCTTGATCCTGCATTGTACAACATGTTGAAGGATTTACGCAAGACTGTTGCCAAGAAGCATCATCTGCCTCCATACGTCATCTTCCAGGATATTTCCCTGGAACAGATGGCTACCATGTATCCGGTAGATATTCAGGAATTGCAGAATATCCAGGGCGTGGGTGCCGGAAAGGCTAAGAGATACGGCAAGGAGTTCTATACCCTGATCAAGAAATATTGTGAGGAGCACGATATCGAACGGGCTGAGGAGCTGCGGGTGAGAACCGTTGCCAAGAAGTCCATGCTCAAGGTGTTTATCATCCAGTCCATCGACCGTCAGATAGCTCTTGACGACCTGGCTGAGGCTAAGGGTTTGGATTTCTCTGTACTCTTGGATGAGATAGAGGCTATCGTGTATAGCGGAACCAAGTTGAATATCGATTATTTCATAGAAGAAGTGATAGATGACGATCATGTAGACGACATTTACGACTACTTCATGGAGAGTGAAACAGACGACTTGGACACAGCTCAGGACGAGTTGGGTGAAGATTACACAGAAGACGAAATTCGACTCGTTAGAATCAAGTTTTTGTCCGAACAAGCCAATTAAACACGTTAAATAGCATTAATAAGGTAAGATTTTCGTAAAAAGCGATGTCTATCTGAGAAATTATTGCTAAATTTGCACGCAATAAATTTTTAAAGGTTACAA
>OJMJ01001401.1_pt1 | contig 10252 bp, 8 predicted proteins | sample 1597181 | NCBI WGS metagenome assembly OJMJ01 (sample SAMEA2452126, study PRJEB22498) | human gut metagenome | biome: human feces; feature: human gut; material: feces | place: Australia | collected 2012
GCGCAAGCCTCGCGAGCGCAAGCAAAAGGTGGCGGCAGAACCAAAAGAGCGTAAGCGCTGAAGATTGTCATTGCCATGAGCATGGGCCAATAAAAAGAGAACCCGGATTTGTTCATCAGCAATCCGTAGGCAATTCTCATGAACCCAAATCCCGCGAATATGGGAACGGTGTGAGGGAATGCCGCACGGAGAGCCGTTTTCTACGCTTTTTGCATTGTATAGCTCTTTAGCTACTTATGCTTTCAGCTTACTTTGTTGAGTTTCTTTAGAATGGAAAATATGAACAAAGCTGCCAACAAGCATATCACCATGAGAGTTCCCCATACAATGGGAAGGGGAAGATTCCACATGTGCCCGGGTATTGAAACCAATTTGTTTCCTATTGCAGTGGCAACAAACCATCCGCCCATCATCATTCCTTTATATTTGCTTGGAGCGACCTTGCTAACAAAAGAAATACCTATAGGCGACAACAACAACTCTGCAAAAGTCAAAATGAGATACGTGCTAACCAAGAGGTTGGGGTTCATGTCTGCCACATGATTAGGATGATCAGAGACTGGAAGCCCTATACTGAAGATTGTCATTATTAAATATGCCACAGCTGCCACAAGCATGCCAAGACCTATCTTAACAGGAGCTTTCGGTTCCTTGCCTTTTTTTGCAAGCCACCCGAACAATGCAATGCTAACGGGAGTCAATGCAACAACAAAGCAAGGATTGAATTGCTGGAATATAGGAGCGTCAATCGTTACGGTATCGCCACCGTGCTTCATATATTCTACAACAAGAATAACAGCAGGCACGACAACAAGCAATATATTCTTTAATTTGGATTTAAGAGATGCGTTTTTGGTTGTAATAAGTCCGCAAACTCCGAACACAATAAAGATACACCATACAAGATTCATTACACTGAATTCCATTCCTGTTACGCCTGTGGCTTGACGAGATGTAAATTCATCGGCAAACCATGTCAGAGTAAGTCCGTTTTGATGGAATGCCATCCAGAAGAATATTACAACCGCAAAGACGAGACCCAAACATATTATACGTTCTTTCGTCTCGGCTGGACTCATTTCTTCAACTTCTTCTTTCTTTTTCGTTGCATCCTTACTATCGGAAACAAGTACCTGCTTATAGGTGCTGCGACCTAAGAAATAAATAAGCATACTGACAATGACAGAAACACAAGCCACTGCAAATGCGAAATGATATGAATCGCCCTTTGAAAAACCAAGCGAATCTTGTGCCCAAGCCATTACAGACGTTGCTGCAGTAGGAGCGAACAATGCGCCGATGTTTATAGCCATGTAGAAAAGCGAGAAACCGGAATCGCGTTGTCCTGCATATCTCGGATCGCTATACAAATCGCCAATCATTACTTGAAGATTTCCTTTGAAAAACCCAGTGCCAAGACCTACCAATAATAAAGCAGCCCCCATGGCAGCAATTGCAGTTGTCCCACTTCCGAGAGGTATGGAAAGAAACAGATAGCCCAAGAACATTATAAAAATGCCAATGACCACCATTTTGTTATAGCCCCACTTGTCAGCAGCCATGCCGCCAATCAAAGGAAGGAAATACACTGCGGTAAGAAACCATGTATAGATTTCAGAAGCCGTTCCCGCACTAAATCCAAAATTTTCGCCAAGAAACAAAGCAAATACGGCAAGCATTGTGTAATATCCGAAACGCTCCCCGGTATTAGCCAAAGATAAGATCCAAAGACCTTTTGGTTGGTTTTCAAACATATTCTATCTATTTTTAATTAGTATTTTTTATTCCATTATCAAATCACAAAAGTCAGCTTTTGTTTCGTTTGCCAAATCTTTAGGAGACAATTTCACTTGCATTCCTCTTATTCCAGCACTAACATATATTTGTTCAAAATTCTTGGCAGACTCATCTATATATGTAGGAAACTGTTTCTTCATCCCTATTGGAGAACAGCCACCACGGATATATCCCGTTGTTGGTAAAAGTTCCTTTAGCGGAAGCGTGGCGCATTTCTTATTTCTGCTTACACTCGCTGCTTTTTTCAAATCTATCTCAGCATCTCCGGGAACAACACAAACGAATTTGCCCGTCTTATCTCCGTGCATTACTATTGTTTTGAACACTTGCTTTATATTCTCTCCAAGTTGTTCAGCTATATGTGCAGCTCCCAAATCAGATTCATCAACAACGTACTCTACTAATTCGTAATTTACTTTGCTGATATCAAGTAAACGGGCTACATTCGTTTTTTTAATTTCTTTCTTTTTGCTCATAGCTATTTCCTTTCTAATTCTTCTGCAAGATATTTTGCTGTATATCCAACACCTTTGGCAACTATTTCTTCAGGAGTTCCCACTGAAACAACGGTTCCACCATTTATACCTCCTTCAAGTCCCATATCAATAATATAGTCCGCCTGCTTCACAACATCCAAGTTATGTTCTATAACTACTACCGTGTTTCCTTTTCCTACAAGACGATTCAAAACAGACAACAGCACACGAATATCCTCAAAATGAAGTCCCGTGGTTGGTTCGTCAAGAATATAAAGTGTCTTGCCTGTATCACGCTTTGAAAGTTCTGAAGCAAGTTTCACCCTTTGGCTCTCGCCTCCAGAAAGAGTTGTTGAAGACTGCCCGAGTTTTATATATCCCATTCCAACTTCCTTCAAAGTTTTTATTTTGTTGAGAATAGAAGGAATATTCTCAAAGAAATCCACAGCTTGGTTTATTGTCATGTCCAAAACATCGGAAATACTTTTTCCTCTGAAACGAACTTCAAGAGTTTCACGATTATATCTCTTTCCATGACACTCTTCACACGGAACAAAAACCGAAGGCATGAAGTTCATTTCAATGGTTTTATATCCGTTCCCTTTACAAGCTTCACAACGACCGCCACTGACATTAAAAGAAAACCTTCCAGCTCCGTAACCTCGAATTTTTGCTTCGGGCAAAGAGGCAAACAAATTGCGAATATCTGAAAACACACCACAATAAGTGGCAGGGTTAGATCTCGGAGTACGTCCTACCGGACTTTGGTCAACGTTTACAACCTTATTAATATTCTCAACGCCCAAAATTTCTTTATACGGCATGGGTTCGCGCAAAGAGCCATAGAATTTCTTGGAAAGAATTGGAAGAAGAGTATCGTTTATAAGCGTGGATTTGCCGCTACCCGAAACGCCGGTAACACAAACCAACATTCCCAAAGGAATCTCCACGTCTATATTTTTCAGGTTATTTCCCGAAGCTCCTACAATTTTAATGGTCTTGTCTTTTTCTATTTTTCTGCGAACTTGTGGTATTTCTATTGCTTGCTCTCCCTTTAGATACTGTGCTGTAAGAGTTTCACTCTGCAACATTTGTTTTACCGTTCCTTGAAAGACTACTTCTCCCCCAAAACGACCGGCTTTTGGTCCTAAATCCACAACATAATCCGCAGAAAGCATCATCTTGCGGTCATGTTCTACAACGATAACGGTATTGCCCATGTCGCGTAACTTCTTTAGGGATTTTATCAAGCGAACATTATCACGCTCATGCAAACCAATACTCGGTTCATCAAGTATATAAAGGACATTCACAAGCCCGGAACCTATCTGAGTGGCAAGGCGAATACGTTGTCCCTCTCCCCCGGAAAGTGTATTAGAAGCACGAGACAAAGAAAGGTAATCAAGACCTACGTCAAGCAAGAACTCCAAACGCTTCCTTATTTCCTTTATTATTTCATGCCCAATTACTTTCTGTCTTTCAGAAAGATTTTCCTCCACAGTTGACATCCATTTCGCGAGTTCCTTTATATCCATAGAAGAAAGCTCGTGGATATTCTTCCCATTTATTTTATAACATAATGCCTCTTTATTCAAACGGGACCCATGACATACGGGGCAAACTTTTTTTGTGGCGAATTGTTCTACCCACTTACGCGCCGAAGCAGAATCTTCTCTTTGCGCAGTTTGTTCCATATATCTAGCCAAACCTTCGAAATCAGTATAGAAATCGTTGGTGGTGTGAATCTTCTCTGCGGGGATTCTCAACTGTTCATTTGAACCGTTAAGAATTTCATCAATGGCTTCCTCTGAAATATCTTCTACAGGAGTATTCAAATCACAATCGTATTTCTGAAGCAATGCCTCGATTTTCATAAATACGAGAGTATTATGAGCCTTTCCAAGAGGTTTTATCGCTCCTTCTTTTATTGTTTGCTTACGATTGGGAATTATCTTATCTATATCTATAGAGCTTACATAACCAATACCTTTACACTTTGGGCATGCTCCTATTGAAGTATTAAAAGAAAAATTGTTTGGAGCAGGGTCTCGGTAAGATATTCCTGAAGTTGGGCACATAAGACGACGGGAATAATGCTTAATCGTAGAATCCGTTACGTCTTGAACCAAGACAATTCCATTACCTCGTTCAAGAGCAATGTTCACACTCTTCTTAAGTCGCTCGATATCCTTGTCTTTGACTACTAACTTATCTATAACAAGTTCTATATCATGATTCTTGTATCTGTCAAGTTTCAGTCCTTTGGTTATTTCGCAAATCTCACCGTCTATTCTTACATTCAGGAATCCCCGTCTTCGCTCCGTTTCGAAAAGTTCTTTATAATGTCCTTTCCTGTTCCTTACAAGCGGTGCCAAAAGATATATTTTGTGTTCGTTGTAGTCCTTTAATATCAGCGAGAGTAATTGATCGCTTGTATATCTGACCATCTTCTCTCCCGTAACATAAGAATAAGCCTCGCCTACCCGAGCCATCAACAATCGAAGATAATCATATATTTCTGTAGTAGTTCCGACTGTTGAACGAGGATTTCGGTTGGTGGTTTTCTGCTCTATACTTATAACTGGACTTAATCCGGTAATTTTATCCATGTCGGGACGTTCAAGATGATCCATGAAATTTCTTGCATAAGCAGAAAAAGTTTCTATGTATCTTCTTTGCCCTTCTGCATATATTGTATCGAAAGCCAGGGAGCTCTTTCCACTACCGCTCAATCCTGTAATTACCGTAAGACTGTTCCGAGGGATGACAACGTCTATATTTTTCAGATTGTTTACACGTGCACCAAGAACAATTATCTTGTCTTGCGCATTATCTTCCGAAACTATTTTACTGATTGTTTCCCGAGTCTGAGGATTCATATCCACGCAATAAATTTACATCTCTTCTTAGATTATAATTACGCCCATCTGCACCACGAGCTTTTATAATCACATAATACACACCATCCTTTGCATCATGTCCGTTAACGGTTCCGTCCCATCCTCCATTTATATCTGTCCAATCATATATTTTTTTACCCCAACGGTTAAATATATAACCATGAAAACTTACTATACTTTGATGTCCTTCTTTAACCTTAAATACATCGTTTTGACCATCTCCATTAGGAGAAAAGGCGTTTGGTATTTCAAGCTTAGAAGTACTTATGCTTATAGTAAACGGAGATTCTTGCAAATACTCTACAGTATCTTCCCCATTAACAAAACTGATACACAATTGTATGGTAAAAGACCCACTCTCATTAAAAGTATATTCTGTATTTGCATCGTATCTTACGAGAAACGGAGTTTCGGAATTTTCGCTATTAAAGAAACGCCATTCATATATAGGAGTATACCCCCCGTAATCACTCGCATTTGAATTGAAAGTTGCTTTCACAGGAGCAGAACCTTCATAACTGTCTGTTACTTGCATACTATCATTTGCAAATATTGTCATAGAAGGCGATGCATTCGGAATCTCGTCATCTCCGTAAGCAAAAACTACGACATTAACCATTAAAGCTATCAGCAAATAGATTTTCAATTTCATCGCAAACGGTTTCTTATTCGGTTATTTACGTGCGAAGTTACAATTTATATCGCAAACTTCGGCATTTTTTGTACTTTTGTAACGTAAAACTACGACTGATTATGCGTACATACATCATAAAACACATATTGCCTTTGTTGACATTAGTATTTACTCTTGCAACAAACGGATATGCACAATCCATAGAATCCACTCATACTGTAAAGCCGGGAGAAACTCTTTATGCCATTTCGAAGATGTACGGAGTTACAATAAACAGCATTAAAGACAGCAACCCCGACATTTCCGAATCTCTCAAGGCTGGAACTAAATTGACAATACCGACTTCCGGCAATAATAGCATTTACTATACAATACAACCCAAAGAAACTCTATATTCCATATCAAAGAAATATAACATAGACTCAAAACTAATTACGAGTGCCAATCCGGGACTAAGCGAAACAAACTTCAGAATAGGAACAACCATAAAAATACCCATATCAAGATTCGTAGAAACTAAAGTAGATACCACGACTCGCAAACCTGCGGGTATTGCAGGGAGTAACTGTCGCGAAATATACAAAACCGGGAAAAACGAAACTCTTGAAACTATTGCCGACAAATATAAAGTCAGCATAAATGAGCTTATAACGGCAAATCCAGAATTAAAGAACAAGGTTGACAAGAAATTAAGCAAGGGAACTTTCTTGTGTATCCCTTTTTCCCTTCCTCAAACGCAAAACAACGAGAATATCCAAAACAAAGTACAGCAAAGCACCAAGGAATCGGTTCTTAAAAAGAAAAATGATTTCAACATTGTTTTGCTCATGCCTTTTTTCACAGATCAAAACAAATCTGTTGAGTTTTATCGCGGTTTCCTTTACGCCATTAATGAACTAAAGAAACACGGAATATCTTTTGGAATTGAAGCATATAATGCAGGACAATCCGTTACCGATATAAACAAAATAATGTCCAAAGAATCAATAGCCCAAGCCGATTTAATAATTTCGTGTGGAAGCGAAGCGGTGTCAAACATTATTTCTGATTATTGCGAACAGCACAAAATCAGGATGCTCTTACCATTCAGCAATGCTTTCGATGCGGTTTACAACAATCCATACGTGATTCTTTCCAACATGCCGCAGTCATACGAAAACGCGGCTTACACAAATTATTTCTTAACGTCTTTGCCGGCTAACGCTAATGTTGTATTCTTTGAATGTGTAAAGCAAAGCGATTTGTCCAAATCTATATTAAGAGAACTGTACTCGCGTAACATACAATATAATATAGTCGGAGCTTCTTCAAGCATCGCTGATTTTCAATCTGCATTCAAGAATGATGTCCCCAACGTGATTTTTATTTCTTCGCCATTAAAAGCCGACTACGAGGCAATGCGGAGAATGCTTGAAAAATGCTCCACACAACTAAACAATAAGAACTTTTCTATTTTTGGATATGACACATGGAAAGACTTTGACACTCCTACGCGAAACACATTCTTTAATTACGGTGTTACAATTTGTACTTCGCAATTCATAAATGTATATGCCAAAGACTACTCCGCCTCACGACTATTTTATATTGACACATTCAAGAAAACGCCTTCGGTTTATACGCAACGGAATTTCTATGCCGGATATGACTGTGCAAACACTCTTTTCGGCACAAACGAAAGTTCTCTCTCCAAACCTTTTGCTTTTAAAAGGGTAAATACTTGGGGAGGCATGATAAACAACGGCATAAGAATAGTAACTTTCACGAAAAAAAACACTACGGTTATAAGCGATTATGAAAATTAGAATAGCCATAATAACTGTGTTATCTATGTTATTGTTCACCCTTGATGCAAAATCTCAAATAGGTGAACGTCGTAATGAAATTCGTTTCGGCGTAACTTCCGGTGTAAACATTAACTCCATTGACTTTGATCCTACAATAAAGCAAGGAAAACTTATAGGATATACGGGCGGTATCGCCATGAAATATACTTGTGAAAAATATTTCAACACCGTTTGTGCACTGCAAGTAGAACTGAACTACGCGCGCCTTGGTTGGAAAGAAGACATTCTAAATTCTGCCGGCGAGAAACTTAGCGATACATATCAGCGCAACATGAATTCAACTTCCCATGTTTGCCAATCTTGGATGGGGAAGAGAAGAAAAAGGATTTATGTTTTATATTTTGGCAGGTCCGCAAGTAGGATATTGTTTCGGGGACAAATCAGTAAAAAGTTCCACATGGACTCTCAATCCTTCAGGAAATCCCGACCGCCCCAACAATATGTACGCACAATATGATTTGAAAATAGCGCACAAATTAGATTATGGAATAACCGCAGGTGTGGGTCTGGAATTAAACACTTCAAAATTGGGACATTTTACATTGGAAGGCAGATATTATTACGGTCTTGGCGATGTGTTTGGGAACTCTAAAAAAGACGTTTTCTCCCGTTCTGCCAACAGTAGCATAGTTGTAAAAATGGGATATTACATAACGGTAATGAAGAATTAGTGTTCAAGCACATTTCCACAGCTATAAACCACAAAGCATTTTGTTATTATGAACGATAAAAGAAGAAACAAATACAAACCGCCAAGAATAAATGTGATTCGCTGCAGTAATTTTATGATGAATCTCACAACAACTTCGGCAAACAAAGCAGATTATTCAAAAGAAATGGAGTCCCGTAAATTTGAAAAATCCTGCAACGAACACTTCGATGATGCTTTATGGGGAGATGACGGACAATAGTAATAAAATTAGTCGTCATCGAACATTCCCTTAAACCACTTTAATTCTTCATAGGTTTGATTTATATCCGAATAATCTATATCGAAATTCTTGTTCACTTCTCGCGGATTATCCATTGTGGAATGCGCAAAAAGCCAATCGTAAGTTTTTTGCAAATAGAACAAACGGGCAAAAATACCGTGCGAACCTTTCTCCAACCAATCGAAGCGCAAAAGTTTGTCTTTTCCGGAATCTTGCAAATAGCTTACTATTTTCTTCGACTGACTTATGTTTACGGCTCTATCTGCCGTTCCGTGCATAATCCATAAAGGAACATTGCCCAATCCATCAAGATTATTCAAAGAACAACCGCCGCACAAAGCCATCGCTGCCGCCACTTTTTGAGGATATGTTCCCACAAAATCAAGTGTACCGTACCCGCCCAAACTCATTCCTATTACATATACACGTGTTGTGTCTACGCGATAATTTTCTTTCATCCATTCCAACAGACTGTTTATCTTTTCCGGTTTCCATGCTCCACCGGAATTTTGCGGAGCCAAAACCAAAGCAGGAATAATCTTTCCTTTTTCTATTGCATCAAGCACCCCGTATCTTTTTACCCTGTTGATGTCTCTGCCGCAAAGACTTGCACCGTGAAGAAATATTATCAGCGGTATTTTGTGGTCGTCAGTCTCATAATCCCCGGGAGTATATACCCAAAAATTATAGTTGTCGGCAACCGCACCACTCTTGTCATAAAATTCTCCTTTGGGTATAGACTGCGAATGTGCGGAAAGAACGGGAAGCAACACGCCCAACAACAGCAAGAATAGCTTTCTCATTAGAACTAATTATTTGACTAACACTTCACAAAGCTTACGTTGTAAAACTCTTGCGTCAAGTACGGACATTTCACTGTCCATTATGGCAAATGCAAGCATATGTCCGTTTGCGCCTTTACAATATCCTGCAAGCGAACTGATTCCGTACGGATGAGACAACGTTCCTGTTTTAGCTCTTATCTTGCCTCTCGTTTTTTGTCCCGTCATTTCGCGCGCCAAAGTCCCGTCCACTCCCGACACCGACAGTTGTTCGTGCAAAATCTTATATATGGAAGAATCGTTATAGCCGAAACGCAACACAGAAGTAAGCGCAACCGGAGTAAGACGATTGTGTGTACACAAACCGCAACCATCGTGAATGGTCAGCGATGAGTCTTTCTGTATGAGCGTTTGGGACAAAAATTTACGAAGATACACCACACCGGCATCTACAGGTGAAACATTCGGATTTTCATGGTTGCCTATGGAATATAATAAAGCCGTTGCCTGCGTGTTCGAACTGTTTTTCCACATACGTTTTATCACGTCCTCTATGGAACGCTGATAACTGTATATGCATTTCGAACCTTGCGGCACACGTCCCATTACCACCTGGCTATCTGCCAAAACAATGCCCTGACCCCGCATTGCCGTCTTGAGATTCTTAACGACGACATTGCCACCTTTGTAAAAAAGCCCGTACTTTGAGAAAGACAAATCCCAAGGATACCAATGTTGCTCACTCTTTACTGGATCTTTTATGGTAAGATCTACAATGAAACGTCCGGCAATCTTTTTTATTCCCTTCTGCTTTATTGCCTTGAAAAACGCAGCCAGCTCTGGAGCATTCAACTGCGGGTCCAATCCTCCCTTAAACGACACAT
>OJMJ01001407.1_pt1 | contig 10222 bp, 10 predicted proteins | sample 1597181 | NCBI WGS metagenome assembly OJMJ01 (sample SAMEA2452126, study PRJEB22498) | human gut metagenome | biome: human feces; feature: human gut; material: feces | place: Australia | collected 2012
TACTGATCCGATTTCTGGGATTTGGACCGATGGGCGTCTGGATCGGTATGTTTGCCGACTGGACAGTGCGTGCAGTAATATTTACATGGAGATTCCATAGCAGAAGATGGTTAAGGTATAAGGTGATTTAAAGATGAAGTAGTGAATGAACGAAAAAAGGAATCGATCAGTGGAACAACAATGGTTATCTGCACAATTTTGTAACCGACCTGACTGAAGAAGGGGCTGGAAGAGAAATCATAAAAGCTGTCGAAGCACTGGCAGTAAATGATCACAAAGAAAGAGTGCGCCTGGACTGTTCCATCGACAATCCATTTCTTAATCAGTATTATGAATCAATGGGGTATGAGATGGCAGGAACCTGCAAAGATGGGGGGATGAAGGCAATAGGCGTGAAAATATATGGCATTACTATAGAGAAAAATAAATCATAATAAAGAAAATCAAAGGAGAAAAAAATGAACGAATTATATGAATTGATTGAAAAGAAAATAAAGGAATGTACAAATAGAGATTATCTATACTTTTTAGAGAAAAGTTTGAAGCAGTTAAGGCTAGTAGAAAAGGTAAGAAGTGATAGAGAGTTTTATTGTATGATATTTGCAAAAGATGAAAAAGAAATGAAAGATAATAGAGAAAATGATTTTAGGAATAATAAGGAAGAAGATAGGTCAAAATTATATGTAGAACCAGGATTTTTAAAAGCAGAAAGAACACTTTTAAAAATGATGCTTGAAAATAATGAGTATTTACAGTATATAGAGGAAAGAATATCAGAAAACGACTTTATTTTACTAGAACATAAAGAAATTTTCACTGTTATTATATTGGCTAAAGGGGAAAATATAAATAATATAGAATCATTTATAGAATCAAGGCTAAGCGATGTAAAAACAATTGGAGAGCTAGTCAAGATTAAAGAAGAGAATATATTCTTTGCTGATAATATAAAAGTTCAAATTAATGATTTAATTAATGAAATTATTTCATATAAATTAAAGCAAAGAATAGATCAACTTAGAAAAGAGCAAAAGCAACTTGAAAACGAGGGCAAAATTGAAGAATCAATAAAATTAGCCATTGAGTTAGCAAGTATAACTAAAAAGTTGAAAGAAGCTAAGAGAGTTTAGTTGGTCATATAACGAAAGGAGGTAATCAGCTAGTGGAAGAAAAAACAAAAGTAAATAAGAATAAGCCTAAGGATGGTCAAGATAGAAATAATAAAATGAGCATCGTAAAAAACTTACTAGATAAAGGTAAGAAAAATGGGGTATTAACATATCAAGAAATTTTAGATGAGGTAGAAAACATAGATTTAAGTCCAGAGCAAATTGAAAAGATTTATGAGGTTCTTGAATCAATGGGAATTGAAGTTCAAGGTGCTGCAAATGATGTTGATATTATAGAAGAAGAAATAGATTTATCAGTACCAGAAGGAATTGCAATAGATGATCCTGTAAGAATGTATTTAAAGGAAATAGGAAAGGTTCCACTATTATCATCTGAAGAAGAAATGGAGCTTGCTAAACAAATTGAAGCAGGAAGCCAATATGCTAAAAAGAAACTTGCTGAAGCAAACCTTAGATTGGTTGTTAGTATAGCTAAAAGATATGTTGGAAGAGGAATGTTATTCTTAGACTTGATTCAAGAAGGAAACCTTGGATTAATTAAAGCAGTAGAAAAATTTGATTTTAGAAAAGGGTTTAAATTTTCTACTTATGCTACATGGTGGATTAGACAAGCGATTACTAGAGCCATAGCTGATCAAGCTAGAACAATAAGAATTCCAGTTCATATGGTAGAAACTATAAATAAGTTAATAAGAGTTCAAAGACAATTATTACAAGAATTAGGTAGAGATCCATTCCCCGAAGAAATTTCTAAAGTTATGGACCTTCCAGTAGAAAAGGTTAGAGAAATTCAAAAAATTGCTCAAGAACCAGTTTCACTTGAAACACCTATTGGAGAAGAGGAAGATTCTCATTTAGGTGATTTCATACCTGATGATGATGCTCCTGCACCAGCTGAGGCAGCTGCATTTACAATGTTAAAGGAACAATTAATTAATGTTTTAGATACATTGACTCCTAGAGAAGAAAAAGTCTTAAGATTAAGATTTGGATTAGATGATGGAAGAGCAAGAACTCTTGAAGAAGTAGGTAAAGAGTTTAATGTAACAAGAGAAAGAATTAGACAAATAGAAGCTAAGGCTTTAAGAAAGCTTAGACATCCATCTAGAAGTAAGAAATTAAAAGATTACTTGGATTAGTAAATTAGCACCAAAGACTGGTGCTAATTTTTGCATTAAGTAGATAAATAAAATTTAAAAAATAACATAACTTAATAAAGTAAAAAAATAAATAAATAAATTTACAGCAAATGATTAAATAATATATTATTAGAGGTAGTAAAAATGGATGTTAGTAAAAGAATTGAGTTTATAATTAATAATTTAGAAAATACAGAAGTGCTTGCTGATATAGGAACTGACCATGGATATGTTCCATTAATAGCTTTAGAAAGAGGAATTTGTAATAAAGCAATTGCTTGTGATATTAATAAGGATCCATTAGATAAAGCAAGATTAAATGCAATATTAGAAGGTATTGGAGATGAACTTGAATTTAGATTAGGTGGTGGATTTGAACCATTAAAAGTAAGTGAAGCAAATGAAGTTGTAATAGCTGGAATGGGTGGAAATTTAATTAGAGATATATTAGAAGCTGATTTAGAGAAAGTTAAAAGTGCAGAATATTTAATTTTAGTACCAGCACAAAACCCAGAAGTATTAAGGGCGTATTTATATAAGAATAATTATGAAATTATAAAAGAAGACTTATGTTTAGATGAAGGTATATATTATGAGTTATTTAAGGTAAGAAGTGCAGATAGTCAAAGCACTGAATTAGATAGCATATATTATGAAGTAAGTCCAATATTATTAAGAAGTAAAAATCCATTAATGAAAGATTTTTTACAAAATAAAATAGATGAATATAATAGAATTTTAGGTTTTATAACTGAAGAAACTGTAAGTGCAAATAATAGAAGAGCAGAAATACAAGAAAAAATTAGTATTATAACAGGAATGTTAAATTATTTATAAGGTGATTTTATGATAAAGGTAAATAATATTATTAATGAAATGGAATTATTAGCACCAACTTATTTAAAAGAAGACTTTGATAATGTTGGATTAATGGTTGGTGATAAAAATAAAGAAGTTAAAAAAGTTTTATTAGCATTAGATTGTACTTTAAAGGTTATTGAAGAGGCTAAAAAAGAAAATGTTGAATTAATAATTACTCATCATCCTCTTATTTTTAAAAGACCAAGCAGTATTACAACTGACACTTTACAAGGTAAAAAAATAATTGAGTTAATAAAAAATGATATTTCTTTATATTCAAGTCATACTAATTTGGATTCAGTAGAAAATGGATTAAATGATACTATTGTTTCAATTTTAGGATTTGATAACTCTAAAATATTGGAAAAAAACAAGAGGGATGATAAAGCTGGACTTGGAAGAATTGTATCTTTAAAGGAATCAATACAATTAGAGGATTTAATAAGTAAAATAAAAAAATCATTAAATATAAATAATTTACGAGTAGTTAAAGGTAAAGATAAGGTTAATAAAATTGCAATTATAAATGGAAGCGGACAAGATTTTATAGGCAAAGCTGTTGCTTTAGGAGCTGACTGCATAATTACAGGGGATACTACTTATCATTTTGCATCTGACTATAAGGAAATGGAGATAAGTATTTTAGATGTTGGTCATTTTGCATCAGAGCAAATAACTTTCTTTAATGTAATGGAAAATTTAAAGGAAAAATTTAAAGATGTAGAGTTTATCACTTCTACAGTTGAAGAAGATCCATTTAGTTTTTATTAAATAATATTTAATCATGAAGGCATAAGTTTATTGTATTTAAACAATAACTTATGTCTTTTATTATTAAAATAAACAATAAAAATTAGATGATATTATAAGAAAAGAAAAACACTAGACAATAACCTAGTGTTTTTCATAATGCGAGATAATCCGTAAGCGGAGTTCTGTATTAAGCAATCATCTATCTAGACTTACTGTTACCAGCAAGCTCAAGCGACACACCACATGGCGGGACGGGCAATCCCATAATGCCATTACTCGGTCTTGCTCCAGGTGGGGTTTACATAGCCATGATGTCACCACCATGCTGGTGAGCTCTTACCTCGCCTTTCCACCCTTACCAGTCACAAAAGTGAATTCAGTTAAAAACTTCTGGCGGTATATCTCTGTTGCACTATCCTTCAAGTCACCTTGACTGGCCGTTAACCAGCACCCTGCCCTATGGAGCTCCGACTTTCCTCTCCTAACTTTAAAAGTTAGCAGCGATTGCATGTATTACTCGCAGAATTTATAATAACATAAATTTTTTAATAATACAAATTTTTTTTATACAAATGATAAAATTATAAATAACATTATTATTATTATCCAGCTGTAAATTCCTATTCCTGAAAATAGCAATGTAATTCCAATAAGAATTAAAATACATATGCGAGCTTTGGGATTTGGACAAGTTGGTTGCTTTGGCTTATTAGAAGGTGTTTTAATAGCACAAATTATATCGTTAACAGTTGCTCTAAAAACTTTGCCCCAATCAGTTTTTTTTGACATTATTTCAACTCCAAAAATTTGTATTACTATAATATATGCAGTAATAAAAATAGAATAACAAAAAATATATTAATAATATTAATAGAAATTTTTAATTAGTTATTTTATAATAAAAAAATACAAAAAAAGATGAAGTCTATTAAGGGAGTGAAAAACTTTAAATAATGAAAAAGAAGTATAGATGGAGTAGCATTATTTTATTATTAATAATAAGTTTAATATTAATAATAGGCATATCAAATGGAATAAGTTTAGATATAGATTCATTAAGAGACTATATTGATTCTAGTAAGTATTCTGAAATTATATTTATTGCAATTTGGTGCATTAGATTAATAAGTTTTATTCCAGGTGTTACATTAGTGATTTTAGGTGGATTAATTTTTGAAGCTGAAGAGGCAATTATATTATCATTAATAGGAGTTGTATTAAGTGGAATAATAGTTTTTGCAATTGCTAAAATGGATATATTTAATGGATTAAGAGAAAAAATTAATAAAAAGCATCCAGAGATAATGGAACTTATAGAATCTTATAATTATAAAATACTTGCAGTAGGTGTTTTATGTCCTATTGCACCTACAGATGTAATTGTATTTGTATCATCTTATATGGGAATCAACTTTAAAAAATTTGTTTTAATATTTTCACTTGCTAATATACCAGCTATTTATTTATATAGTTATTTAGGAGACAGTTTTAATGGATCAATAATTAATACTATTATGATAATTGTTACCTTAATAATAACTGGATTTTTTTCATATAGATTATGGAAGAAAATGAGATGTAACTTAGCAAAAGAAAATTAAAAAAATGGTAAATTAATTTTTCAAAATTAATTTACCATTTTTATTTTTACTCCTTAGTAGTAAGGGATTCCATGAGTTCTCTAACTTTCCATTCATCTTTTAAGTCGGTCATTGTAAGAATTGTATCACCAGCTTTAATAATTGTATTTCCTTTTGGAACAATAGAACGCTCATCACGTTTAATTGATACAATAAGCATATTTTCAGGAAGCTTAAGGCTATTTAAGGTTACTTTTTCTATTTTTGATCCAAAATGAACTACATTAGTAATAATAATTTTTTTATTGCTAGTGTTGTGATATTCATTAATATTATTTTTTGTTAAAAGATTTTTTAATAAAGAGTCATATATAGGTTCACTTTTTAATGCATCAGCAATTATATAAGAAATTATTGATACTATAGAAAGTGAAAGCAAATTAGAAAAAGAACCAGTCATTTCTGTAATTAAAATTATTCCTGTAATAGGAGCTCTTACTATTGCCGTAAAGTAACCTGCCATAGAAATTATAATAAAATTATTAAATAGTTCGCTAGATATTCCTAAATAATTAATTGAAATATAACCAAATACAGCCCCAAAGGTTCCACCAATAATTAAAAGAGGAAAGAATATTCCACCAGGAGCGCCAGAACCAAATGATATTATTGAAAATAAAAATTTTGCTACTAGCATCAATAAAATCAAGCTTAAAGCTGATGTTAAAGTTAGTTCCTCAACTATAGCATGCCCACCACATAAAACTACAGGAAATAATAATCCTAAGATTCCAGCAAGTAAAAATGGAATCATTAATTTTATTGATGTAGAACATTTTAATTTAGAGTATAAGTCTTGAGTTTTTAAGGTAAGGTAGTTATAATATGAACCAAATACTCCTAATAAGATTCCTAATATTATTAAAAGCCAATAATTACTTAAAGGCATAACACTAGAGGTTGTAAAATTAAATATTGGTTTTAATCCAAAAAATTGTTTTGAAATAAAATCAGCAGCAACAGCAGAAGTTATTGTTGAAATTAATACAAGTGGTGAAAAATATTTATAAATTTCTTCAAGTGAAAATAATACACCAGATAAGGGAGCATTAAAAGCTGCGGCTAATCCTGCTGTAGCACCACTACTAAGAAGGAGTCGTCTTTCAAGGCGTGTACTTTTAAATTTTTTGCTTATTATATCTCCTACACAAGTTCCAAGTTGAATAGAAGGACCTTCTCTTCCTAGTGATAATCCGGATATAATACAAAGGGTACCGCCAATAAATTTATTAAGTATAATTGAAAATGGTCTATTTTTTATATAGCCACCCATAATACCTTTAACTTGTGGAATACCACTTCCACTTATATAAGGTTCTTTATCAATTAGTTTTCCTATAAGAAAGGCTAATATTATTAAGATAATAAACCATACTAAAATAAGGTATTTTCTTGCTTTAATAAATGAATAAATAAAGAATGAAAGTTCTTCTGCATAAGATAATGCAAATCTGTATAATACAACTACAAAAGAAGTTAAAATTCCAACTAAAAGACCTTTAAGAACAAGATCAGAATGGTTTTTTCTATCATCAGTAATTATATCAAAGTTTTTCATTTTATTATCACCTCCAATAAGATTAAGTTGATATAATATTAGTATAGCATCATTATAATTATTAAAAAATAGGAGAAGAACAAAAGAAAAATGGGAAAAATGTTTATTATTGTTTCAACAATTATATTGTTACTGGTTGTTATACAAAGAAATACTAGCAATAATATAAGATTATTTAAAAGATTAAAAAATATTATTTTTGAAATTAACAGTGTATATTTAGAATTATTTAAAGATAGGTCATTAGCAAGAAGAATAATTCAAGGAACATTGATTATTGTAGCAGAAATATTTATTACAGTTTCAGTAGCAACAGCAGTGTTAAAGCATATTGATATATATAATAACTTTTTTATAGATTTAATATTTAAGTTAATTATTATTTCAGTAAGCTTAGTACTTATTTATTTTTGTATGGGATATATACTACTTTCAACAGTTAAAATTCATAAATTTATATATGGAGTGGAAAATGTTAATTTAAAGATAGATTTACTTTTAAGTTATTTTATTATAAGTACATATTTTACAGTGTTATTAATATTTCCACAGCAATTTAAAAGCTGTTATAAAATAGGACTTTTAGGTGTATCAATATGCTATATATTAAATATTAAAATATTAGTAGCACTTATGAATGATCCATATAAAATAAAAAGCAAAAGTCAAGATAAAACTAATTTTAGTAGAGTTATAATAGCATCTATATTAATTGTTGTGTTAATTATTTTAAACTTATATTTAGCAGTTTGTTTTGTTAGTGATACTGGTAAGGAAGCTTTTAGTAATTCACCAAATTATTTTGATTTGTTTTATTATACTATAATAACATTTACCACTGTTGGATATGGAGATATAGTTCCAATAACTATGGAAGCAAAAATTGTAAGTAGTTTAATTTCAATAACCAATATAATATGTATTACTATATTTTTAAGTACAATTTTATCTTATAGAGATAAGATAAAAAGTGATATATAACTTTAATAAGAGGGGATGTGAAAAATGAAAAAAATTAGTCATGGATGTACTTTAGATTGTGCAGATTGTTGTAAATTTAATGTGTATGTAAAAAATGATGATATTATAAAAATAGAAGGTGATAAGGAGCATCCTTATACAAAAGGATTTATATGCAAAAAGGGATTAGCTCACTTAAAAAGATTAAATCATAGTAAAAGAATTTATAAGCCATTAATAAAAATTAATGATAAGTGGAAAGAAATTGAGTTTGATGAAGCTATAAATATAATGGTTAAAAAATTAAGTTATTATAAAAGTAAATTTGGAAGCAAATCAATTTTATATTATGAGCAATATGGAAATGGTACAGTATTAAAAAGTATTGGAGAAAAGTTTTTTAATTTTTATGGGGGAGTTAGTTTATCAAAAGGGGGGCCTTGCTGGAGTGCAGGAATTGCAGCACAAAAGTTGGATTTTGGTGATTCTAGAAGTCATTCATTAGAAGATATGTTAAATAGTAAAAATATATTTGTATGGGGGAAAAATCCTGCTAATACAACAATACATACTATGCAAATGATAAAAATGGCTAAGGAAAAAGGAAGTAAAATTATTGTAATAGATCCAATAGAAACTGCAACTGCTAAATTAGCAGATAAGTATATTAAAATTAAAGCAAATGGTGATAAAGCATTAGCCTTAGCAATGGCACAAATAATAATTAAAAATAAATTATATGATGAAAAATATATAAAGCTATATGTTAATGGATTTGAAGAATATAAGAGTTATATATTATCATTAAATATTAAAGACTTAAGCAAGGAATGTGGAGTAGAAATTTCTACAATAGAGGAACTTGTAAAATTATATTGTCAAAAGTATTCTACTATTTTATTAGGCTTTGGAATGCAAAAATATAAAAATGGTGGGATGACTATAAGATTAATAGATGCTTTAGGTGCAATTACAGGACAAATTGGATTTAGTGGTGGTGGAGTAAATTATGCAAATAAAGTATATCCTAAAATATTAAATACTGATCCTTATGATAGTGAAAAGTTTTCAAGTAATAGATATTATCATACAAATGAAATAAGTGAATTTATAGAAAAATGTAATTTAGGAAATACCTATTATAAAAATGATATATTTATAAATCATGAAGATAATAAAGGTGATTATGAATTAAACATTCCAATAAAAATGGCTATTATAACTAAAAGTAATTTATTAAATCAACTTGCTAATATAAATAATTTAAAAAGAGCTTTATCTAAGGTAGAATTTAAAGTATGCTTTGATATGTTTATTACAGATACAGTTAAGGAATGTGATTTGTTTATACCAGTAACTAGTCAGCTTGAAAGTGAAGACTTATTATTTAGTTCAATGATGAATCCATATTTAGTTTATAATGAAAAAATATTAGAACCACAAGAAAAATTAATGGATGAATATTATTTCTTTATGGAAGTTGCTAAAAGGTTAAAAATGAGTAATTATCCAATTGTAACAAAGAAAGAATATTTAGAAAAAGTAATATATCCATTAAAAAATATTAATAGTGATATAAGTTTAGAATATTTAAAAAATAATTATTTTACCTTACATAAGGATGTTGCATGGAGTGACAAGAATTTTGTAAATGAGAGTGGTAAGTTTGAAATAATAAACTGTGAAGAAATTAAAAAATTTGAGGCTAATAAATATAAGGATATAAGCAAATTAAGATTATTAACTAATCATGGGAGGGATAGTTTATCTAGTCAGCATTTTATGGATGATGATGGAATAGCTATTGCATATATTAATGAAAAAGAAGCAAAAAGATTTAATATAAATAATAATGAAATTATATATTTAAAATCTGAAAATGGACAAATAAAGGTAAAGATAAATATAGATAAATCCATTGGAGATAATATAGTAATGATGTTTGTTGGATGGTGGGAAAGACATGGAAATCCTAATTTCTTAACTAATAGTGGGATATCTGATATTGGTGGACAAATTACTTATAATGAAACTTTTGTAGAAATAATAAAAAGGTAATAATTAAATTTATGAAAAAATCAGCAATTATAAGTGCTGATTTTTATTTTAGTGTGCCCAGCATGGGCAACAACTTGACGGTGAAAGTCCGTTGTGGGCTTGGTAGTGGGAACCACTAGCCAA
>OJMJ01001410.1_pt1 | contig 10202 bp, 10 predicted proteins | sample 1597181 | NCBI WGS metagenome assembly OJMJ01 (sample SAMEA2452126, study PRJEB22498) | human gut metagenome | biome: human feces; feature: human gut; material: feces | place: Australia | collected 2012
ATGCTGTTGCAGCAAGTGCACCTGCGAGTGCTATTGATAAAAATCTTTTTTTCATTGTAAATTCCTCCCTCTCTTTTGTTTTTGTAATGTTATCATACTTCATATTTTGAAACGTGTCAATATTATTTTGTCCAATTTAACAATTTATTTTGTATTTTTTGATATTTTATTGTACTTTTTACATGTTTGTTTTTGCATGCTTTTTATTCGTCATTATACATTTTATCCATTATTCCCCTGTATTTTATTAGTTTTTTGTATTTTTCTCATATATCCGCCGGCATTTTATATCATAGTTTGTTTTTTGCAATACTTCTATCAAGTTTGTGTAAAATCCATGTAATTTTTATAACGTTATAATTTTCCTATGACTATTGACACATAAAATAATAGAATGCATACTCCGCGGATATTCTATTATCACAAACAAAAAAGGTGGAACATATCCAACATATGATTCCACCTTCCGATTCCATTTTCGCTTTACAGCTCCCGTATTTTATTTGTTAATTTCTTCATCAATCAGTTTCTGTGCACGGTTTAGAGATTCCTCTACCGGCAAGAATCCCATCAGTACATTCTCCACAGCCATTCCCACAATATTCAAAAACTTGATTTCATCAAATGCTTTGTCTGAATCCGCAGGAATTCTCCTCGTATGTGATTTGCTGAAACAGTCTTTTGATAATTCCAGCCAGGGAAACACATCTATGATATCGTATTTATTATATGTTTTCGCACATGGAGAAACGCTCCCAAGTGCTGCCATGCCAGATGCCGCCGGCTCTGTTGTGATCCATTTGATAAATGCAAATGCATCTTCTTTTCTGCGGCTGTTTTTGGAAATTCCAACTGTTCCTCCTCCATAAATCGGATTTTTTCCAGGAACCATTGCCACTCCTATATTTCCAACAACTTTTGAGCCTGCTCCTAAGATTTCCGATGCATAATTACTGAAATTGATCATCATTACAAGTTTGCCATCCGCAAAGTCTTTTGCAGATGTTTTCCACCAGTGGACCACCTTTTTATCTGTATATTGCTTGGCAGTCAGAAGTTCTTCTAATGCCTTTACGCCCGCTGTATCATTGATCACGACCATTCCATCTTTTCCATACAGATGATTTTTATGGCTGAACAGCCTTGTAAGAAATTCCGTCGCTGTGACACCCAGGTTTCCAAGTGTCAGATTTGAAAAATAATGTTCCTCCAGCCTGTCACTTGTTGCAAAAAACTCCGCAATTTTATTGTATTCTTCAAATGTCTTCGGAATTTTTAATTCCGCTTTATATTTCTCACTGTACAGTCTCTTAATAACTGTATTTTCAAACAGATCCTTTCTATAAAAAAGAAGCTGTGTACTCGGTGTGATCGGAAGCGCATACGCCTTGCCATGCACACGGGAATACTTATCTATCAATGCCGGTATGTACTCTTTATACACTTCATCAATATCCGGCGTCATATCGTCAAGCGGGACTAATATCCGTTCTGAAAGCAATGGCAGCCAGGTTACATCCATTCGGAATATATCGTAATAATCCGAATTTTCAGCTTTCATAAACTGCTCATAAATATCATCATAAGAAAATACATCAAACTGTATCTGTGTTCCGGTCTCCTCTGTATACAGTTTTGCCAGTCCCTGCAGGATCATTGTCTCCGGGCTGTCAAGGGTCAGTATCCGTAAATGATCCGCCGGTGTTTTGTTTAAAGTGATCTGATTCCACTCACGAAATCCATCATTCTCACAGATCAGTTCCTTCTCTGCCCCATTTTCCTTTGAATCTCCGATAATTTTTTCCGCAGCCATTTTCCCGACCAGACCATAGTTTAACTCATATTTGCGGTAATCCTTTTCCGGGAGAGAAGTGATCGGCGACAATGTAAAAATCGGTGTCTGATTGCCTGCTGAAAAGTTTGTAACAACATTTCTTATCTTTTCTGCAAAACGGATATTCGTCGTTATGATTGCATCGTATTCATTTTCCTGCACAAGAGTATTGATGATTGCATGGGATACACGCCTGCTGTCTGTCGTGATATGGAAAAATTTTATTTTCTCCTGCGCAAGCATCTTGTAGAGACCTCTGCAGAACTCATTTTCATTGGAAAATTTTAAAGAATCTGTTACCACAAGAACATTATGATATCTGGCAGATATGACAGTTTCTGCAATCTGCCCTCCCGCTGATTCATAATCAAATCCAATATAGTCCAGATCATCGGTCGCTTTCCGCTCCACAAAGCACAACTTTTCAAATCCTGCATATGCCTGCTTTGCCTATTCCTGCTATCCTGCCGTCCTTTATGCCAACGTCAGCCTTTATGATGCCTGTGCTGTCGATGATAAGAGCGTTTGTGATAACAGTGTCAAGGCACTCCTTGTCAGTGGCTTTGCAGGACTGCCCCATGCCGTCACGGAGAGATTTTCCTCCACCGAACTTTGCTTCATCGCCATGAACTGTCAAATCTTTTTCCACTTCTGCAATAAGAGAAGTGTCGCCCAAGCGCACCCTGTCGCCAACTGTCGGACCATACATATCGCAGTAAGCTTTTCTCGATATCTCGATCATTTCCTACACCCCCTTGAAGCCAAGCTTTTTAGCCTTTTCAAAGGCTGCCTGCTTGATGTTTTCATCATCCATTTTTCCGTTTACAAGACCATTCAGACCATAGCCTATGCGGTCGCCGCCGATAGGTATAAGACGGACGGTCTTTTTCTCTCCCGGTTCAAATCTTACCGCTGTGCCTGCGGGGATATCAAGCCGCATACCATAAGCTGTCTTGCGGTCAAATTCCAAAGCCTTGTTTACCTCAAAGAAGTTAAAGTGTGAGCCTACCTGGATAGGTCTGTCCCCTGTGTTTGAAACTGTAAGCTCAATGCTCTCTGTTCCCTCGTTGAGCTTGACAGTGCCTTCCTCAACGATAAATTCTCCTGGGTGAAGCTTGCTTGCACCCTTGATAGGGTTGTGTACTGTCACAAGCTTTGTGCCGTCGGGCATTGTGGATTCTATTTGTATTTCGTGTATCATTTCAGGAACGCCGTCCATAACGTCATCAGCGGTAAGAAGCTTTGTGCCGTATTGCATAAGCTCAGCGGCTGACGCTCCTGCTCTTGCTTTTTCCATTACTTCCATGCTTATGTATGCCACAGCTTCAGGGTAGTTGAGCTTTAATCCCTGTGCCTTTCGGTCACGGGCAAGCATGCCCGCATAATGGAGCATAAGCTTATCCTGCTCTCTTGGAACAAGTCGCATTATTATTCCTCCTATTTATATAGTATAGTGTATCTACTGCTTTTTCTCTGTAAGGGCTTTTCTTACTATTCCCTCGGGGTCGCTTATGAGCATAGTGCCGAGCCATACGACGGTGCCGAGTGCAACAACGCAGATTCCTAAAAAGCTGTCGTTTATCATGTCTGCGGTGGTAGGGGTGAAATATCCTGCGCCCTGCTCTTTGTATTCAAAAAGTGCGTCCACGAGCCACATTATAGATGCGCCCCAGTACATATAGCACATCAGTCCCACTTTAAGCTTTCTGACTTTTGGTGATGTGTACCATACTATAGTAACGATAACGGCTGCTATGAGTGTGATAAGAAGTGTCATACGGCATCACCACCCAGCTTTGCAGTCTCTTTTGGCTTACGTTTCAGTATCTTGTCAGACACCACAGTCAGCACAGCCCATACCGCTGTCACAAGAACAGCCATTGATGTTCCGACAGTCGCCATTTCGTGGAATGCTACTGCCATTTCCGAAGGGTCGTTAGCCGCTGTCAGGAATGGGAAGAACGGAGATATTTCGCCATGCCACAGATGCTCAAATGCCAAAAGACCTGAGCCGCCCCACAGAAAGCCTGAGAGCCTTGTTATCTTTTTAGAAAGAGGAAGCTTGTCCTCCGAAAGAGCTTTGACCTTTGTCTGATCCTCTGCCTTTGCCTCGTGAGACTTTACTGCCTTTGCCACAATAGTTGTAACGATCGCTTCTGTTGCCGGTACTAAAAAACAAGCCATAATAAAACTTCCTTTCAAAATTGTTTTTTGAGTTTGACCTAAGGATAATAAAAAAACAACGCCCTTATAAACCAACAGGCATTGCCGTATCGGTTATAAGAGCGTCATTGCTTTGCTTATCAGTATAGCACAGAGCTTTTTATTTGGCAATAGTGTTAATGAAAAATTCTTATTTTATTCAGCTTTGAATAAAAAATAGATGTGAACAAAATGAAAGTCTGATACCTAAATGTTGCATTATTGTCCTTTGTAGATTTGCACAAAGAAACTATTCAAAAATGAATAGTTTCGATTTTGATATGGGCGAAATGGCGTAAATACGCTGTATAAGTGATAGCAAAGCTTATTCCAAAGTGAATAATTTTCGGAAAAATTGAAAATTAGCTCTTGACAACTTGCAGGAATGGTGATATAATTCTGCACATAGAGCAATTCAGAAATGACTTGAACGGTCATGCGGATATGTTTCTCAGTGATTTTGAAAGGAAAGTGACCTCAAATGATCAACAACAATTGTCAGCCACCGAGTGCCTCAGGCTCTCCTCGTTTTTGTAATATGGGTAATTTCATGAGGCTTCCTCACGCGACCTCAGCAGAGGGATTGGATTTCGCTATCGTAGGTATCCCATTTGATACCGCAGCTTCTTTCAGAGCAGGCGCAAGATTTGGTCCTAACGGTGTAAGAAACATTTCGGCAATGATAAAGCCTAACAATGTTGCAATGGGCGTCAACATTATGGATTCACTCAAGGGCGCAGACCTTGGCGACGTTCCTGTGATCCCTGATTATATCCACGAAACATATGCAGCTATCGAGCAGACCTTGGATGGTGTTCTTGAATGCGGTGCAGTTCCAATAAGCATTGGTGGCGACCACGCTATCACCCTTGGCGAACTTAGAGCTATCGCAAAGAAGCATGGAAAGGTAAGCCTTGTGCATTTCGATTCACACCTTGACCTGTGCGATACGGTTTTCGGTCAGAAATACAATCACGGCACACCATTCAGAAGAGCAATGGAGGAGGGTCTTATTGATCCTGAGAAGTCGGTTCAGATCGGCATGAGAGGTTCTCTTTACGATCCTGACGATTTCAAGATCGCCGCAGACCTTGGCTTCACGGTTATCCCAGGGGACAAGCTCCACACATATTCTCCTGAAGATCTTCTCAAGGTCATAAAGGAAAAGGTGGGCGACAATAAGGTGTTCCTTACGTTCGATATCGACTTTGTTGACCCGGCTTATGCACCGGGTACAGGTACTCCTGAGGTGGGCGGATTTACTTCCTTTGAAACACTTCAATATATAAGAGCGCTGAAAGATCTGAACTTCACAGGCTTTGATGTAGTAGAAGTTGCTCCTCCATATGACCACTCAGAGATAACAGCTTATATGGGCGCAAATATCATTTTTGAGTTCATGTCTATCCTTGCTTATCAGAAGAAGATCGGCAAGAGAAAATAAAGATAGAAAAATAATTCACTCTCCAATAAATATAATATCAAACGCAACGGAGCGTTGACAGCGGCACTAGGGTGTCCGGCTTGTCAGCGCTCCGAATTATTTAGAAAAGTAAGTGAAAGGTTGGAATCAGTTATGAAAAGCGGAAGAAGATTTGGAATGTTAAGAAAAGTTTGTGCAGTGGCAGTGGCTTCGGTACTTGCGGCAGGATGTCTTACAGCCTGCGGAAGCAGCAAGAACACAGGTCCGCTCACACTGGATCAGATCAAGGAAAACGGTAAGCTCACAGTTGCGACAGAAGCCGCTTATGAGCCTTTTGAATACATGGACGGCGATAAGATCATAGGCTACAACGCAGATCTGTTCGCTAAGATCTGCGACGATCTGGGGGTAGAGCTTGATTATATCGACCTGCCGTTCCAAGGGATACTTGCAGGACTTGAAGCAAAGAAATATGACGTTGTTGGAGCAACACTTGGCGTAACTGCTGAACGTGCAGGCAAGTACACGATGACTTATCCTATCCAGAACGGAACTACAGTTTTCGTAAAGAGAAAGGGCGATGACAGCATCAAGTCTATCGAAGATATGTCGGGCAAAAAGGTCGGCACACAGACTTCTTGCTACAATGAGGACGATACAAAGGAATTCAACGAGAAGCTAAAGTCAGAGGGCAAGGACGGCTATGCTGAACTGCTCAAATACGACTCATTCCCTGAGGCTTTTGCAGAGCTTAAAAACGGCAAGATAGACCTTGTTGCTCAGAACTATGCAAGCTGCGCCGCAGTTGTAATGAAGAATCCTGACGATTATGAGATAGTGGCTGACGATTCAGGCAAGGCTGAAATGGTCGGTACAGACACTTGGGTATCATGGGCTGTTCGTAAGGAAGACACAGAGCTTTCTGACTATATCAACTCTGAGATACACAAGTTCAAAGAGGACGGAACTCTTGCAGAGCTCCAGAAGAAATGGTTTGGTGAAGCCGTTGACCTGCCTGAGAGCGATTATATCCCTGCCGAGTAAAAAGCACCTTTGAAAGGAGGAAATGCTCCGTCGCAAACGGCGGAGCATTATATATCAATGGAGAATTTCAACATAGTATGGCATTATAAAGACCTGCTGCTGAAAGGTCTTGGTTATACAGTATTCGTATCCGTTGCAGCGATACTTATAGCGCTTTGCGTTGGTATGCTGCTTTCGGTGATGAGAATGGGCGGTGACTCGCTTCCTTCAAGGGTACTGAAAAAGATAGTCGCAGTTTATATAAGCTTTGTCCGTGGCACGCCTGTGCTGGTGCAGATATACATTATATATCAGGCGCTTGCAGTAATGGGTCTGAACCTTTCAAACCTGGCGTCAGGCATAATCGCTCTTAGCCTTAACAGCGGCGGATTTATCGCAGAAATAATCCGTGGCGGACTTACGGCTATACCAAAGGGTCAGACGGAGGCGGCCAGAGCCTTGGGCATGAGCGAGCCAAAGATACTAATGAGGATAGTTTTCCCACAGGTATTCAAGGTAGCTTTGCCGCAGCTGACAAGCGAGTTCATAAACGTTATAAAGGTGTCGCCGATGCTTTCTGTGTTGGCAATCGTAGAGCTTACAAGAACGGCTCAGCGTCTTGTAACGCAGACATACATAAACCTGCCTTTCTATATTGCTATCGCAGTTATGTATTTTGTTATCTGCGCAGGACTTGAAGAGCTTGTAAAGCTTCAGAAGAAAAGACTTGAAAGAAGATAAGGAGGCGCAGATATATGAACGAATTTATACACGTTGCGGAAATAGCGCTTCCGCTGCTTTTGCAGGGTCTTGGAGCAACGGCGGCAATATCGGTGCTGTCTATCCTTATTGCAATGGTGTTAGGCTCGGCGGTAGGCTATATGTGCCTTTCAAAAAACAAGGCTGTTGAGCTTATCGCAAGGACGTTTATAAAGATATTCAGATGCACCCCTTTTATGGTGCAGGTATATCTTGCATATTACGGACTCCCTGCTCTTGGTCTGAACGTTTCAGCGTTCTCAACAGGCGTTATAATTCTTGGAATGTACACAGCGGCTTATACCGCAGTTATCCTTGAAAGCGGCGTCAGCGCTATCCCAAAGGGACAGTTTGAAGCTTCATATGCAATGGGAATGTCAAGACTTAAAACAATGGTGAGAATAATTTTCCCGCAGACTTTGAAAATAATCGTTCCGTCACTGACAGGACAGTTTGTTCAGACTGTTAAGGACTCATCTATCCTTTCTATCATCACAGTTGCAGAAATGACAATGATGACAAAAGAGGCTATCGGTATAACTTTCAGCCCTCTGATAGTTTATATCTGTGCAGGCGTTCTTTACTGGGCGCTGAACCTTGTTATCGAGTTTGCATCAAGATGTATAGAAAAGCACAACAACCGTGTTGCTATCTGACGAAAAAGGAGTGTAAAATACAATGGCTGAAAGCAGAAAGCCTGTTATATCGGTTCGCGATCTGGCGAAGAATTACGGGGAGCTTAAGGTCCTCAGAAAAATAGATATGGATATTTACAAGGGCGAGGTGGTAAGCGTTATCGGCCCTAGCGGCTCTGGAAAAAGCACTTTTCTCAGATGCCTGAACTATCTCGAGGAGCTGACATCAGGCGAGATTGATATAGGCGGAGTTTCCCTAAAGGGCATTGACGAGGACACGCACAACAAAAAGCTTAACGAAAAGGCTGCAAAGGTCATAAGAAAGAACGTTGGAATGGTGTTCCAGCAGTTCAACCTTTGGCCGCACAAAACAGTGCTTGAAAACGTCATGGAGTGTCCTGTTCAGGTTAAAAAGGCTAACAAGGAAGAAACGAAGAAGAAAGCCATGGAGCTTCTTGCGAGAGTTGGAATGGACGGCAAGGCAGACGCTTATCCTACTCAGCTTTCAGGCGGTCAACAGCAGCGTGTGGCTATTGCAAGGACCCTTGCAATGGAGCCTGAGGTCATACTTTTTGACGAGCCGACTTCCGCCCTTGACACAGAGTTCGTTGGGGAGGTTCTGAATGTTATGAAAGACCTGGCTCAGGCAGGAATGACAATGATAGTTGTCACACACGAAATGGGCTTTGCGGCAGAGGTAGCAAACAGAGTCTGCTTTATGGACGGCGGCTATGTTATCGAGGACGGCACCCCTGAGGAAGTGTTCAAGCACCCTAAGAGCGACCGTGCAAAGCAGTTCTTCTCAAAGATACTTAATGTGTAAACTATAAAGCCGCAGAAAGGAGTGCAGACAAATGGATTATGAACAGCTAGGGCATATTCTCGAAAGTATCCATCCGGGAGTGACTATTGCCGACAGCAGCGGAGTGTTCAGATTTGTTTCAAACTCCTATCTCAGCGGCAGAAGCGTAAAAGGCTCTGACATAATAGGTAAATTCGCAGGCTCAGAGGAAATGATGAAGATATTTTCCCCTTGCGTGACGCAAATGGTTTTTGAAAGCCACAAGCGTGTCACAACAGTGCAAAAAGGCGTTGACAATGACGAAACTTTTGTCACGGGAATACCGGTATTCAAGGACGGAGAGCTTGAGATGATAATAAGCTATTCCTCTTGGGAGATAACGGGATTTGACGACCTGCGGGAGCGTTACAATGTTTTACAGTATCAGAACAAAAAGCTTCTTGATGAAATAGAGCTTATGACAGGACGTGACGGCGGACAGCGTTATATCGCCCAAAGCAGCCGTTCAAGAGACGCAAGGCGGCTTGCAGGAGTTTTCTGTGACGCAGGCTGTCCGTGCTACATCTATGGACCAACAGGGAGCGGAAAAAGCTATCTTGCTTCCACTATATACGGCAAAAAAGGAACGCTTTACACCTATGACTGCGCACCTGTCGGGGAAGAAGTCATAGAAAAGGAGCTTCTTGGAGAGGGGTCGATGATATCGCCGCTTTCGGGCATTTACGCTGTGATAATAAAGCATATAGACAGGCTGTCGCCTAGGCTTCAAAGGGCAGTCCTTGAAAAATGCGCAAAAGCAGGCATTGTGCCTGTGGGGCTTTCTGAACATTCGGTGGAGGAGCTTAAAGGCGCTGACAGGCTGTCGGAGGAGTTTATAAGCGAGTTCGAGCCTTATCAGGTACAGATGTATTCTCTTGGCGAGCGTGCGGAGGATCTTAAAACCTTTATCGACTATTATCTCGGCTCGGCAAACAAGAAATACTCACGGAGCGTTGAGTTCACGCCTCGTGCCATGGGCTGTTTGCTGGGATATGATTGGAAAGAAAATATCGACGAGGTGCATAGGACTATCGAGCGTATCGTCCTTACTACCGAGAAGAAAAAGGTGGACGTTTTCGACTTGCCTGACAGGATAACAGGCGGTTCGTCTGAGGTATTTGCACAGAATGCTTCCCTGAAGGATATGCTTGAATTTTACGAAAGCGGACTTGTGATGAGAGCCTATGAAAAATACAGAACATCTGTGGCTGTGGCACAGAAGCTTGGCATAAGTCAGGCGACGGCGGTGCGGAAGATACACAAATATGCAGGCAGGGACGTTGAATGAATGAGCGTTTTGATGTTATCGTTACGATACTTGAATTTATCGGCACTGCAGCGTTTGCGGCAAGCGGTGCGCTGACAGCGATAAAAAGGCGTTTTGACCTTTTCGGCGTTATAATAATAGGAGTGACAACGGCTGTGGGCGGTGGGATAATGCGTGATATCGTCATCGGAAGTCACCCTGTGGCGGCGTTTCGTGAC
>OJMJ01001414.1_pt1 | contig 10191 bp, 10 predicted proteins | sample 1597181 | NCBI WGS metagenome assembly OJMJ01 (sample SAMEA2452126, study PRJEB22498) | human gut metagenome | biome: human feces; feature: human gut; material: feces | place: Australia | collected 2012
TTAATTAACTCTCTCATTTTCAATCGATTACATAAGAATTAACAGAGTATTGATTGCAGATAAAAAAAGAAATATATACAAATGCATAGGATTTGAATATGACAGTATGGGTGATAGCCTTAAAGCGAGCTATATGCTCAGTCGTGGGGATCGCTTTGTTATTGACTACTTACTCCGAGTGATGATAATATTGCAGGAAAGAAAAAAGAAAATAGATGAGTATAACTATCTTCCTAATGTCTTTACTTTCTTGTTGGCAGAATGGAGACCTCAAATAGAGATATGGGAAAGGCTCTTGGTATATGATGATTTACGTAAGTGCTTTATGCAAGGGCTCTATCTGAGGCGTGATGAAGAAAACTATGCGAAAAAAATCAATAGTTTGGCAGAAAAAATAGTAAGAGATATCCCTGATTATTTAGATCCAAGAGAGCTATTGGATAAATTTCGAACATACAAGCATGGAGTGTTGGATATCGTGTTTGGCAGTTTGATGAAAAAGTCATTGGCTAAACGTGATGAGGAGTGGACAATCAAAGTAAATAATCTACAACGTCATCATGGTATCATTTATAGAATAAACGACCTTTATAATACAGAGAACGGTGACTACGAAAAATTATCAGAACTGATATGCTGGATGCTTACGTCGTCATTTCAATCACTGCGAGTTAGACTCGTAATGTTCCTGAGAGATATATTCAAGACGAAATTGAATTTAATAAAGGCAAATGCAGAAAAATTCTTAAATGTTAATGACCCATATATTCAACAAGGGCTCTATGCTGCTGCATATGCAGCTTTGGTACAGAAACGAGATATTAAAGTCTGTAAAGAAGTTGCTGAATATATACGTACTCAATATTACAATAGTAGAGACAATGCGCCAGTAGACCTTGTTGTCAGACATTGGACTATGAAGATTGTAGAACTTGCTTCAATATTGGATAATACATATACTGGTTGGACAGAATTGTTAGGATTGTTGCCATTGTCTTCTGTGAAAGATCCATTTAAAGCACCAAAATACGATGAAACGAAAAATAATAAATACTTTGGAGATACACCTGGGGCACAGAAACTACATAATTCGTTGTTTTTTGGAGACTTTAATTGGTATATAGTAGGTCTGAGGAGCTATAATTATAGCGACACATTTGTCAACCCTAATAGAACAATTGATGAAACAACTGGTTTAGGGCATGGTTGTGATGTGAATTTGAACGATGTAATATACGCTATAGCAATACTAATAAAGGAAAAATATTGTTATTCAGATATCCTTGGTGAATATGACAAAACAATAAGTAATGAAAACAGATTTGATCAGACCACGGAGAGAATCGGAAAGAAATACCAATGGCTTGGTTATTTTGAAGTTCTGAGCTATTTGTGTGATCATTATAAAATACTACTTGACAAATGGTCATCTGATAAGAGATTTGCAGAACACTCTTTGCCTTGGTTTACAGGTGCTGTACCTTTTACAGATCCAACCATAGAGGGTGAGGAAAATCTCTCAGTAATAAGCTATAATTTATTTGACAATATTGACAACGATTTTAAAATCATAAAAAATGAAAATGTATGGGTAGAAGATGATAGCATATTACCTTCGTTGCATTTCATTATTAAAGACAGGTCGGAGCATGAATGGGTAATTCTTAAAGCTTTTGATACTCAAACAGAATATGTAAATAATAACAAATGTTCCGCATCAGTATGGTATGATACAGTATTTGTGCTCAATAACAATTCGTATGAATTTGAGAAATGGGCAAACACGGACGATAATTTGAAACAAGATTTTTATAATTCTGGTGATTATAATTATCATTGGAACGATTATCCTTGTGCTTCAAATTATAAGGAACGCCAACATTATAACAACTACAAAGAGGAATGGGGTATTGAATATGATGTAAAGAAAACATATTCTACACAATTGCAAGAAGATTTTATGGGATGTTATGCACAAGCAGAATATTTAAGGGAAGCACATTCACCGTGTGAAACAATTATGCGGCATTTTGGATTGCATAATGCGGAGAGAGGAGTTGTAAGAGACGGAAACAATGAAATTGTTGCGTTGAATATAAATTCTACAACTCAAAGAATGTCTGGATTGGCAATAAAAAAAGAAATACTTGATAGATTCTTAAATGAGACAGGGCAGACTATGTTTTATTTTATATCATGTATAAAAAATGTGCGATCAAATACTCAGTTGCTCGTAGAAAAAAGATTTGATACATTATATAGATATGGGAATGATGAGGTAAAAGAAATAGCTTGTCGCTGCTATGATAGTTTGCGATCTTAGGAGTCAAGATTTTGCTTCTTTTGATATGGAAGTATTATTAACACTCAACATTCAATATTCTTTTTCCCTATCCGAGTGGCGGCATTAGCGCAGAGCGATACTGCGGTGGGGAACTTCACATTATTTTTTTATTTATGATATTCAAAAGACTCTTTGACATTGTAGCGTCCCTATTGGGACTGCTTTTGATTTGGTGGATATTCCCCATAGTAGCGTTTTTAATCCATAAGAAGATGCCGGGCGGTCCGGCTTTCTTCTGTCAGAAGAGAGTGGGAAAGGATGGCAAGTTGTTTACTTGTCATAAGTTCCGTTCGATGACGGTGAAGCATTCGGGCTCTTCTGTTTCGGTGGCGGGTGATAGTAGAATTACTCCGTTTGGTGCTAAGCTGAGACATTATAAGATTGATGAGTTGCCTGAGCTGTGGGATGTATTGATTGGTAATATGAGCTTTGTGGGTCCGCGTCCTGATGTGCCGGGTTATGCTGATAAGTTGCAAGGTGATGATAGGGATGTACTGAAGTTGCGTCCTGGCATTACTGGTCCTGCTACTCTGAAGTATAGACTGGAGGATGAAATGATTTCGGACTTTATGAAGGACTTTAGAAACATGAATTACCATGAATTGACCACGAATTATCCGCAAATTAAAGTATCGGATAAGGAATATGCTGAGCTGATAGTGAAGAGTGACCAGGAAGTTGCTGTGTGGTATAACGATAACGTGATTTATCCTGATAAAGTGCGCCTGAACTGTCATTACTATCGCCACTACTCGTTCTGGAAGGATATTGAAATGATATTCGCAACAGTACTCGGGTTTAAGGTGAAGTTTGCGGGGGAAGAAGTGTAGGGAATGTTGAGTTTTGAGTTTTGAGTTTTGAATTGTTCGCTGCTTCGCATGCGATTGTGAATTATTCAATTTGGAATTTGGAATTAGGAGTTTCTATGAGTTAGGAGTTTTGAATTAGGAGTTTCTATGAATTAGGAGTTTTGAATTTTGAGTTAGGAGTTGTTCTCGGCTTCGTCTGCGATTTGGAATTGAACATTTTTGAATTGTTATGGAACGCGAATTACCAGAAATTATCCATAAATTTACCACGAATCTTGTTTAGTTCAACATATATTTTTATCTTTGCATAAAATAGGCTGCACCTCGGCATAACATTCAATCAAGCTTGATGTTCTGCTCTCGGTTTGCACTATCCTTGCATAATATAATATAAATGGTTTTAAGTAATGAAAATAAAAGATATACATATACAAAACTTTCGCGGAATTGAAGCTCTAAGTATTGTAGATGCCGACCCTCATATGAATTTGATTGTAGGTATCAATGGAGCAGGTAAAACGAGTGTGCTTGATGCTTTGGCAATGTTATTGTCATGGTTTATAGCACGTATGCGTTCTTCTAATGCAAAAGGATTATTACCAAATAATTTGGATATCAGGATAGGTAGCAAAGAGCCATGTTTTTTGTCTATAGATACTGAGAACGGTGTAAGTTGGGGTTTAGGGAAGAAGAAGGCTTACACGGTTCGCAAAAGACAAACAGCTTATAAGACGGATTTGAGCGAAATGTCTGTTTTGGCTGATGAGATTGTTGAGAATGCAGAACATGGAGGTAATGTGCCAGTCTTGATGTATTACCCCGTAGAAAGGGCCATCGCTTCTGTTCCTGTCAACTTGCATAAAGCGGAAACTAATATATGGGATGTATATAAGGATGCGTTGTCGGGTAATTCTAATTTCAGATCGTTCTTTGAATGGTACAGGCGTCAGGAGGATATCGAAAATGAAATGATTAGAGATGATGCGTCTTATAGAGACCATAGTTTGAATGCTGTAAGAAAGGCTATTTCTGCTTTCTTTCCAGACTTTAGTGAGATGCGTGTTCGTCGTAGACCGTACCAAGCAATGATTATTAAGAAAGGTGAGCAAGTTATAGAGTTTTCACAATTGTCACAGGGAGAAAAGTGCTATCTGTCCTTGGTGAGTGATATTGCAAGACGCTTGGCAATAGCTAATCCTGGTATGGATGATCCTCTTGAGGGTGAAGGAATTATTCTGATTGATGAAGTTGATTTACATCTCCATCCCAAATGGCAAATGGAAATTGTGTATAAATTGACAAGCATCTTTAAAAATTGTCAATTCTTCATTTCAACTCATTCGCCTTTAGTCCTTTCGGATATAAGAAAATATCAAGTTATTGCTGTTGATAACGGGAAAAAAATAGATGTGGCTTTCGACCCTTATGGCAAACCGGTCAGCAGTATTATGAACAATTTCTTTGATATGCCATATCTGAGGAATGTGACTGTGGCTAAAGATATAGAGAAAGCATATACTGCTATCAGAATGGGGAATGCAGAACGGTTCAATGAACTCTTCGGAAAACTTATGCAGATCATAGGTCCTGCAGATTCTGATATGGTTAGACTAATGGTTGAAGCTAAAAGGAACGGTTTAAGATGAGACACATATGTAAAAGTACAGTTCCCAAATCACTTGATGATTTCAAGGAGCAGAAGCACACTATGTGGAAAGAAATCCATGATGAGCATAATAAACATGTATATGATGATTGCTTGACCCAATGTGAATTGGATCAAGGCGAATTATGTGGATATACCGAAATACCTCTTAGTAGCGGAAAGAAACATATAGACCACTATGTTAAGCGGGACATCGACCCTAATTTAACATTCTCTTGGACAAATATGATAGCTGCGGTTAAAGATTATCGTTTTGGTGCAGATTGGAAAGATGATCATATAAAGAAGAGTGATTATGATTCTTCCAAAAAGAGATATAAAAATATACTTGATCCGGTAGTTGATGATTTCACGTGTAGATTCAAGTTTTATACTGACGGTTTTATGGAACCATCAGATTGTAATGACATATTAGCAGAAAATACAATAACAATGTTCAATCTGAATAATGAAACTCTGAAAAACCGCAGAGCGAATAGTATGACTTTAGCTCGAAGTATGTTTGAGGGAGGAATGGGTAAAGATGAAATTTTGTATTATATGGCTTCTGACGGCTTTATAAGTGCAATTGAATATGAACTCTCACAGGTGTGATAAGAAACTAAAACGTGTAATTGTCGTATAATTCTTATCTCGTGTAATTTACGTAAATTAAATCAGAACAAGAAATTAATGTCCATTACACGATTGGAAAATTAACGTCTATTACACGTTCAAAGAAAACTCAACATTCTTTCCCACCCGAGTGGCGGCATAAGCGCAGAGCGATACTGCGGTGGGGAACAAAAATAAATTTTGAATGTTGAATTAGGAGTTGTTCTCGGCTTCGCCTGCGATTTGGAATTGAACAATTAGAAATTTGCTCATAATTCTTGCTTTGGTAAGTGTCTTTACGGGCTGAGCGCATCATTTCGGTTTGAGCTATATGCAGGCTTTCCGATATGTTAGTCTGCACGATGGAATAGAGTATGCAGAGAGACATTATAATATTTTGCATACACTGTCGTTTGAGGAACAAGTAGAAGGACTTGCTGCCTTTTGCCGTAAAAAAGGAGGATTGCTGACATGAAACTATATCATGGGTCTAACCAATGGGCATTATTAACACTCAACACTCATGATGTTAGAGGAAAAACAGAAGGCTTATGTTAAGGATAGCCTGACAAGAGCTATAAGAGAAATGAAGGTTGCAAAGATTGAAGGTAGAAACTCCAAAGTGTTGACGACTTTATCAATGAAATGTGAGGGTAGATATTTAATCACATAACTGGAGGACATAATATGAGCACTAACGCTTACGAAGAAATGCTTGAATATCTGGATGGACAAAGAAAAAAGCTTGCTGGTATGCGTGAAAGATTGGATGAGCCTGGTGTTGAGAAACAATACGAGGCTTGCCTTAAAGCATACCGTGACTTGAAGAACTCGCTGGATTGGGCAAAAGAGAAAGGTTTTGCGGAAGGATATGTGGAAACTCGCTTAAAGATACTTATGCTTGAGTACGGAAAAACTCGTGAAGAAGCTCTTGTAAAAATAGCAAAAGAACTTCTTGAGGAAAACGTATCTACTCAAGCTATTTATATGACAACTGGTATTTCTGTTGAAGATATCTCAGAGAAGCCTATAGATAAAAAGGAAACTCAAGCTACTAAATATGAATTGCCTGAACACTTGAAAAAAATGCGAGGCATATTGGCTGGGGTAAAAGATGAAAACGATGATAGGTTAAACTACTTATTGGAGAAGGATACTGAATCCTCCCAAGATTGATTCGTGGAAACCTTTGGATAGTGCAGAAAAAGGAGAATGTAAAAAAGCTATAGAGATAGCGAGTGTAATTTTGCCATCGACTTAAAAAAAACATAAGACAACGCCAAAGGATAAGCTTTATACCCTTCTTCCTGGATTTTGGGAAGATGATGAATAATAAAATGAATTTATAATTTAGTCAAATTAAGGTATAACCTCCACTGGTATTAGCTGGTGGAGGGCTAAAACTCATATGCGTATCGGAAATATGAGGGGTACCGAATACTTACTTACCACTGAGCATACTGTTAATGACCCTTCTTGTTGATGAAGAAGGGTTCTTGGTTATAAACGAGGACACGATAATGTTAGTGTCAATGATTGCATATACCATTGCGTTCTTTTCTTAATCGTCTGACTTCTCTGATTTCTTCATTGATCTCATCAAGTGACATATCAATGTTATTCTCTCTTGCTGTGTCACACATGTATTTGAACGCAGCCTTTGCTTTTGCTGTCACTTCATCATCTTCTTCATTCTTTGCTTGAATGGAGAATGGAATGCTCTTACTGCGAATTACAGCCTTTACAAAAATGTTGATGGCTGTGTTTGCACTCATGCCAAATTGAGCGCATAATTCATCGAAAATTGCTTTCTGTTGGTTGTCTATACGGACTGTCATAGATGTCTGTGCCATAGTGAGTACTTTTTTAAGTTAAACAATTCTTTATTATTATGATGCAAATATACATCATAATGACGTAAATACCAAATTTTTAAATATATAAATTTTTAATTATGGAAAGAAAAACGATTTATCTGTGTCTTGCTCATATGAGTGAGGCTGGTTTGGAACAGAAATACGTTAAGGAGGCTTTCGACACCAATTGGGTGGTGCCGATGGGTCCGAACGTGAATGCTTTCGAGAAAGACCTAAAGAAGTTTGTCTGTAGTCAAACTTCCAATGAGGAATTAGGAGTTAGGAATGTTGAATTAGAGCGTGAGGTGGTTTGCTTGAGCGCTGGTACTGCTGCTGTTCACTTGGCACTGATTGGATGTGGTGTTAAGGCTGGTGACGAGGTGCTGGTGCAGAGCTTTACGTTCTGTGCTTCGAGTCATCCTATCACTTATCTTGGTGCAAAGCCTGTGTTTGTAGGCTCAGAGGGTGAGACCTGGAATATGGATCCTGCTTTGCTGGAGAAGGCTATTATTGACCGTAAAGAGAAGACAGGCAAGCTGCCTAAGGCTATTGTGCCCGTGGCTCTGTATGGTATGCCTTACCGCATTGACGAGATTATGGCTATTGCCGACAAGTATGGCATCCCTGTTGTGGAGGATGCTGCCGAGGGTATGGGTTCACGCTTTGATGGACAAGTGTTGGGTACATTCGGCAAATATGGTGTGCTGTCGTTTAATGGCAACAAGATGATTACTACTTCGGGTGGTGGTGCTTTGATTTGCCGTAATGCTGAGGATGCCAATGAGGTGATGTGGTATGCTACACAGGCTCGCGACGCTTATCCTTACTATCAGCATACTGCCATTGGCTACAACTATCGTATGTCGAACGTGTGTGCTGGTATTGGTCGCGGTCAGATGACTGTGCTTAATGACCATATCGCTCACCACAAGCATGTGCAGAAGCTTTACGAGGAGCTGTTGAAGGATGTGCCTGGTGTGCATATTCACAAGCAACCTGCCGACAAACGTTATGATGCCAACTTCTGGCTCTGTGCTGCAACATTGGATGCAGATGTTAAGATTCAAGGTCAGGAGAACGCTTACAAGGAAGTTATTAAGACTGCCGTAGGTGGTGCAGCAGGTGTTATCCATGCTGTTGATTCAGCAACAACCGACTGTCAGCCTAACGAAAATGTAGAGGCATTGCGTGTGTTCATGCTGGGCAAGAAGATTGAGTGCCGTCCTGTATGGAAGCCTATGCACAAACAACCCGTGTATGAGGGTGCTCCTGTATATACCAATGGGGTAGAGGAGGAACTGTTTAAGGTTGGCTTCTGTCTGCCAGCAGGTCCGTATGTCACGGATGATGATGTGCGCTACATTGTAGAGAGCATTAAGGAAGCGATTGTAAGATAAGCAATTGGTTGATGAGCGATTAATGGACGTAATGTGCTGGCTGCATATATGTCTGTTAATTGCTCATTCGTATAAAAACTATACGCATAATGAGAAACTTTATAGAAGCAATTTGGAATTTGCTCTCATCGAATGCCATCACGACTCGGCAAACTTTAAACAAGTTTGAAATCTTCTTGAAATGGGAATGTCTATCGACAATATAATGAAAGCAACAGGCCTTTCACAGAAAGAAATAGCTAACCATTAAGTTTTCAAAGACAATTCAAATCCTCCTCATCCGAGTGGCGGCATAGTGCAGAGCGATACTGTAATGGGGTTCTAATCTTTTATTTTTTTTATTTATTATATAGACACTTGCATAGGTGTCTATAAAGTTGGTGTTCCATTTATCCAACTATGTTTCTGAATTCAAAAAGAAACACGCAGATAGGCAGTACAATATCTATGTGCATGATATGGATGTTGATATGGAGAAATTCAAAGAAGACTATGAGAATTATGATTATCTCCAAAAGCATCTAATCGCAGAAGTCTATTTCGATACTGATGAAGTTTTGTTCAATAGTGAATACCGAAAAATATAGTAAAAAATTGGAGAGCCTTTACTCTGACTCTCAAATACACCTAATGAGCAATATTTATTAAGTTACATCCCAATGCGGCTTGAATGCGAGCAATGGTTTGTGTGGTGAAGTTGTGGCGACCAGTGAGCCATTTGGAAATTTCAGAGTCTCGCTTATGGAGCATTCTAGCAAAATCTTTTTGGCTGAGCCCCTTTTCTTTCAGAATCTCACTCAGTCGCTCTGCTATTCCAAACGACAAGTCAAACTCAGCTTTCTGTTCGGCTGGAATTGCTGCAAGGCAATCACGGAAAAGTTTATTCTGTACCATAATTACTAAATTTCAAAGGTTGCACTTTCTATATCGGTTATCATATTCTTCTCAATGGTAATAACACCATTCTTTTGCGTAAAAATACATAAAGAAATTAAAGACTGTTCACTTTTAAGTGAATATTTTGGATGGTTTAACAAGGGGAACATTGTATGAACACAAATACAGATTTTGATAAGATAGATAAGGTACTCTCGAAGAATGGTGGAGGCTTGTTTTGCACATGTTGGTGTGTTGGACAAGCGATTCGGTGAGCCAGACTTGGACTGGATCTCATATTGCAGATGAGGTGATCAATGACGGCATCAAGAAAATGATTGCTGAGTATCCAGACAAATACTATGTGAAAAACTACTTGGGTAATGTGTTATAAATAGGTGTTTGAATGAAAGAAATCAAGCTATTTGATTACCAAGAGGATATGAAGGAACGGATAGAGAAGGCTTTTGAGTCTCATCAATCCGTTATGGTTCAGATGCCTACTGGAACAGGAAAAACGATACTTCTTGCAGAAGTAGTGAAAAGTGAAAAGTTAAAAGGGAAAAATCCAGATGGAGAGAAAAGTGAAAAGTTAAAAGGGAAAAATCCAGATGGAGAGAAAAGTGAAAAGTTAAAAGGGAAAAATCCA
>OJMJ01001420.1_pt1 | contig 10170 bp, 10 predicted proteins | sample 1597181 | NCBI WGS metagenome assembly OJMJ01 (sample SAMEA2452126, study PRJEB22498) | human gut metagenome | biome: human feces; feature: human gut; material: feces | place: Australia | collected 2012
GTTATCTCCTTCAGAATATATCTTTTCTACTCAATTAGAAAATTTATATCAAGCAACTAATGGTTACAAACCTAATAATATTGTCTTCTTTACTTATGCCAAACTTATGGGCATGAGTAAAGAAGAGATACAAGAAATACATCCTGACTATATTATCCTAGATGAATACCACAGAGCAGGAGCTACATTCTGGCAAAAGGGTGTAGAACAACTCTTATTTGCTTATTCAGATATTCCTGTCTTAGGCTTATCTGCAACCAATATACGTTATCTAGATAACCAAAGAGATATGGCACAGGAACTATTTGATGGCAACATAGCTTCTCAAATGAGTTTGGGTGAAGCAATAGTACGTGGAATATTGAATCCACCTAAATATGTATTATCAATGTATTACTATCAGAACACATTAGAAAAATACGAAATAAGAGTTAAGAAAACAAAAAGTAAAGTCGTTAGAGACCAAGCAGAAAAGTATTTAGACGAATTAAAGAGAGCGTTAGAAAATGCCGATGGATTAGATGAAATATTTAAAAAACATATGACTGATCCACATGGCAAATACATAGTATTCTGTTCAAACAAGGAACATATGGATCAGATGATGAAACATAAAGAGTGGTTCTCTAAGGTAGATAAAGAACCACATATGTATTCTGTATATTCTAGTGATCCAGGAGCAGATAAAGCATTTAAGGACTTTAAAGAAGATAATGATAGTAATCACTTAAGACTCCTTTATTGTATTGATGCATTAAATGAAGGCATCCATGTCGATGATATAAGTGGAGTTATTCTATTAAGACCAACAGTCTCGCCAATCGTCTATAAACAGCAGATTGGTAGAGCACTCTCTGCAAGTAAGAAAACAAATGCTGTTATCTTCGATATCGTATTAAACATTGAAAATCTTTACAGTATTGACTCAGTAAAAGAAGAAATGGAAGTAGCTACATCTTATTATCGTTCTCTAGGTGAAAGTGAAGAAATAATTAATGAGAAATTCAAAGTTGTAGATGAAGTAAGAAACTGTAGAGAACTATTTGAGAAATTAAATGATACTCTAACAGCTACATGGGACATGTATTACGCATGTGCAAAAGATTACTACAAAGATAATGGGAGCTTAGAAGTACCAGCTAGATACATTACTGAAGAAGGTTATGCGTTAGGCAGCTGGATAGCTAATCAAAAAGCTATTCGAAAAGGTACAATAACTGGAAGTTTAACAGATGAACAAATACATAAGCTTGATGATATCGGAATGATTTGGGAAAGCTATAACGACTTGAATTGGTCTAAGAACTATAGAGCGGCTAAACAGTATTATGAAAAATATGGAAACCTAGAAGTACCTTCAAGATTCATGACAGAAGATGGCGTTTCTTTAGGTAACTGGATTAGTTCTATAAGAAGATGGAACAGTTTAGGTATACATCAAAAATATCTTAAATCAGATAGAATCAAACAATTAGAAGATATAGGAATGATTTGGAATGCTTTAGATCATTTCTGGGAACAGAACTATCAATTAGCTAAAGAGTATTACGAAGAGCATGGCAATCTAGATGTTCCAATGGATTATAAAACTAAAGATGGAACATTACTAGGAAGTTGGATTGGAAGACAAAGAAAGCTTCATAAAGGAATAGGTAAAGGAACTCCCTTAACTGAAGATCAAATACATAAATTAGATTTAATTGGTATGGACTGGATGGATAGGGTAGATCGTATCTGGGAAAACGGATTTATTGAAGCTAAGAAATACTTTCAAACATATGGACATTTAAATGTTCCAGTTAAATATAAATCTCCTAGTGATTTTCCTTTAGGCAACTGGATACAAAGACAACGTAATACTTATAAGAATAATAAAATCTCAGATGAACGTATTAGACGTCTTGAAGAAATTGGAATGAGCTGGAATCCAAATAGCTGGAAACATCGTTTTAACTTAGTTAAACAATATTATGAAAAACATGGAAATATCAATATTTCTCAAAAGGAAGTAATCCAAGGTGTATGGCTTGGTAAGTGGATTGTTTCTCAGAAGAAAGCTATGGAAGAAGGAAAACTAACTAACAACCAGATAGAGTTGTTGAAAACACTACCTATGGAAGAGGTTGGAAGAAAAGATAACCTTTGGTGGTCTATGTATGAGGAAGCTAAAAAGTATTATGAAGAATTTGGTAATCTAAACATTCCAATCAATTACCTTACCTCTAATGGAAAGAGGCTATCTGACTGGATTATCCGTCAGAGAAGAAACTATAAGCTAGGTAAGATGCCATCAGAACATAAAGAGAAACTAGATGAAATTGGTTTTATATGGGATTTGAGTAACCCATGGAATAGAGATGCTCAAAGTAATTTGAGAATGATGTACTAAGGAGTGTGATGAAATGGGAAATAAATTACTAATTGTAGCTTCTGAGCGTTATGGAGATTTTGTAAAAGAGATTGCAGAGTCTATGAAGTGCTTTGAGAGAATCTCTTTTTGTAGATAACGATAGACATGATGAATTAGGTAGATTAGATGAACTATCAAGCTTCTATCCAGAATATAACAGTGCAATAGCTGCATGTGATGATGGAGAAGAAAGATTGATGTGGAATAAGAAACTAGAAGAGTTATTTAACGTCCTGTCTTATTCTTTATGGATTCTACTGTCTCTCTCTCATCAAGCGTATTGCCTGGTTCTATTGTAGAACCAAGAGCAATTATAGAGTGTCAGACAACTATATGTTCATCGACAGTTGTTGGTGCAGGAACTGTTATAGAACCATATTGCTTTATAGGTGATGGAAGTACATTAAAATCAGGAACTATTGTGAAGTCAACAGGCATAGTCGGTTCAAATACAACTATTCAGCAAGGATCTGTACTGTATGTTTCATATATAGAAGAATAGTTGAAATATAAATAAAAAAAGGGAAGGTTACGATGAATTTAAAAAAAGGGAAAGAAAAGGATTTGGAAAATAATCAGCAAAACAAATCTCCAAATATACGTTGGATGCTTGTTTTATATGATTTGATTGTTTATGCAATCATTGCATATATTTTACTGGTCATTCATGGAGGGACCGATAAATTAACAAATACAGGTGTGCTACAGCAGGCAGCTTTATCTGTAGTAAGTATATTCATGATACGTATATTGGGTAAAGTTTATGGACAAATATGGAGATATGGTGGTGTTAAGTGTTATATCAGATTGATTTGCACTGATTCTATCGCATTTCTACTTTACTTATGTTTAGAACTATTATTACCAGTTCATAAAATTGCATTTGAAAGAATGTTATCTCTTGCATGTATGAATTTGTTAGGTGCGATGACATTACGACTCATGTATCACTATACATATAAATATGCCAATTTAAATTCTTTTGGAGGTAAATGCCTCTCTATGTTATTACGTTTATTTTCTGGTATGGAAACAGAAAACGCTAAAGAAATACATAAGATTAAAGTGGCAATCATTGGTGCAGGACGAGTAGGTGTAAGTTTAGCTGAGTAATTAATTAATAACTCTAAAGCTTCTTATATTCCAAAAGTATTTATTGATATAAACAAGGAAAAAGTTGGAAGAGATATTCGTGGTATTCCAGTATGGTCAGAAGATAAAGCATCACTTCAAAGATTAAGAGAGTCAGAAGTACAAGAGATTATATTTGCTATTCCATCTATGGATGCTTATAAGAAGAAAACTCTTTATGAATACTATAAAAATGCAGGATATAAAATAAAAGTTTATGATTATCCAACTATGTATGTAGCAGGTGGTAAACGTCATCTAAGAGAGTTTGATATCGAAGAACTATTATTTGGAAAACCTTTAGTAGTATCTGATGAACGCACTAATAAATATTACAAAGACAAAGTAGTACTAATCACTGGTGGTGGGGGTTCAATTGGTTCTGAATTATGTCGTCAGCTTGCAAAAATGGAACCCAAGAAAATCATTATTCTAGATATCTATGAAAATGGTGCATATAACGTACAGCAGGAATTAAAGATTGCGTATGGCAATTCATTAGATTTACAGATAGAAATTTGTTCTATTACTAATAGAAAAGCATTAAGAACAGTATTTGAAAGACATCATCCTCAAATCATTATTAATGCAGCAGCGCATAAACATGTTCCATTAATGGAACACAACTGTGTGGAAGCAATTTACAACAATGTATTTGGCACCCAGAATCTTGTAGAACTTTGCGAAGAATATGGTGCAGAACGCTTCATGATGGTCTCAACAGATAAAGCAGTTAACCCTACAAATGTAATGGGTGCTACTAAGAGAATGTGTGAAATGATTGTACAGAGTGCAAGTACACATGGAAAAGTTAAATACAGCGCAACACGATTTGGAAATGTTTTAGGTAGTGCTGGATCAGTTATTCCACTATTCAAGCGTCAGATTGCTAACGGTGGTCCAGTTACACTTACAGATAAGAGAATTATTAGATATTTCATGACCATTCCAGAAGCTTCACAGTTAGTTCTTCAAAGTGGTGCTATTGCGAATAACGGAGAGTTGTTTGTTTTAGATATGGGTCAACCAGTTAAAATCTTAGATTTAGCTGAGAATATGATTCGTTTATCTGGTGTTCAGGGAGTCAAAATAATTGAAACTGGATTAAGACCAGGTGAAAAGTTATATGAAGAATTACTCATAAATACTGAAGAATTAGATAAAACAGATAATAGTTTAATCTTTATCGAAAGAGATAAGGCATTAAGTAAAGAAGAAATCTATAAAAAGATACAAACATTAAGAGATGCTTGTGATACAGGTAATGATTTAACTGCCAAGAAAGCACTTCGTAGTGTTGTACCTACGTTTAGAAGACCAGAAGAAGTAAATAAGCATATAGCAAGTTAGGAAGAGGGAGTAAATCATGTTTAATGAGAAGAATAAATTTAAAAAGTTTGATTCAAAAGTATGGTTAAGCAGTCCTACTATGCATGGACCAGAAATTGAATATGTTAAGGAAGCATATGAAACAAACTGGATGTCTACTGTAGGTAAGAATATTAATGAAGTAGAAAGAATGGTTTGTGAGTATATGGGTTGTAAACATGCAGTTGCTTTATCATGTGGTACTGCATCTTTACACTTGTCTATGAAGCTAGCTGGTCTAGCTGCATATGGTATGCCTAAGGTAGGACATGGTGCATTAGAAGGTAAGAAAGTATTCTGTTCAGATATGACTTTTGATGCAACAGTAAACCCTATTGTATATGAAGGTGGAGAACCAGTATTCATTGATACTGAATATGATACATGGAATATGGATCCAGTAGCATTAGAAAAGGCTTTTGAATTATATCCGGATACTAAGGTAGTAGTAATAGCACATCTATATGGTACTCCAGGTAAGATTGATGAATTAAATGAAATTATTAATAGACATAATGCAATCTTAGTAGAAGATGCAGCAGAATCTATGGGTGCTACATATAAAGGTGTAGAAACAGGTACATTTGGTAAGTTCAATACTATCTCATTCAATGGGAATAAAATCATTACAGGTAGTGCTGGTGGATGTTTCCTAACAGATGATGAAGAAGCAGCTAATAAAGTACGTAAATGGTCTACACAGGCTAGAGAGAATGCGGCTTGGTATCAGCACGAAGAACTAGGATATAACTATCGTATGAGTAATGTAGTAGCTGGTGTAGTAAGAGGCCAGTTACCATATCTTGATGAACATATTGCACAGAAGAAAGCAATCTATGAAAGATATAAGGAAGGTTTCAAAGGATTACCTGTATCTATGAATCCTATGGATCTAGAGAATAGTGAACCTAACTGTTGGCTATCTTGTTTAATCATGAAGAAGCAATGTGTAAACAGGTAAGAGGAGAACAGGATGTATGTTATGTAAAGGAACATGGAAAGACTTGTCCTACTGAAATACTAGAAGCTATTGCTTCTATTAATGCAGAAGGAAGACCTATATGGAAACCTATGCATATGCAGCCTATCTATCGTTTAAATCCATTTATAGGTAGAGATGGTAATGGTAGAGCTAGATCTAATGCCTATATAGAAGGTAGTGTAGCTGATATTGGTATGGATATCTTTAATAGAGGTTTATGCTTGCCTAGTGATAACAAGATGACACCTGTTGAGCAGGATAGAATTATTGAAGTGATTAGAAGTTGTTTTGAGTAGGGAGAGGTAATATGTACGCAAAGTGCTTTAAGAGAGTTATAGATTTTACTTTAAGCCTATTAGGACTAATTATTCTTTCACCTATTTTACTCGTATTGATTTTATTAGGTACTCTATTTATGAGAGGGAATCCATTCTTTACACAAGAACGTCCTGGTAAAGATGAAAAGATTTTTAAATTAATCAAGTTCAGAACTATGGACAATCGAAAAGATAAAGATGGAAATCTATTACCTGATGAAATTCGATTAAATAAGTATGGTCGCTTCTTAAGAGCTTCTTCTCTTGACGAATTACCAGAATTAATAAACATTTTAAAAGGCGACATGAGTATCATCGGTCTTAGACCACTACTAGTAGCTTACTTACCAAGATATAACGAATTTCAGCATCATAGACACGATGTAAGACCAGGTCTTACGGGATATGCTCAAGCCCATGGAAGAAATGCAGTTTCTTGGGAAGACAAGTTTGCAATGGATGTGTGGTACACACAGCATATTACTTTTGTAGAGGACGTTAAAATTATTTTTGACACTATTAATACAGTCTTGAAACGAGAAGGTATTAGTTCTGAATCTTCTGCAACTATGGAAGTATTTATGGGTACTCCTGAAGGAGTAACATCTAAATGGGAGGCACCATATTGAATAGATTACTTATTATAGGTGCCAGTGGACATGGCAAGGTCATCGCAGATATAGCAGTTAAATGTGGATATAAAGACATAGTGTTTCTAGATGACAATGAAAATGTTAAAGAATGTGCTGGTTTTCCTGTGGTTGGGAAAGTAGCAGATGCTACAAATATGGAAGATGACAAAATAGTGGCTATTGGAAATGCTGAAATAAGAGAAAAAATTCAAAGTAAGCTATCCAATCTAGTTACACTGATTCATCCAAATGCAGTAGTTAGTAGAAGAGTAGAAATAGGTGAAGGTACAGTTATTATGGCTGGTGCAGTTATAAATTCTGATGTAATCATTGGAAAAGGATGCATCATTAATACATGTGCTTCAGTCGATCATGATTGTAAGATAGAAGATTTCGTTCATGTTTCTGTAGGTGCACATGTTGCAGGAACAGCAAGTATAGGAAGAAATACTTGGGTAGGTGCTGGTGCTACTGTTAGCAATAATGTTTCTATTTGTGGTCATTGTATAATAGGAGCAGGTGCTGTAGTAATAAATAATTTAGCAAAACCAGGAACATATGTTGGTATACCGGTAAGAATGATGAAAAGGGGGCATGAATAGAATGAAAAAGATATGTTATGTAACCACAATATCAATGACATTAAAAGCATTTGTACTGGATACAGCAAAATATCTACATGAAAATGGGAACTATGATATTTCTTTTATATGTAATTACGATAAAGATTTTGCAGATAGTCTTCCAGAATATATTCATTATTATCCTGTTTCAATGGAGAGAGGTATAAGTATTGGTGGATTAAAAGCAATGCTTGAAATTAAAAAAATTCTTAAACGAGAAAAATTTGACATTGTTCAATATTCAACACCGAATGCTTCTTGCTATACAGCACTTGCAAGTGCTGTAGAACATGTACCTGTTAGATTATATTGTCAGTGGGGAATTGCATATGTTGGATTTTCTGGTATTAAAAGAATAATTTTCAAACTAGAAGAAAGAATGGTATGCAAACTTTCTACTTGGGTAGAACCTGATAGTTTTGGAAATTTAAAATTTAGTCACGATGAAAAATTATACCCAGCTAGAAAGGGATCTGTAATTTGGAATGGAAGTGCGAGTGGAGTAAATACTCGTAAATTCAATATTATTAATAAAGAATCATGGAGGAAAGAAATTAGAAGTAAATATAACATTCCTGAAGAGGCTTTAGTTTATATTTTTGTTGGTAGAGTAACTAAAGACAAAGGCATTAATGAATTATTTGCTTCAGCTAGAGATTTATTTGATAAACATAAAGATATGTATTTATTGATGGTTGGTCCTAATGAAAACTCAGGATCAGTTAATAAAGACTTATATGAATGGTCTAAAAATAATAAAAATATTATTTATTGTGGATTTACAAATGAAGTAGAAAAATATTTATCTGCAAGCGATGTCTACATTTTACCAAGTTATAGAGAAGGATTTGGAAGTGCTGTTATTGAAGCTGAATCAATGGGATTGCCAGTGATAGTTAGCGATATTCCTGGACCAACTGATGCAATGCAAAGAAATCATACAGGATTGGTTGTTGCTAAAGGAAGTGCAAAAGAACTAGCAAAAGCTATGTATACATTATATAAAGATTGCAGTTTGCGGAAGGAATATGGAAATAATGCATATGATTTTGCAGTTACAAATTTTGAACAAAAAAAACTATTTGAAAAAATACTTTTGGATCGAAATAGATTATTAGAGGAACATTGAAATGAAGAAACCATTATTTAGTGTGTTAATACCTGTTTTTAAAATTGAAAAATATATTGAAGAATGTGTTCTTAGTATTACTAATCAATCTTTTTCGAATTTCGAAATAATTCTTATTGATGATGGATCACCTGATAGTTGTCCTAAAATATGTGAAAGATTAAGAAAGAATGATAGTAGAATTAAAGTTTTGCATAAGAAAAATGAAGGTGTCGCAAAAGCTAGGAGAGATGGAGCTGAAATAGCAGTAGGAGAATATATTATTTGTATAGATGGTGATGACTGGCTGAAAAAAGATTGCTTGACTAAGGTTTCTGAGGTGGTTCAAAAGAAAAATATAGATATTTTTTGTTTTGGAATGATGGCTGATAATGGGAAGCAAACAACACCATTAGGGATTAATTACAGAGAAGGATTTTATTCAAAACAAGCTATAGAGAAGGAAATTTTTCCGTTGTTGATTCAGAAAAGTGATGCTAGTTATTTTATTCCGAGTTTATGCGGAAAGGTAATTAGAAGACAGTTATTTTTGGATAATGTACTTGCAAATGAAAATGTAACAATAGGGGAAGATGGTGCGTGTGTCATACCATGTGTATTTCACGCAAATTCAATGTATATATCTAAAGAATGTTTTTACTTTTACAGATACAACAGCGAGTCTGCAACAAAGGGTAAAAAAGTGTTTAATTGGGATTGGCCAAAGTTGGTGGCTAATCATATAGAAAATAGGATTGATATTAATTACGGGGATATGCAAAGACAGCTGTATAGAAAAATAACGCATGATATTTTTTCAGTTGTTGTTTCTCAATTTAACAGAAAAGAAAAATATAGCTTTATTGTAAAAGATATAAATAAACATTTAGATGATAAAGTGTATAAAGAAGCTATTCAGAAATGTGAATTTGAAGGTTCTATTAAAGCTAGAATAATGATGATAGTCTTGAAAAAAAGAATATTTTTTCCTATATATATGTATTCTAAGTGGTAGTTTGTTTTATAGGAGGTGGTACTAAAAAGTATGATAATATTAGGATATTGTATACTGTATGGCATAACGTTAATGTTTTCATATAATAAATTTCACAGAATTGTGAATGTAGTTTCTGTTTTTTCTGGAATATGGTGTTTATTTGGTTCGCTTTCGTGTCTGGGATTATATGAAGTGAGAACTCCAGGGATTTTGATACACATATATGTATGGATATTTGTTGGAATTGTAGACTTCATTTTTTTGCTTTTTTCAACAAGGTACCATATAGATATAAATGAAAATGTTTATGAAGCAATTAGGTATAACTCAAGAGCAAAAAAATTACAAATAGTATCTTGCGTATTAATGATTTCACTTGCTTTAAAAGTTGTGGCATCATTTATTGGGTCTGGTAGTTTAGCAGCGATAAGAAATATGTATTTTAGTGGAACTAATTTTACATCAATGTATCAGGATTTACTTTTTCGAATAGTACCAATGGCTTTTTTAGATGCATTGATCATTTATTTTGTTTTTTATTCTTTTGAAACAAGAAAATACAAATATCTGGTGTATGCTCTGCTTGATACGTTGTTTGTCAC
>OJMJ01001422.1_pt1 | contig 10150 bp, 8 predicted proteins | sample 1597181 | NCBI WGS metagenome assembly OJMJ01 (sample SAMEA2452126, study PRJEB22498) | human gut metagenome | biome: human feces; feature: human gut; material: feces | place: Australia | collected 2012
GTCTCTGACAGAAATCATAGTACGACCCACCATATCAGTTCGATGATTCCCGGTTATGATAGTAACTCCCGGTCCAAACATTACATCATTTCCGATTTTAACATTTGCTCTTGTGGACAGAATTTTTGTATGTTCTCCAAGAGCTGAGCGATTACCAATCGACACCCGATATGGAGTTATTTGACTGTCATGACCAATAGTTACATAATCGCCACAAGAAACAAGTTGATTCTTTATTTCCTGAATCTTCATGTTTTCATAAAAAACATGAAGTCTGCTTAATATGCGAAAAAGAACCTGTCTCATAGATACCTCCGGAGCACTTTATTTTTAACGATAACACGTAAATCCTTTTCAAGAATAATTGCAATAAAAAAATATACGATAAAACAAATTCCTGTGAAAATTATTCCAAGCAAAATAAAATACAAATAATTGCTACAACAATTCATAAGTAAATCGTGTAACAAATGCTCAAGCACTGCAAACACAGCAAAAACAGCTAAATTTATCAGCATTTTTCTGTATGTAACAAATGCGCCTCTATGTAGTATTTTATGATTCGCATAAATAAATACATCGTTCACACGATATAGAAGAGCAATAATTGTACCACACAACACACCATAAATTCCAATCACATTAACTAGGATTAACGAACTCCCTAAATTAAGTCCAGCTTCAATGATGCTACGTCTTTGTGTTTCTTTCGCATGCCCTGAAATGTTTATCAGTCTATTTCCTACTACTTTAGAACAGTAAAGCAATTGAATCATTGAAAATAGCAAAGGTAATAACGCATCCAAGTATGGTATGTCATCGATTCCTCTTGTATATAATCCAACAAACGGAAGCACAAGTAAATAGGCTACAGTAAATAGTGAAAATGTTATAGCACTATATACAGTTTCATATACGTCATGCACTTTAGTATAGCGAGCGACATCTCCTCTTGCGTATGTTTGCCCGAGTATATAATCAACACTATTATTCACAGTAGTAATAAGATTGCTTAAAGAGTGAAACACCATGTTATAAACACTGTATACACTCGCAAGTTTCAAATTACAAAACACGGAAATCAAAAATACATCTGTACTAGAAAAAATAGTTCCAGAGATCTCATGAACAATAAAAGCATTTCTCTCTGATAAAACACTAAGGTCTGGGCTATTGTTCTTCTTCAAGAATGGATATTTCTTTTTTACGATTGGAATCAGTGCACACGCCTGAAGACAAATAACCACAAAATTCCATACCTGCAATACGACAATGTTAAAGCCAATGCTCATCAACAATATTTTACCAACCGAGGATAAAACGTAAACTATCAGACCGATTGTAGATACAATAAAATATTTTCCATCCGCAACAAGTAGTTGACGATATGCAGCAGTAAAATAAAAATTTACGACACCTGACATTCCTTGAAGTAATACTACGAGAGCCACAGTAACATAACTTAATTCAGTGTCTACAAATAAAGGATAAAAAAATGTTAATACCAGAACGCATGCGCCGTAAATCCAAGTAACTTTTCGATAATAACTTTTTGCAGCAGAGAAAACGTTTGATATAGTCTGATGATCATTATTAACAATTGGCTTATACAACGCATTTACCGCAGCATTGCCAATTCCCGCTTCCAAAAGTGCTACATATGTAAATATTTGGGTAATTGTATTTACCAGTCCATTGGTTTCTGATCCGTAGCTAACCAATGTAAGTCTAGGAAGGATTAGCCCGAGGGCAAGTATCGTAAATTGGTTAATAAAACTAATAACTGCATTCGTGCGTACATTATGTCCTTTGATAACAGCCAAAACGTTTCCTCCTCTCGCATTTACTATTTGAAATAAACCTGTAAATCACTCATAAAACAAACAAAAAGAAAAACATCAATGCAAATGTACTTCCATCAAATACGCTAAGAGTAGCGATAAAGAAAAGATACAGTGCCTTAATAATGAGCGAAAATCGTCGTATGTCATTTTTTTCAGAAAGGTATATCTTTAACAATCTCTTACAAGCGTATAACAATAGCATTATAAAGCCCAAATAGCCAAATTGTAAAATCCAACTCAGATATGTATTATGTGTAGCTATTCCTAATTCTACAACACTATTCCCGCCAAACAATTGTCGCCCTAATGTCTGCTCTTGATTAATATAATGTAAATATTTATCTGCAAGATCCGATCGCCCTGTCGTAGCGGAATAGAAATCACCATTAACAAATGCGTTATATTTTATTTCCATTTTTTCGATGTATGCATCAATATCTGCAATATGGCATGCCTCAGGCAGAGACAAGTATATTTGAAATATACCCACTCCAATAAGCAGCAACAAGACGAGTCGTCTTAATCCCTTTGAGAGTTTACGATTGACAACAACGGATAATAGATTTACTAACACAAAAGCCAATATACCTGATGCTGACAGTGTAACAGACATCGCTACAGTCGTTATGGCGTATATGGCACTTTTTTCATACCACCTCATGCAATGATTATTTACTGTGCATACTATGCCCGTACACAAAAGTAAACTTGAAAAGTTCGGGTCACCAATACCAGCACCTAGTATGCCTCGTCTTTGATATTCCTGATAATATTCAGTATGTTGAGCTTCTACATACACAACTCCACCGGAAATAATTGCATGTAGCGCAATCAGTCCAACAATAATAGAACCGGCAAACATCAAGTTTTCAATAAACTCATCTTTTTCATACTTTTGGTATTGAGTTATTAAAGTCCAAATATATACGACTGAATAAATTACGCTCTTAAAAGCAGTAACACTCGTAAAATAAGGTTGAACTGCCATAATAACAGCTATTATAGCCAGTATAAAATATCTAACCCTGATTTTACTTTTTGTGACAAGTTCAAAAGCAAGGAAAAGTAACAAAAGGTACTGGAATGATATTTTTCCAAAGAAAATTGTTCCCAGTGCATCATTTGCTACAATAATAAACGTAGTTACTAAAACTGATTTTTTTTTGCAAAAATATAAATAAAGAAATATAACAGTCAAAATAGGTCCTGTCACTATTTGAAAACTGCTGTTTAAGAAAACCGATTCAATCAGTATAAAAAGAGTCAAATAAATAACAGCATCGGTCTTGGAGCCGAAAAATGACCCTAAGCCAAGCATATTTTTGTCTTCTCTTATTTTTTTAGAATATGTCACCATTTTCAACTCCATCTAAACATTTCAGAACTTTATCATATTTAGAAATGCTTTTATAATGTCTGTATTATCATATGTGAAATCTTTAGCCCCTTCTTTCAATCGTTTTTGATATCCTGCATCCAGAAAAAATTGTTTTAGAGCAAAATGCAATCCTTCTTCAGACATGTCGCAGATTATTCCGTTGTGACCGCACTGTACCAACGTCATAGCCGATGGATAATTTGTGGTTATTACCGGAACATCGAGTATCAGTGCTTCATTTGCAACCATAGGTTGCGCCTCATACAGGGAAGAAATAACGAGAACATCAGCTCTTGAAACAATAGGATATGGGTTATTTCTTGCACCGAGAAGAATGACTCTATTCTCAAGTTTTTTCTCCTTTATAAGCAAATCCAAATTACTTTTTTCAGCACCATCTCCTATAATGTACCATTTATACGAAATTCCGGCCGTCTGCAGTTTTTCTGCTGCTCTGATAGCCATATCATACTGTTTTTCTTTTGACAACCGACCCACAGACACAATAACATTTTCTACATCAAATGCAATATCGTCTTGTGGCTGTTTCGACATTGCGATAATACGTTTCGAATTAAGCGGATTTGGAATCAAGCAAACACGATCAGCCACTTCTGGTAACCCTCGTTGAAATGCCGCCACAGCTGCAGGAGCAACACACACAATCTTCTCGTATTCAGAGTACAGACTGTGCATTTCTTCGTGTGTGCTGTTTTGGGTAAATCTTTCATATATGGTGTGTACCCACGCTATCTTCTTTTTAGCCCGGATATATCTTGCAAAATTTGTTGCTGCCCCTTCCTGATAGGCGATTACGACATCATAGCCATCGATATTCTCAGCTGTCTTTTGATAAATGAGCTCTCTTGCTTGCTTTTTATCTGATATTTTGCATTTTATTGATAGCAAACTCCTGTTAACAAGTCCCCTCAATCCGTACCTCTTTATTGTCGAAGGCTCACACATTGAAGAAGCTAATCTCCATGCTTCGGGAAGAAGATTGGCACATCTTGATGCCTGCTCTAAATACATGCCACTATGTTCCATTATAAACAGATCGACCTTGCACCCGCTCTGTTCCAGCAGCTCAAGCATATTTAAAAGCGAAGATGCCGATCCTCCAAGACCAAGTCTTTGCGCTACAAATAAAATACGGCTCATACCGTTCCCTCTATCAAATTTCCTAACAAAGTGACGTATGTATTCAAATTGAATCCTGTTTCAGCGACTGCCTTTGCATTCGATCGCATCTTCACATATTGGTTCTCATTCATGCTAAGAATTCGGCGGTACGCCATCGCACAAGAATCTACCGTTTCATCATCACATACTATACCTGTATCTCCATCTTTTACATAGAGTGACAAGTCACTGGTTATATTACAAATTACAGGTGTTCCGCACGCCATACTTTCTCCGACTTTTGTAGAAAATCCCGCATTTGCATTCACTGTATTATGCCGAAGCAAAATTGTGTAGTCTGCGTTCGCTACATACTGCTTAACTTCTGCATACGGAATCCTTCCGTGCACAACAAACGAATCGCTAAGAGTAACAATAATTTTTTCTGTTAATCCTACATCCAATAAATCTTTTTCAGATGCTCCAAAAATATGGAACTGAATTCTATTACGCTCTGCTTCCGACAGTTTTTCAAGTGCAAAAATAGCATTAACTATGCAGTCCTTGCGCCTGGGTGATCCTGCATACACAATAGTAATACGTTCATTCTTGGTGTGCGTTACATTTTCATACTCACGCATATCGACCATTGTAGGAATTACAATCGTCCGACATCCTCTTTTCTTGTAATAATCCGCCATATACGAACTAATAGAAATAATATTCTTGGAACGAACATATTCCACTCTCATTAAATACTCACAATGGATATAACGATGTAGACGTTTGATCCCTCCTAACTGTGCCAGCTCATACCATTCTACAAGACTCTGAATAAACAAAATTCCGTGATCTTGTGCGTATTTTCTTAAGTAGCTGTGTGCTTTCGCTACAGTATTATTCATCGCCGATATAATCAAAGAGACATCCGACGTACTTTCAACCGCATTCTTAACATGATTGTAGAATTCTTCTTTTCTTTTTTGATGTGGCACAATTCCGTGCCCGGGAGTTTGTGACCATTGTACGAATGAGATTCCGCGTTCTTCACCTTGTACCTCATCATCATTATATACGCCATATAAAGTGGTCTCGTATCCAAGTTGCTTCAACATCAGTGCAAAATTGATTAAACGTATTGCATTAGGTTCAGCCGTTGGAACTCGATGCCCACAGAAAATTAGTGCTTTTTTCATGAATCGTCTCCTATAATAAAGTCAAATAACTGACTCAAAGATCAGATGTTCAAACTCTCTTGTTATTGTTTCAATATCATAGCAATGAGATATAAAGATTCCTCTCGTGTCTGTGGTTCGTTCATGCTTTGAAACTTCAATGCACTTTTCGGCCCACATATCAGCGTCACCCAGTGGTAAGTACTGCACCAAACCAGTAATATCCGCTTCTCTAGTTACGGTATCAGATACTATACACGGAAGACCGGTTGTCTGCGCCTCTACAACGGTATTAGGCAAGCCTTCATATAATGAGGGAAGCAAAAAAACATCTGAAGCTGATAATATTCCAGGAATATCTGTGCGTACTCCTGCGAAAAATGTTTTTTCTGAAAGACCCATAATCGCTACTTTTTTCTTGATACTCTCCTCTAAATCGCCTTTTCCTACAAGCAGAAATCTTGCATTTGGATCTTGTTTGGCAATTGCAAAAAAGATATCAATAAGAAAACCATGATTTTTTTGCTCACTAAATCGACCAATATGGCAATAAACTGTCTTACCCTCAAAATCTAACTCTCGACGTATCTTTGTGCGTTCATCCTCGCTATATTTAAATACCGACAGATCAATAGCATTATGAAGCAAGGTTGCTTTTCCGCGCTTAACTATTCCGGGACCAAATGTATATTCGGCTGCCTCAGTAGATGGGGCGAACTTAATATTTGCAACAGAAGATAATGGCCTGCGCAAACACTTGTGAATTAATTGATTTAATCTGCCATTAGATGAAGAAGCATTGCATGATCTCATGGCACGGCGTTTTATCCCGACAAATTTTGCAATCCACAAGTCATATGTGGAAATACATGTATCGCCAAGTCGCAGTACAGCATCATAATTATTCTCTTTCAAAACTGTACGCAGTTCTTTTGTGAATTGCTTTGCATTTTTTGATTTTAATGTAATATGATGAATAGTGGAGCCAAGCGATACAGCTTCTTTTTCATAAAAACCTTCTTTTTCATTGCCAACGCAAAAATCCATCATATATTGAGTTTTATCCATACTACGAAGTAGCTTCATCATGAATGTTTCTGCTCCACCTGCATCAAGCCCCGACAATATACACAAAACTCTCTTCATCCTTACATCCCATCTAAATTTATTTCAATTTGTTCTCAATAATGCCCATAACTGATTCAGGCTTATATTGCAGATACGCATCTGCACACTTTATTCTCATTAGGTTCATTTCATTTCGGTGCTCTATCGACCACTTCACAGCATCGTATAAATCTGTAAAATTCCCTTCGGGGTATATAATCCCCGTTTTCATATGTTTTACAAGCTCACGATTGTAATTCCAATCAGAAGCAATCACAGGAATTGCCGATGCATATGCGTCTAATATAGTTCCCGGAAAGCCCTCACCGTCCCAAAATGTAGGGAACAATAAAGCATAATAATTCTTTAACACGGAAACACTATCCGCAAAAGGGACAAGCCCTCCATACGCTATTCCTTTCCCAAATGACTTCATTAACTTTTCAAATTCTTCAGTATATCCGCCATCAATCGCGCCGTATATATCAAGGCTGCAAACCGCACGGCCATACTCCTCATTGATGTGAGTAACAACCTGGACGGCATCCTCAATTCCTTTTTCTTTCATTACACGAGAAAAAGTACAAAAACGGAATATAGGCTCAGTATATTCCGTCGCCAAAACACTTTGAAGGTCTTTGAAGTTTGGAAGAACTTCTGCATTTGTAACCCCCAGCCTCTCCAGTTTACTCTTCATACTTTGTGTCTCGACCCAATTAACATCACACGCATTGAGATACTTCTGCCATTTTGGATACTTTTGGACATAACCATCAAGGTTGCCTCCGATCACATCGTGATATATTCTGACACGACGAATCTTGGTAACGTAATAAAGCAAGGGAAAATAGAATTTCATTCCTCCATGCGACAGCAAAACAAAAATATCTTTCCGAAAGAGCAGCGCATAGAATGTTTGCCACAGAAGTTTTACGGGGTTGTGCTTCTTATAATAGGTATCTACCTTATAAATTTCGTAATTTCCTGTCTTTTCAAGTTCTGCACATAAAACTTTCGTTTTTACAGTTTGACCGTCAAGAAAGGTTTCTTTGCCTCCGAAATGACCTATGATTGCTATTTTCTTAAACACTATACCTTTCCTCCATTCGGCAATGTAAGCATCTCACCCCATTCAGCGTCATACATCTCGGGATTGAACGGCATCATACAAGCACTCGGTGTAAAAGTCAATTCTGCGAAGTAATAGGTATCATTCGCAAGGAAGAAGTCTACACGGACAAAAGGAAACTCGCGGCATAACTTCTTAGCCATAGCCAGCATTTCGCCGTAAAATGGTGGCAATTTTACGGATGCAATATCGGTATAGTCATCCCGTTTCAAGGGCATTTTAACACCATCAAGATAGAAAAAGCCAATCTGTGCCTGTCGGTCATGGATTAAATCATTAGATACATATATATACTTGGGTTCGCCATTGAAACAGAAGAACTTGTAGTCAAATATGGTCTCACCTAAGAATTGCTCACATATGATTTTCTTCTGCTTAATCTGAGAATAATGGAGTTCAATATTAAATGCTCCGAAGTCCTCCTTAAGCCACGCATTAAGCTGTCTGACTGTCGCTTTTTTATCCAGTTTCGATTTATCAGAACACACAATATTGTAAGCACACCCATGATTGCATTTCAAAACGAAATTGTCCGGCAGTGTATCCCAATCAATATCTTCGGCTTTATCCCATGAACCCAGTAGTGGAACTAATTTATCGCCATAGCCCTCTTTTTTGATGTAACTTCTTACAGCATACTTATCTGCGCACTGCACCACTAATGGATTTTGAGGAAGATAATAAAGTTTACACCACTGTAATTTTTCATTAAAGGTTTTCGGATCATTTAAGTTGAGCTTTTTCTTCATGACAATTCTAAAATACAATTTGCTCATAAATTCATCAGAAAACACTTTATGTGCAATTACTTGAGTTTTGCGTCTAAGTTTATATATAAACGAGTCTCTTTCCATACTCTGGCTTCCTTTCGTTTCTTACGATTATTCATTCAAATACACATATCTATTTTGCGCTGTGAACATACTTGATTTTTTTCCAAAATCCGAATATCAAATTTCGAAGAGTATGTATCCATGCTGACAGAACGCCTTTGCCCTCCGCTTCGCGGAAAAGCTTATAATGCCACTTAATCATCGTGGATATACTTTGTGTGCTGATGCTGCCACTTCTTCCTCGCCTATATTGTGCCAAAGTCTCTTCGAGCAGGTGGCAGTCTGCTTTTTTACATACCTTCAGCCACATCGCATAATCGTTATTCTTTTTTATATCAGCTATTTTAATTAGTCCGACTGTCTCGACATCATACATAACCGTTAAACAACCAGGCCAACAATAGTTATTCATACCAAATCGAGTGATGTGCTTTGGCCCTGTGACAATCACACCAAGTGTTTTTGAGTACTCATCAATTTCTTCATACTGAGTATAAGAGAAGTGATAACCGCTATCTTCCATAAATTCGATTTGTTTTTGCAACTTATCTGGCAACCACAAATCATCACTGTCAAGAAATGCAATCCATCTACCTTTTGCTTCTCTCAGAGCACGATTTCTCGACGCAGCGGCACCACTATTTATTTCATTTTTCAAATACTTGATACGTGTGTCAGATAAATACCCTCTGACAACCACATCTGTGTTGTCCGTAGAGCAATCATCGACTATAATCATTTCCCAGTTCGTGTATGACTGTGCTTGCACCGAACGAATAGTATCTGCTATGAATGCAGCAGTATTATACGAAGGAGTAATGATGGAAACCAATTCATGCATAGGACTTACCTCAATAATTTTTTGTCAGTCCTACTGATTTCCTCCATCAGCAAAACTGCATCAATCTTGCTACTTATTTTTGTTTTATTATGTTTATGGACCAGGCTGCGAAAAGGGTATAAACACTTTACCACAATACCCATCGGCGGTTTATAAGTCAAATTGAGCTTACAATATGCTCTTCGAAAGCCAAAATATTTTATGAGATATTCTTGGAAAGCCGTTTGATGTACTACATTGCGCTCACCGTCACAAATATAGAACGACTGCGACAGCTTGTTGTTGTAAAACTCACAAATACCTGCAACCATCGCAGCATTTACAGCATTCGCCTTTAGTATAGAAAAATCTGCCCATGTTTCATATTCTTTTATACAAGCGTACGCACACAGCTCGTCAGTTACTGAGCTGAATGCACCGAACATTTTATAACTGCGCCATTGCTGGATATTTTTTCGTACTCCATCAGCATCAAAGGTCGGTCTGTATGCCTCGGGATAATTAGCCCACGCTTTATGTTGAACTTCAATTATTCCATCCACATTTTCTACAGGATCAATTTCTCGAACATTGAAGTTTTTCTTCCCTTTATTGATTTCGTACCTTTTTTTACTTGGAAGTGACGCTATGTCAAACGAAGTATCCTTTATACAGTACCACCAATTCGTTTCAAAGCCGCAATCAAAGTCCGTTGTCCATCTTGCTAATAGAGGTGTACCCC
>OJMJ01001427.1_pt1 | contig 10137 bp, 5 predicted proteins | sample 1597181 | NCBI WGS metagenome assembly OJMJ01 (sample SAMEA2452126, study PRJEB22498) | human gut metagenome | biome: human feces; feature: human gut; material: feces | place: Australia | collected 2012
CTCGTCGGAGTAGACATTTCCCATTGGGTTGTTCGCAGCAGTTGCACGGTAACCTGTTCCATCGCTTCCTTTGTTTCGTTGTCGGTCAGCGTGCCGCTGATTTTCCTTTCCTGTGCGCTTGCTGCCAAGGCCATGATGGTGAGCAGCAGCGTCATTAGTGTTTTCTTCATAGTGTTACATCTGTCTCTGTGCCTATCGGTTGACATGTGCCTATTGGCTTTCGGTTAAGATGTCATGTTGAGAGGCTCTTTTTAAATTGAATTTGCGATATTATGACGCTCCTTTTGGGAAAAGGTTTAACCAATGTCGGTTTTTTTTGGAAAAAAATGATTCTTTGTCATATTGGTCTTTACAAAACATCCTTACACATATTCTATTTTTACCGTGCTTTTCGTTCGTCGTTCTTTCAACATTTTTCTTTTTTATCTCATCATTTCTTTTTTTTTTCAATGTAATTTAGTATTTTTGTTGGATGAATAGAAAATAAGGTCAAGCAATCACACAAGACAACAAAAAGAGATATGATAAAAAACATAATGGAACGCAACGCTGGTGCAGCAGCTGGACAGAGAGAGATGGATGTGCTAAGAAAGTATTTCCCCCAATGCTTCAGCGCTGATGGCGAGTTCGATATAGAAGCTTTCAAAGCGGCCTTGCCAGGTGGAACAACGCTTACAGACGAGACAAGCGGTTTCAACTGGTTAGGCAAGAACTATGCCCGCATGCTTACCAACATGGACACGACTACGCTTATACGTCCTGACGAGGAGCATAATGCTAAGCCAGGAAACCGTGACAGCAAGAATGTTTATATTAGTGGCGACAACTTGGATGCCTTGCAGCATCTTGTAAAGTCGTATGGGGGCAAAGTGAAAGTGATTTATATCGATCCTCCATACAACACAGGAACGGATGGATTTGTGTATAACGACAAATTCAATTTCACCGCTGATGAGCTGGCCGTGCGTTTGGATATCTCTCCCGAACGTGCTGCCCGCATCCTTAACATGACACGTCGTGGAAGCGCCAGCCATGCGGCTTGGCTCACATTCATGTTGCCCAGACTGTCGTTTGCACGCGACTTGCTGACAGACGATGGCGTGATCTTTATTTCTATTGACGACAATGAGCAGGCTAATCTGAAGAATCTCTGTGATGAGGTGTTTGGAGAGGATAATTTTCTTGCAAATTTGACACGAAGAACTAAAGTTGGTGGTGGCAGTGCTTCGAATTATTTTGCTGTAGAACACGATTATGTGCTTGTTTATGCAAAGGATGTAGAAAAATTACCAAATTTATTTGTTCCTTTTGACAAAGATTATCTTAAGCGTTATGCATTTGAAGATGAAATAGGAAAATATTTCTGGGATACGATGGAAAGATCTTCAACAGCTACCAAACCATATTTGATTGAAGCACCTGACGGCACAATGCTTGAAGGTAAATGGTTTAGAAGTAAAGATCGTTTTCTTAAAGATAAAAAAAATGGTGAGATAAGATTTCTTAAGAAAGAAAATGGATCGTGGGCTGTGCAATTTAAACAAAGAATTGCACAAGGCAAGAAAATCAGATCTATTTTAGGAGAAAATGAATTTAAGTCACATCAAGATGATTTGGAAAAATTGGGAATGGCAAATCTTTTCTCTTATCCTAAGACGGTTTTTTTAGTTAAATATTTAATCCAATCAGTATTAAAGCCAAATGATATCTGTTTAGATGCGTTTTCTGGGTCAGCAACAACAGCTCATTCTGTTATGCAATTAGCTTCTGAGTTTTCTGGTGACTTGCCGCTAAAATATGTGATGATTCAGCTACCAGAGAATTTGGATGAATCTTTAAAGACAGCCTCAGGTGAAAGAAAAGAACTACTGATAAGAGATATAGAGTTTCTTGAAAAGTGTGGTTATCCACATACTCTTGACTATCTTGGATTTGAGCGCATCAAACGAGCCGCAAAAAAGATTAAGGAGGCCAACCCTCTCTTCTCAGGCGACCTCGGCTTTAAGCATTACACCTTGGAAGAGCCAAAGCAAGATGCCCTGTTGCTGATGGAGCAATTCGATCCGATAAGCAACAACATCACACCGTTGAGTGTAGACAATTTTGGATTAGAAACTGTTCTCCGCACATGGCTTGTGGCAGACGGCTATGGCTTGACAGAAGATGCTGAAGAAGTTATGCTTGGCAATTACAAAGCCTATTGGAAGGGCGACCATCTCTATCTGATAAATCCCGACCACAACTTCGATGCCAGCAGCATTGCTGCTTTGATGGACAAATATAACGGTGAGCAGTTCTCGCCCCACAACATCGTGATCTTTGGCTATAGCTTCGCCTTCACCCACCGCGAGGAGCTGCAAAAGAACCTGCGCACGCTGAAGGAAGGCAACAAAACATTAACCGTAAACCTTGATGTGAGATATTGATGGAACTAAAACTTGAAAACAATCTTCTGCACCAACTCATGCCCGTGGAGGGCGTTGCCGCGGTGGTGGAAGACTCAATACAGGAAGCGCCAAAGGCGAGCAACCAAAATCCGCTGCTGAAATATCAGCTCAGCGGCGCTGCGTTGATGGCTGTGCGCGAAAGAGCAAATATCTTGGACAAAGCCACAAAGCAGAGGGTTACCCACTACATGCTCACAGACAAGATTAACAGTCTGCCACACCATTGTCTGCTCGACATAAAAATGGAGACGGGCACGGGCAAGACCTACGTCTACACACGGACGATGTTTGAGCTGCACAAGCGTTGCGGCATAAACAAGTTTATCATCGCCGTGCCAACATTGCCAATCAAGGCAGGCACAGCTTCGTTCTTGCAGGAGCCCGAGGTGGAGCGCCATTTCAAGAACGTGTGCCACTATAATGCCGAGATAGAACTTTGCTTGCTTGAGCCTTCGAAAAAACAGAAAAGAGGCCGACTGAACATGCCTTCGGCTGTGGGTCATTTCTTTTATGGCACACATCATGTGAAGAACAAAATTTATGTGCTTCTGTTAAACACCCAACTGCTCACCAACGGCAAGCTGCTCACCCTTGACGACTATGACCAGATGCTTGGCGACTTTCATCGGCCTGTCGATGCCATTGCCGACACACGGCCTGTGCTTATTATCGATGAGCCACACCGCATGGAGCGCAGCAGCAAATCGTACATGGCGCTGATAGAGAATTTCCGAGCGCAGCTGGTGTTGCGCTATGGAGCAACCTTCCCTGAAATAACTGTCGGCAAGGGCAAGAACAAACATTCGGTGAAAGACTACCAAGAGCTTATTTACGAGCTGAACGCTGCCGACTCTTTCAACAAAGGGCTTATAAAGGGTGTGGCTAAAGAGCATCTGGAGCTGCCTGGCGGAAAGAAAGCTGATAAGAAGGTGAAGGTGCTTTCAACCGTTAAGGGCGACAGCGCAAACCTGAAGCTGACAACGGCCGACAACGGAAGCAAAACTTTCACGCTTCATGTGGGCGACAGTCTCAGCATAATCGACAACGACCTTGACGGCGTGGTTGTTGAAGAAATTTCAAAGAATGGCGTAAGACTGAGCAACGGACAAGAGAAGCTGAAAGGCGAGGAATTCTTTCCAGACCAGTTTGCCGTGTCTTATCAGGAAGGCATGATTGAGCTTGCCTTGATGCGCCATTTTGAGACCGAGCGCGAGAACTTCTGCCGTGAAGGTCTGCCCATCAAAACGCTTGCCTTGTTCTTCATCGACAGCATTGAGAGCTTTCGTGGACCTGAAGGCAAGAACGACGGTTGGCTGCGGATGAAGTTTCTTGAGATGCTGAAAGCAAGGGTGAAGAAAGAACTGGCACGGCAGAACACCAAAGAGTATGAGGCGTACCTACAGGCCACTCTCGACAACCTTGATGCCTCTTGTATAGGATATTTCTCTCAAGACAACCTTGATTCCAAAGAGAATATTGCCAATGAGGTGAAACTGATCCTGCATGGCAAAAAAGAATTGCTCAGCTTTACCGACGATAAGGGCAAGCCCAATGTGCAGCGTTTCCTGTTCTCCAAATGGACGTTGAAGGAAGGTTGGGACAACCCTAACGTGTTCACTATCTGCAAACTGCGTTCCAGCGGGTCGGAGACAAGCAAGCTGCAGGAGGTGGGGCGTGGTCTGCGTCTGCCAGTTGACAGCGCGGGCAACAGAATAAGCGACAGCTCGTTCATGCTCAATTATATAGTCGATTTCACGGAGAAAGACTTTGCAACCAAGCTTGTGGCTGAGATAAACGGCGACCTTGAGGCAGAACAGAGAGCTGCGCTTTCTATCAATGCGGAAGAAATTGGTAAGGTGGCAGAAAAGCGCAATGTAAATGCCAACAACTTCTTAGTTGAACTGATTACAAAGGGTTATGTTAACTACGACGGAACAGTTGTGCCCGAGAAGTTTGACAACATGCTGATCGACTATCCTGAGTTTAAGAACCTTAATGGCGGCGTTGACACGTCACGTATCAATGACCGCAACACCAGCCGCACCAACAAGATACACGTCAGAAAGGCAAGGTTTGAGGAGCTGCGCGAGCTGTGGGCACAGCTCAACCGCAAGTATATCCTCTTTTTTGACAAAGAGATTGACCGGCAGATAGAGGCAGCTCTTCCTGGCATTATAAAGGACAAGCATGTGTTCGCGCTTCAAACGGTAGAGACATCGCGCAAGGTTATTCAGTTTGACGGAAACGTGGCTGTGGCAAATGAGTGGACCCATGCACAACTTACGTTGCACAACCGCCATTATGCGTATAATGATTTCTTGAAGCGTGCTTCGCGACATACAAACATTCCGCTTCACATGCTTCATAAAGCAATATGTGAAGCGGTCGGCCATGGCTGCAAGATAACAGACGAGATGTTTAACGACGGTTCGCTGACACGACTCACGGTGGCTGTTGACGATTGGAAATGTGAACAGCTTGTCGGGCTTGTGCGTTATAAGCAAGCCAATTATACGATGAAAGAAACAAAACTGACCAATGCTGACGGCTCTGTGAAGGATGAGGTGGTGCAAGCATATATTGGCAACAAGAGCGTGACAGGCAATCCGCCTCAAAACTATCTCTACGATGCCTACGCCCACGATTCGTGGTTGGAGCTTCAGAACATGAAAACAGAGATAGACGAGGTGGTGGTTTATGGAAAAATTCCTTCGAAAAGTATCTGCATTCCAACAGTTGCTTCAAGCAATTACAGCCCCGACTTTATGTATGTGGTGAAGAAAGCCGACGGAACCAAAGAGCTCAATATTGTCATTGAGACAAAAGCCTATGACAAGGAGTCGAAAATTGCATCCGACGAAGAAACAAAGATATCGTGTGCAGAGCAGTTTTTTAAAGAGATGACAGCTAACGGTTATGCTGTTCACTTCCGCAAACAAATCAACAGCACGGCGGTGAAAAACATCATCGACGACCTGCTCATGTGATAGCCATGAACTTTATATAATCCCAATCTCTCGGAATAGCTCTGAAAGATTGGGATTATTTCTTTTATTGTGTTTTGTTTTTCACAACTTTACGAAAAGCTTTTTCCAAGCACCTTTCTTAGCTCTCTTAACTGCCATACTTAGCCACCCTAACTGCCATACTTAGCTTCTCTATCTGCCGTGTTTAGCTTTTCTCTCTGCCATGTTTAGCTTCTCTCTCTGCCATGTTTAGCTTTCCTATCTGCATGTTTAGCTTCTCTATCTGCCATGTTTAGCTTTCCTATCTGCATGTTTAGCTTCTCTATCTGCCATGTTTAGCTTCCTGAACAGCCATAAAATTTTGTTGCAAAAGAAGCAGAAAAGGGGCGTTTTTAGCCCAGTTTTGCATAAATATGCAGAATGACATAATGAAAGAGAAAAAGATTGTTTTTGCGCAAGATGTATGAAATTTTAGTTAATATTAGAGCAAGAGTTGTTAACAGGTTTTAAAAGCACCCTTGGTTTGTCATTAAGCCTCTTTGAGGTCGTCAAAGGGCCTCTTTGAGGTTGTCAAAGAGCCTCTTTGAGGACGTCATTAAGGCACTTTCATTTTGTCATTTGGGCTTAATGGAAAAGTGAATAAATATACGGGTCAAAGTGCATATTTATGCACTGAATGAGGTGGTTGAATTTATTCCATGACCACCAGATATGCCATGCCTCGTTTTCCAACATCGTTGGTTCAAAACCTCTAGATCCGTCTTTTTGCCGTAGCGTGGCATCGGGTGGCATGGGTGACATTAGGTGACATTAGGTGACATTAGAAAAAGCTCTTAATGTTACCCATAAATAACTGATTATCAGATAGCTGTCTTGTGTGGTGACAATAGTGACATTATTTTTAAGAAAAAAATTTTCATATAAGAAAAAAGTTATCTGTACTACCCTAGAAAAAGCTGAATGGATTTGTACTGTAAGCCTGAGGTTGGTTGAATGATTGGGATTGCTGTCCTTGTACTCTTGCAATTTATAATCGAACAACCTCTTCTCACTATCAATGCTCTCGGTCTCTGCTGTCAGTGATAGCGCCACCACTTCCAAATCCGAAAACTTGGGAACAGGACCACGACGTGGAACATTACCAGATTCATTGACGAGATTTTCAGAGAATTGCTTGCATATCTCAAGTATTTTGACGAATTTTGCATAAAGGTTGTACATACGATGATTTGAACTTAATGTTTTAATCACCACTAAGTTACTAAAAATCAGCGACATGTACAACTTTTTACTCATTTTTATCAACTTAAATTAATTCCGCCAACGGGTATCCACATAGTATCAGCCGCTTGGTTCATTTATATCTTTTTCTCATTTTTTGTTATTCTATCAAAGATATCTATTCTCTTTAAAAAAGTGGTCGGTACATATGCCGTTGCTAATGTTAGCAAGCCATCTATCACAATTCCCACTCTCTGTTGCCCTTGATAACGAGCAACAGTACCAACCACCCCCTTAAACTTACCTTCGATAATCCGAACTGTTTGTCCCTTTTGAAACTTCTCTATCTTATCAGTAGATACGACAATGTCATCCGCATCGGCTTGGCAGATAATGCGGAAACATTCCATTTGGTCATCGGGAACAATCAATGGTTCGTGAACCATTTTATTGCCAACATGTATATGCCGACAGTAGAAGCGAAGGAAGGAGATTTTTTCGTCTTCTTTGTTACGGGCAAATCTTTTAAGATCTTCTTCTGTTCCGTAAGCAAAGAGGATATTGGGAAGGTAGGATTCTTCGATGGTCTTGCGTTTGCCATCGATGATTTTTACAGTAGTTCGTGTGGGATAGAAGGCGGTTCCGCCGCTTTTGATAATGTAATCGTAGGCTTTCTTCTCTCTGCCGTATGTGGCACGAAGAGCATACCAATGGGGCTTTTGTTTGGCCTTTTTAATTACAGTAACCTTGTTTGCCGACTGCGCACTTCTTGGGGACACCCCTGTGTGTGAGTTCTCTGCCGTAATCGGCTTTTGAACTTCGGGGAGGACATCGGGGGTAAGCCCGGTGCAGGGAGGTTCTATACCACCTCCTTGGGTGTTTGCATATTTAGATGCAGGGCCATCGACATTCATATCGGTGCTAACTCTATTCTAGACAGAACTTCGTTATAGCACATAAAAAAGCGTGGAATCGTCCTGTTGTCCATTCCACTCTCTGAGGCTCTAGCATTGCCTATTGTTGTTGAACAGACAACGTCAGAGCCCACGCCGATATGAATACAATCGAGCCGTTAAGAGACCTACATAAACAACCCATTGCACCCGTTAGGGCATAATTTATGCTTATAAGGTCTCCACGGGATTGATATAATCACACCCATGAGCATCTACCGTTGCTAAGTTCAAGACAACAATTGTGAATTTGCTAGATTACAGAGAGTCTTAAACAGAGCGTTAGTAAACGCCTTTATATGTATTGGACTAATATTCCCACCCATAGCCCGCTTCATGTTACTCACATTCAGCTCGGCGTTGGCGTTTCTCTTGTGGTTTTGGAAGAGCTCGTCTTCCGTAACGACAGCGGAGCTATCATAGTCCGTGGACAAAAATACGAAGAAATTTCCAAAATAAAGAAAGAATCAGCAAGAAAATTGCGACAAGAGGCAGGTTTTGAGTGAATTTTAACAATTCGCCACAGCTGTTTCGCTGTTTTAATACTAAAATGAGGCGAAAAGATGGAAAAGGCTGCCGTCAGACGGTTCACAAATATTCGGCAAGTGGCTGCGCTCAAGGTCTTCTTACCATTATTAAATGTGCAGATCTTGAGGAAGGCAATGAACCCTTTGCAGAAATCCTTATCCACTTCCGTCAGGAGTAAGTTAGGAGTACCTATATATTTAAGGTATTCCAAAACGGGACAAAAGTGGGCTTAAAATGGGCAAAATTAGAAAAGAATAACGACTGAATCGTAATTCGGCTTATTACCATAACAAACTGTAAATCAGTGATATTACATCACTTTCTTGTCGTATCGTCTCCGATGGTTTGACCCACTTGCAGTAATTGGTAGAACCTCCGAGTCAAAGAGGTATTTATCCTCTTCGATCTTGGCGGCGTTCTTCTTGTTTTGAAGATGTTTTGTCCTAAAACTTCTGTATGAATTTTCGAACAGAGTCATCCTCTTTTCCCAAGCCCATTTTTTTCTTGAGTAGATACAAGTTTTGTTTGACTGAGGTTTCGCTGACACACATGATCCTTGCCAAGATGTTGGTTGAAAAATTGAAGCGCAACAAGATGAGTAATTCCTTGTCTCGTTCTGATAGTTGTGGAAACGCTTTCGAGAGCCTGGCTAAAAAATCTTTGTCGATGGCTTCGAGAAGCATTTGCATGTTTGCTTTGTCATGATCAGTCAGTTTGATGCGTGTTTCCTTCTTGCCCTTCTCTTTCTCGAGTTTCTGCATGAAGTCGAGTTTACTGAGGAAGATATCCATCAGGGTCGAGATCTTTACATCTTTGAGCCTTTGCTCTTCTTTGTGTTGCTTCTCTGTCTTGGCATGCATTGCGCTCATGCTCCTCATCTTCGCATCCTCTTCGGCCAAGAGCCTTTCTGTGCGCTTTCTTTCGTTTTCCACCATCATCTTGCCTTTTTCATCTTCTTCCTTCAGCCTGGCAGCCATCTTGCGCTTATGGTTTTTGTAGATGGTGGAGACGTAGGCCATGGCGCCCAAACATAAAAAGCACATAAAGAAGATGGCAAACCTCAACGCTCTTGCTTTCATTTCGGCCCGCGCCTTTTCTGCATTTTCTTTCATCAACTTCTCGAAATAGGCCGTCTTCTCTTGAAGTTCCTCGTCAAACATCTTCTCGATGTAGTGGTAGGCAGAGTCGGCGTTGGTCTTGGCTGCCGCATAGTCGTGTTTGCCCAATGTGGCAAAATGGCGACAATAATAGGCCGTATAGCGTTGAGCGTTATTGGTCAAATGAAGCGTGTCCAGCAAGCTGAGGCATGCTGCGTATTGCCCTGATTCGCAATAGGCACCAGCAAGGGATAAAGTCTTCTCTATGTTGGATATGGAGGAGTAGTCGCGAGCCAGACGGGCATAATAGACCGCCTTTGCTTCGTGAGCACCTGTGGCAAAATAGCCCATATCATGATAGACGTTAGACAATGTGGCGGAGTCGCCCAACGAGAGAGCCAGTCGTTCTGCCTCCTTGCAACCATTGAGAGCCTCTTGGCTTTTGCCGCAAAGCGTTTCGCACTCTCCTTTCAAAAGAATATAGTAGATCGTGTTCAACGGCGTAGCCTGACTGTACTTGCGATATAATGCCAAGGCCTGACTGGCGTATTTCAGCCCCAATGGAGCATTGGACTTGCGCGCCACCCATGAGTTTTTGCACCAAACCAGACATAGCGTAGCCGTGTCTTTTTGCACTTTCGCAGCCTGTGCTGCCTCTTTGAGGCAATAGCTTGCACGCTCCAGACTGTCGCTCAAGGAATAATACACCCCCATGTAGTACATACACCTTGCGTAAAGGCTGTCCTCGGGGAGTTTCGCATAGTAGTTGTAGGCGACGCGGATGAGCGAGTCGTTGGCTACGTCGAGACCACTCTTGTTTTGCGCAAGATAATAGGTCAGGGCGTAGTATGCCTTCTCCGCAGGCGGGAGCGCACGGCGGTCGATGGTGTGTAGCATCGTCAGCGCACTGTCCGGGTCGGCGTAT
>OJMJ01001430.1_pt1 | contig 10125 bp, 8 predicted proteins | sample 1597181 | NCBI WGS metagenome assembly OJMJ01 (sample SAMEA2452126, study PRJEB22498) | human gut metagenome | biome: human feces; feature: human gut; material: feces | place: Australia | collected 2012
TTTTCATCTCTAATTAATATTCACTTTTTAAAAGATCAATTATGCTCATCTCTATGTGGTTTATTATTAATTTTTCATTTTATTATTGTGATATGCCATCAATTTCACTTATTTTAGGACTTTCCTCTATTTTTATTATAATTTTATGAGGAAGACATACTATAGGTGCAATTGTATTTGATATATATCCTTGATTAATACAAATTTTATCATTGCAATTAGCATCAATTACAGCAATTTTATTTTTTTCAACAGAAATTATATTAACTTCATCATCATATGTTAAGTTTATTTCATAAGGAGAAGTAACTTTAGATAAGTCTATTGATTTTATGCATACTCCATCTTTATATATGTTTGCTATTGTGCCCTTAGAAGGCATTTTAATCAATATAAAACTTATAAAGGAAAGTATTAAACAAATAATTAATAAAATAAATATATGAGTTTTTTTAATTTTCATTTTTTATTATATTAGGAGAGATATTACTAAAATCATCTAAAAGGGCAATATCATCTTCAATCCCTTCTGTAATATAAATATGACCATCTTTTGTTATAAAAACAGCATCAAAGTCATTATTTTTTTTCCAATATTCAATAGATTTTTCTAGTCCCATAACAAAAAGGGAAGTGGAAAGTGCATCACATAATACTGCATCTTTACCAATTATACTTACAGAAAGAAGTTCATTATTTATTGGCATTCCAGTATTAGGATCAATAATATGTCCATATTTTACTCCATTATCATCAATGAAATATCTTTCATAAGCACCAGAAGTAATTACTGCTTTATTAACAATGGAAATAACTGCTGCATTACTATTGTTTAATGGATTTTTAATTGCAATTTTCCATGGGGTACCATCAGGCTTAGAACCTAAGGCATGGACATTCCCACCTAAGTTTAAAAGAGCAGATTTTACATTATGTTCTTTTAAAATATTAATTAATGTATTACTTGTATATCCCTTAGCAGTACTTCCTAAATCTATTGCCATATTATTATTTAATTTTATTGTGTTATTATTTTTTGAAAGAGTTATATTTTTATAATTTACATATTGTAATAAATAATTTATTTCTTCAAGTGATGGAACATTAGGAGTTTCAGTGGTAAATCCCCAAGACTTAACTATGGGATAAACTGAAATATCTAATGCACCATTTGTTAAATTACATATTTTTAAGGATTCTTCAATTAAATTAAAGGTATCTTGAGATAATGTATTTTCACCTTTTTGATTTAAAATTGAAATTTCACTATTATCATTAGTTGTTGAAAATAAGTTTTCTAATTCAATTATTTTTTCTTCACATAAGTTTAAGACATCATTTGCAGAAGCATAAGCAGTTAAGCTCATTATTGTATCCATTGCAAAAATTTCTTTAGTTAGCTTAGTTGTGTCATTTAAATCAGTTTGTTTTTTTAATATTGCAATGTTTTTAATTAATATTGCTGATGAAAATGCCGCTAATAAAATAATTAAGCTTAGAAAAACTTTTTTATTGTTAATTTTCTGCATTTTTTAAGGCAGCCTTTACTGCAGAAATAAGTCCCTTAGAACTAAAAGTAGCACCACTTACAGTATCAACATCTGGACTTTGAGAGTTAAGTATAGCATCAAATATTCCTGAAATTGCAGTATCAACAAAAGGTGAATTATCAACTGTTTCAATAACAACTAAGTTTGTAATAACATCATTTTTAATTGTAACTTTAACTGTAATGTTTCCATTATATCCAGAGCCTGTTCCTTCATAAACACCATCTTTATAAATAGAACTAGTGCTTCCAGTAGGTTCATTTGAAGGAGTGTCATTTGGAGCTGAAGGCGGATTACTTGGAGTTGAAGGAGCATTATCAGAGCTTGGAGGAGTATTATTTACATTTGACTCATTTCCAGCGTTTGACTCATTTCCAGCGTTTGACTCATTTCCAACATTTGAAGAAGTATTGTTATCTTTTAAATTGTCTTGAGGCGTTAAAGACTTATTATCTTTATTTAAATTTTCTTCAATATTTAAAGAAGCAACATCTTTTGTTTCAGCTTCATTATTTGAATCTGAATTTTCATCTTTTATCTCATTTTCATCATTTGAAGAATCATCATTTGAAGAATCAGCATTTTCATTTAATGAAATTTCAGCTTTATTAGTATTATTAGAAGCAGAAGCAGTATTTTTTTGAGCTAATGATGGCATAAGAGCATATGCAGTTATGCAGGCAAAAGCTACAACTGCTATACAATAAGCTGTTACAGTTCTAGATTTATTAAACACCTTTTTATTTAATGCTTTATTAACACGCATTGTAGCATATATTAAAAATACTAAACTATAAATTAATACATTTAATATGTATTGTAAGTTTCCACATTTAGCTATTGGAAGCATTATAAGCATTACATGAATATAAATTAATCCATAAAAAGCATAAGCAGATCTTTGAAGCATTTTCCAAGATTTGTATTTCATTTTTTTTCTTATCATTGGGAATGAAGTAATCATAAGTGGAATCATAATAGCAATTAAAATAATACTTATTATTGCAGCTAAAATCATATTTAGTGACATTGATTTTGGGTTTGTAAATAAGGTTACAAAATGATATCTTCCAAAGCTAATGTTATGAGCAAGAGTAAGTATACTTGCTATAATAGATAATTCTGCTCTAATTGGCATTAATATTTTCATTAATTTACTTCCATTTTTTAATGCACCAGTATACATAACTACAACAAAAATAGAAGTTGCAAATGTGCTTTTTGTAAATAGTGGCATTATATTGTTTTTAATAAATGGTGGGAAGCTTGAAATAGCACCACTATATGAAGCAATAATTATAAGTAATGATATAATTCCAGTTACTATATAGCAAAGTATTGAGTGCTTTTTTATAAATTTGCGCCCTATAAAAATTAAAAGAGCAGTTAAAATAATAGAAATTAAAAAATTCATGTTTCCTCCTAAAACTAACATTGGGGCTGTAGCACTAAAACTTTTAGACACAATATATTCTTTAATATATTGTACTATTTACTCTTAATGCAACATCCCTAAGTATTTTTATTATTGTATTGTTAATTTGAATTTTAATGGCTGATAATCATAAAGTGTAATTTCAATAGCATATTCCCCATAAATAAAATTAAAGTTTTTTAGGTTTAATTTATTTTTACAAAAAATTCAAAATACAATAATAAAAGTATAAATGAAAAAATGTATGAAATCAATAATCATTATCAATTAAGTAAATATAGTTAAAAATATAATTAAATATTTTAATATGTATGTAATTAGTTGTTAAAATATCGAGTTTAAAATTATGTTGAAAAAAATATCACAAAAATGTATAATATTAGAGAAGTGAATAAAATCTAGTAAGATTTACTAGGAGAGGTTCGTATGACCATCCCTCTATAAAAAACTAGGCTTAGTTATAAATTATTTTTGTATTTTATAACTTTAAAATTATAAGTTTTTTAATAGAACCTCTAAGTTTAATGCTTAGAGGTTTGTTTTTTGGAGTGACCATCTAATCTCCCTTACACTTACTAAATTAAGAGTAGGAGTGAAAAAATGAAAAGAAACAACACAAAAAAGTTAGTGCTTATATCATTATGTATAGGTATAAATGTAATAGGCGCACTAATAGCAGTGACATTAAAACTGCCAATATTCCTTGATACAATTGGAACATTTTTAATTGCATTTTTATTTGGACCAATAGCAGGAATTACCACAGGGATATTAAGTTATTTAATAACAACAATGACTTTTGACCCATATGCATTATATTTTATACCTTCACAAATAACAGTTGGGCTTTTAGCAGGTATAATTTATAAAAAAGGTGGTTTTAAAAAGAAAGCTATTATGCCATTTAGTACATTATTAATTGCTATATGTTCAGCTATTGTTGCAGCAATTGCATCTGCAGTTGTGTTTGGAGGAATTACTTCATCAGGAAATTCAATTATTATAATTTATTTAAAAAATATGGGGTTAGGATTAGTTCCAAGTATATTTATAACTCAAATATTAACTGAATTTATTGATAAAATGATGATTGTATTATTAGTAATTAATATTATTAAAGCAATGCCTAATAATTTTAAGTTAGAATCTAATGTTTAAAAAAGGGAGATTTATGGATAGATATAGTAAGATAATTAATAAAAATAGTAGAGAAATTGTTTTGTTAAAAGCTTTTCCATGTGTTTGGGGAAAATGTAGTTTTTGTGATTACATTGATGATAATGGAAAAGATGAAGAAGAATTAAATAAGCTAAATAAAGGGGTTTTAGATAATATAACAGGTGAATTTGGAGTTCTTGAGGTAATTAATTCAGGAAGTTGCTTTGAAATACCAAAGGAAACTTTGAATTACATAAAAAAGATAGTAGATGAAAAGAAAATCAAACTTTTATTTTTTGAAAGTCATTGGTGTTATAGAAATAGATTAGATGAAATGAGGGAGTTTTTTAATATTCCTATAGTATTTAAAATTGGAGTTGAAACTTTTGATTTTGACTTTAGAAATAATTTTTTAAATAAAAATGCTAGGTTTAGAGACCCAAGGGAAGTTGCAGAAAAGTTCCAATCTGTATGTTTGATGGTTGGAATAAAGGGACAAACTAGGGAAATGATTAAAAGAGATATTGAAATTGTTTTAGAACACTTTAAGTATGCAACTATTAATGTTTTTGTTAATAATACTACTGAAATTAAAAGAGATGAGGAATTAGTTCAGTGGTTTAAAGATGAATATGAATTTTTAAATACTCACCCAAAGGTTGAAGTTTTATATCATAATACTGATTTTGGTGTTGGTGATTAAGTTTAAGGGTAGTGCTTATTTTTATAGGCACTATTTTTTTGTACAAATCGATTTGATGGTGTTTATAAAAAATTTTAGCCTCTGAGGAAAGTTACCCCAGAGGTATTTTTCTGTAATAAAAAACTTAATTATAAATGAGTAGAATTAAATTTGATAAATGTAGTATAATAGAAAAAACTATTAAAATAATAAAAAGGAGAAAGAAATGTTAGATGTAAGAGATATAAGCGCTGGAAATTTTCAAGGAAATATTTTTCTTGTTTATGAAGACAAGCCAACAAACAATAAAATAGTAGAAGTTCTAAAATCTAAAAAAGTATTTGAAGGAAAAAGTGGTCAGATATTTTACAAAACTACTGAAGATTTAAATTATGAAATTTTTGTGGGACTTGGAAGATTTGATGAATTAGAAAAAGTAGATTTAATAAATGCTGTAGCAAAGGGAATTAAGCAAGCTGAAAAATTAAAAATTAATGATTTAAGTATTAATTTTGTAAAGGCTAATGGATTATGTACAGGGGGAATTACTACTGCAATAGTTCATGGAATAAAATTAGCAGGATATAAGTTTGATAAATATAAGAATAATGAAAAATTTTATTTGCCAAATGTAACAATTTTAGGGGCTCCAAAAGAAAAAGTTGATAAAATGAGAAAAAAAATACAAGAAGCTATCAATGTTGCAGATGGTATAATTTTAGCTCGTGATCTTGTAAATGAACCTTCAAATGTATTATATCCTGAAACTTTAGCACAAAGGGCAGTAAAAGCAGGAAAAGAAAGTGGATTTGAAGTAGAAGTATTTAATGAAGAGAAAATTGAGGAGTTAGGAATGAAGGCCTTTTTAGAGGTAGGAAAGGGTTCAGTTCATAAGCCAAGATTAATAGTAATGAGATACAATGGCAATGGAAATAGTAATGAAAGAGTTGGTCTTGTAGGAAAAGGTCTTACTTTTGATACTGGTGGATATTCTCTTAAACCATCATCATCAATGGATACAATGAAAAGTGATATGGGTGGAGCAGCAGCTGTTATTGGAACAATGCAAGCACTTGCAAAAAATAAAGTTGAAAAAAATGTAGTTGCAGTAGTTGCAGCTTGTGAAAATGCTATTTCTGGTGGAAGCTATAAGCCTGGAGATATTATTGGCTCAATGGCAGGAAAGACTATTGAAGTATTAAATACTGATGCAGAAGGAAGATTAACTTTAATAGATGCTGTTACTTACATTATTGAAAAGGAAAATATAAATAAGATAGTTGATGTTGCAACTCTTACAGGTGCTGCTTTAGTTGCACTTGGAACTGAAATAACTGGAGTTATAAGTAATAATGATGAATTTTATGATGAATTAATTACTGCTTCAAAGAGAAGTGGAGAAAAGTTCTGGAGATTACCTAATGATAAATGCTATAAGAAGCTTTATAAGGGTGATTTTACAGATTTTAAGAATATTGGTGGACGTTATGGAGGTTGTATTACAGCAGGTATGTTTATTGGAGAATTTGTGCAAGATAAGCCTTGGCTTCATTTAGATATAGCAGGGACATCTTGGGTTGAATCTTCAAGTGATACTACACCAAAGGGCGGCACAGGAGCACCAGTTGCAACTTTATATGAGTTAGTTGTTAAGCATAAATGTAAACATAAATAAATTCAAAAAGAAGTCAAATTAATTTTGGCTTCTTTTTTGTATATTATGGGAAAATTAATTGATAGTTAAAAGTATTGTTAAGATTGAAAAAAAAGTATAATATTTGTTGTTTATTATACTTTTTTAGTATAATATGTTATAATAAAGCAAAAATATGATGGGGAAATGTAAATTTTATGTGGGGGTGGAATTAAATAATGAGTGTAAACAAAATAGATAAAAGAAATTATACAATAGAAGATTTAGAAGAACTATTAGATAAAATTCCATATGAAATTTTTATTAAAGATACAAATGGAATATATCAATATGTTAATTTAGCAACAGAAAAGAAATTAGGGATTAAAAAAGAAGAAATAATAGGGAAAAATGATTATGATATAAGACCTAAAACACTTGCTCATATTTGTGATGAAAGTGATAAAAGTGTTTTAGAAAATGGTGATAAAGAATTTGTAGAAGATAAAATAATAAATGATAATATAGAAACAAGATATGAAATATTTAAGGCATTATTGAATAATGATAAAGATAAAGTAAAAATAGGTGGAATTGCAAAGTTTGTAAGTGAAGATAAGTCTTTGCAAATAAGCATTAATGAAAATTCAAATAAAATAATGAACAATCCTAAGATATTAAATTCTTCTTCAGTTTATTATGGAATTTTAAAAGATTTAAAATCAGCAGTTAAATGTAATGAGGTTGGATTATATTTATATGATAAAAATAAAAATGCAATGATATTAAATAATCATTTTGGGGAAGATGAAGCATTTTTTGAAGAAAGCTATAATATAACAATGGATATTGAAAAAAATTATTTTTACAATTATGAGTGTAAAATTGAAGAAAAGTTAAATTTTAATAGTGTTAAATACATATATTTATTAAAAATAAATAATAATCTTTTAGGGTGTATACATATTTATTATGAAAATAAACCAAAGAAAATAAATGAAGAGTTTATAAAATATATATGTATAATATTATCCTTTATTAAAGATAAAAAAAATATTAAACATGCTGTAGAAATTGAAAGTTTAAAAACAGAATTTTTTGCAAATTTATCTCATGAATTTAAGACACCTTTAAATATAATACTATCTACAGTTCAGTTAGTAATGAATTATATTGAAGTTAATAATGAATATCCTGATTATAATATGTTTAATAAATGTCTTAGTAATATAAAACAAAATTCATATAGGATTTTAAAGATTGCAAATAACTTAATTGATATGAGCAAAATAGATGGTAACTTTTATTCTATTAATATGGGAAATTATAATATAGTTGAAGTTGTAGAAAATATAGTTCAATCACTTGCAGAGTATATGAAAGATAATAAAAGAAATATTATATTTGATACAATGGAAGAGGAAATAATAACTGCATGTGATCCAGATCAAATAGAAAGAATAATATTAAATCTACTTTCTAATGCAATGAAATTTACATCTCATGGTGGCAATATTTATGTTGATATGGAAGTTAATGATAGATGTAATAAAGTTATTATTAAGATTTCCAATGATGGAGAAAAGATAAATTTTGAAGATAGGCTTAGAATTTTTGAAAGATTCACTCAATCTGAAAGTCTTTTAACAAGAAGAGCAGAAGGTACTGGAATTGGTCTTACATTAGTTAAATCATTAGTTAAACTTCACAATGGTGAAGTGTATGTAAATACTGAATTTGAAGAAGGAACTCAATTTTGTATTGAATTGCCAATAAGAAAAATGAAAAATTTTAAAAATAATAATGTTAGAGAAAAAAGCATAGTTTCAAAAGTAGAAAAATTTAATATAGAATTTTCAGATATATATAATTAAAAGAAAGTATCTCTTATCAAAAATGAAAGATAAGAGGTACTTTTTTGTTTGGAAAATATTGATAAAAATTATATACACAGTTAAAATATTAATATATAAGTAAAGTTTTATGTAATATAAAAGAATAACAAAATAGGGGCTTGCGTAAAAAAGAAAAATGAGTATTCAATTAATTGTAAAATCAAGCCTTATAATAAGGTGGGAAAAGGATATGATCCGACTTATCTAATATATTAGAAAAGGAGTATAGACTTTTTACAATAATAAAGTAGAGTTCGAATTTAATAAATAATTTAATAATATATATAAGGGGAGTTATTTAAAACTAGTTCCTTTTATTTTTTTAATAGATAAATATTTATATAAAGGTTGGTGGTGAAATAAAATGGAATATATTAATGAAATAGTAAAAAAAGTAAAGCCTTTTGCAAATATATTAATTTTCTTTTGCTTATTTACAATTGCTTTTATTATTATAGCAGGAACAATAAAATATACTATACCATTTATTATTGGGTTAATTGCAGCTTCAATTTTGCAAAAGCCAACAGAATTTATTATAAAAAGGTTTAATATAAGGGGGGAAATAGCAGCAATTATTTCAACATTAATTTTTTATGTTATTACAGTTTCGGTATTAGTTGTTAGTGTGGTTTATTTTTCTTCTGAAATTAAAGATTTAGCAACAGAAGGATATGATTATATTTATAATAATGGTTCAGAAATAAGTGATATGTTACAAAAATCTTTATCAGGATTTGAAAACATAGATGAATCAATTTTAGATACATTAAAAACAAACATAACAAAGTTTATTTCTGATATGTCAAATTATGCATTAGATTTTAGTAAGGGGATAGTTAATGGAATAATAAATGTAGTTTCCGCTCTTCCATATATAATATCAGTAATAATATTTGCCATATTATCAAGTTTTGTATTTTTAAAAAAGTTTATAAAAAGAAAATATTCACCAAATGAAGAAAATAAGTTTAATGAAAATGATCAGTATGAAAAATATATAAAAATAATATTAGAAATTAAAGATATTGTATTTAAATATGTTGGAACATATTCATTTTTAGTTTTTTGTACATTTGTAATAACTTTCATAGGTTTTAATATTTTAAAAATACCATATTCATTATTGTTGAGCTTTACATGTATGATTTTAGATTTATTGCCTATTGTGGGTATGATTTTAGTATTTTTACCTTTAGTAGTTATTTATTTTTTTAGTGGAAAGTTTGTAATAGTTGTGTTTTTAATTATTTTATTTTCTGTAATAATGATAACAAGAAATATATTAGAACCTAAGTTATTATCAGCATCATTGGAATTATCACAATTAAGTGTATTAATTGCAATATTTGTTGGATTAAATGCTGGTGGATTTAAAGGGATGATATATTTAATTGCATTGTTTATTGCTTTTAATTTTTATAAAAAATATATTATATCACTAATTATCAATTTATTATATTCGTGATAAAATAAAGAGTCGAGATTCTCAAATAGAAAAGCACTTGTCATATCCTCTTGTTTTATCTTTTCTCCATAAATAAAAGTTATACCGAATAACAATTTATATCTTATGTTTCGTAAAAAAATTTAGTTTCTTCGCATCGGCTTTTAAAAGAGATTAAACCAACAATATTAATAAGTACAATACAATGAAATTAAGTGAAAAAAGAGGCAATATGCTCCACGGCGTTTTGTTGATCGCCTTATTCTCCTGTGCAGCATTTTACATCAGTGAATTTCCCTTCGTAAAAAAACTGTCTTTTAGCCCC
>OJMJ01001431.1_pt1 | contig 10121 bp, 7 predicted proteins | sample 1597181 | NCBI WGS metagenome assembly OJMJ01 (sample SAMEA2452126, study PRJEB22498) | human gut metagenome | biome: human feces; feature: human gut; material: feces | place: Australia | collected 2012
ATGCCCAAGGCAGAGGCCAGAACGCCGCCAGCTCGTTTGTGGACCATCTTAACGAGTATGTGGGCAACGACAGGCCTGCCGACCTCAACTGGCGCATGCTCTTCACCGATGTGTTTAAGAGCCACACCGTGGAGGAGGCCGAAGACATCTTTATATGCGGCACACACGCCACCACGCCACCACCGCAACTGGTGTCGAAAGAGTGGCCGAGACCATGGCTCTACAGCCGCGTGTTCCTCATGTTCACAGCAGCCTTTGCCCTCTTGTGGCTCTGCTGCAACCTCTTCGGCAACCCTAACGCCCTACCCGGCATGATTGTGGTTGGCTCGTTCACCGTGCCTCTCTCAACGATGATCATGTTCATGGAGGTCAACGCATGGCGCAACATCAGCCTGTATAAGGTCATACAGACCTTCCTTGTGGGAGGATGTGCCTCGCTGGTGGCAACGCTGATGCTCTTCTCCATAGTGGGCAGCCACGAGCTAAACCTCATAGGTGCCATCGTGACGGGCATTGTGGAGGAAGCAGGCAAGGCCGTCATCGTGTTCTGGTTCCTCAGCAAGATGAAACGTCTGAGCATTCTCGGCGGACTGCTCATAGGCGCAAGCGTGGGAGCGGGCTTCGCCGCTTTCGAGTCGGCAGGCTATGCCTTGCAACCTGTGCTCGCCTTTTTCCAAAACTCGGGCTATTATGCCGCCTATGGCAGACAGCTCGATGCCTCAATGATGATGGATGCGATAAACCAAAGCATCATCATTCGCGGTTTCCTCGCGCCCGGCGGACATGTCACCTGGGCAGCAATATCGGGAGCTGCCTTGGTCATAGCAGGCAAGGCCTTGCGACGTTTCGACACGTCGCTCTTAACCGACAAGAGGTTCCTGCGTCTGTTCATCATACCTGTCATTCTTCATGCCGCATGGGACTCACCAATGTCTAACATCGGCAGCAGCATATATCTCGTTCCGATAGCCCTCACCGTCATCGTGTGGATTGTGGTGATGATTCTCATTAACATGGGATTGGCTGAGGTTGAACGGGTGACAAAAAGACAATAGGACATTGCCTTGTCTATAGTAAAAAAAAATGAAAACCAATTATGAAGGAACAGCCTTTTCATAGTTTACCGATTAAGAAGAATAAGAACAAAAAAAGAAAAGAAGAATTGAGCAACAAACAGATTAATCGGCTACGAGGAAAGAATATGAAGAAAATCTGCTTGTTGCTACACAAAAACAATATAAAAAGATTGGCGTTCAAACATTTTTGCGTAAATTTGTAACATACAAACAATTAAATCAAGAAAGGACATTTCATTATGGACAACTACATACGATTTGACTGGGCCATGAAACGCCTATTGCGCAACAAGGCCAACCATGCCGTGATTGAGGGACTGCTCGAATCGCTACTCGGAAGGAAATACACCATTGAGAGATTTCTCGAAAGCGAATCGAACCAAGAAACTGAAGAAGACAAGTTTAACCGTGTGGACATTCTTGCCGAAAGCGACAAGGGAGAACTGACCATCATTGAGATTCAGAACAACCGCGAGCTCACTTATTTCCACCGAATGCTCTATGGCGTGTCGAAAGCAATAACCGATTATATTGACCTCGGCAACGACTACGACAAGGTGAGAAAGGTTTACAGCATCAACATCGTTTATTTCGAGCTTGGACAGGGCAACGACTATGTGTATCACGGAAAGACCTTTTTCCGTGGTCTGCACAACACGTCAGACATTCTGAAGCTATCGGTACGCCAAAACCAGAAATTCTTCGGGTTTGGATTGGCTGATGGCGAAAACGTGCTCAAACGCAAGGAAGCAGGCGACCTGTTCCCAGAATATTACATTCTGAGAGTGAACGACTTTGACCGAGTGGCTACAACCCCGCTTGACCAATGGATCGAGTTCTTGAAAACAGGATCTATTGCTCCCGATGCTACTGCACCAGGTCTCAGTCAGGCACGCCAATGTCTAAGAATAGACACTCTAAGCTCTGCCGACAAAAACGATTATGTGCGCCACATGGAGTCTATACGATACCAACGCAGCGTTCTGGAAACAAGCCGAGATGAAGGGTTTGCTGAAGGAAAAGAAGAAGGGTTTGCTAAAGGAAGAGAAGAAGGTATAGCTAAAGGAAGAGAAGAAGGTATAGCTAAAGGAAGAGAAGAAGGAAGAGCCGAAGGAATTGATGAAGGCAAGAAAAAAGAGAAAATGGCTATCGCAAAAAAACTGTCTTCATTAGGCATTCCGACATCACAGATTATGCAGGCCACAGGCTTGACGGAAGAGGAAATAAATGAACTTACATAAAAAGCCTATTTCTTCATGACCAGATAGCCGAAAAAGGCTATTAAGCAGGTATTCATAATTGATCGCATATATGGATTTTATAAAAAGATGATATGACCAACACCACGACCACATCCCTCGCTATAGGCACCATCCTCCACGGCGAGGCCTACGACTACAAGATAATGGACGTGCTCGGACAGGGCACGTTCGGCATTACCTATAAGGCTAAGGTGGAGATGAGAGGAGCACTTGGACGACTCGACAGCAACATGTATGTGGCCGTAAAAGAGTTTTTCATGAAAGAGGTCAACGGCCGCGAGAACAGCTCTGTTACAAGTGGTTCTACATCCAACGGCGGCCTGTTCTACTACTACCGCGACAAGTTTGAACGCGAAGCACGCAACCTCAGCACGCTCTCACATCCCAACATTGTCAAAGTGTTAGAAGCATTTCATGCCAACGGCACGACCTACTACTCGATGGAATATATCGACGGTATTAGCCTTGACAAGAAGATCGCCCAGTCGCCACAAGGCCGTATGCCTCTGACCGAAGCCATAGAGACGCTGAAACAGATTGGTGCAGCCATCGCTTTCATGCACTCACGCAACATGCTCCACCTTGACGTAAAGCCAGGCAATGTGATGATGCGAAAGGACGGCACAGCTGTGCTCATCGATTTTGGCCTGTCCAAACAGTACACCTCTGACGGAGAGCCAGAATCGAGCACTAAAGTTGGAGCCGGCACACCAGGTTATGCGCCAATAGAACAGGCAAGCTACCATGAGGGTAAAGGCTTTCCCACGATGATGGACGTGTATGCGCTCGGCGGCACGCTCTTCAAGATGCTCACAGGCCAACGGCCACCTGAAGCATCAGAGATTCTGAACGAAGGATTCCCCACTGACAGTCTGCGCCAGCTTTTCATTCCTGACAACATCGTCAACAGCATCAGCAAAGCCATGGCTCCGCTGAAAAAAGACCGATGGCAAACGGTAGACGAGTTCGTCAAACATTTAGACGAGCATGGGGAGAATACCATATATGAAGACACGAGCTCAGAAAGCGCAAGGTCAGAATCAACAACATTCGACGACAGAAAGTTTAGCCACAAGTTGCAAGGCGACTTTGAAGACGACGATGAAGACCAAACAGAAAGTTGGTTCACACGAAACAAGGTTGTATGCACCGTGGCAGTATTGCTTATAGCGCTTGTTGTTGGACTATATGTGACAAACTTGAAAACAGACAAAGATCCACAAACAGCAGCCACGGAACAACCGACACAGCTTGCTGACAGCATTGCTGCTTCACAGGAAGAAGCTGGCGAGACACCTGATGGGAAAGTGGCTGACAACAACGAGACAAGATCTGACGGGAAACCGACAAATGGCAACAACAACGATGGACATACTTCACCATCGCAAGCTTCATCAAGACCCAACAAAACGACACAGAACGGGCAAAAAGAGCCTGAGACTGTAAAGAGTGAGCCTTTAAACATACCACAGCCTGTCAACAGCACCAGAGTGTATGACGTAGTGGAGCAGATGCCCTCTTTCCCTGGCGGCATCTCTGGACTCAGAACCTACCTCAACCAAAACATACGCTACCCCGCTGAGGCACAGGAAAACTGCGTGCAGGGCCGTGTGGTTGTAAGTTTTGTGGTTGAAAAGGACGGACACATTTCTGATGTCACCGTGTTGCGCTCTGTTGACCCTTCGCTCGACAAAGAGGCTATAAGGGTGGTAAGAAACATGCCACGCTGGACCCCAGGAAAGCAAGGAGGAGAACCGGTCAGAGTAAGATATAATGTTCCGGTATCCTTCCGACTCAACTAATAATTCTTTCACATTTTTCAACGACCAAATCATAACAAAATAGATGAACGAACTTAGAAGCGGTGCCGTCCTTCAAGGCAGCAAGTACCGCATTGAACGTGTGCTGGGGCAAGGAGGGTTCGGCATAACGTATCTTGCCACGCAGACCATGTTAGGCTGCAAGGTAGCTATAAAAGAATTTTTCTTTAGCGACTGCTGCGAGCGCAGCAGCGACCGCTCACGGGTGAGCGTCATTACGGACAGCAAGAAAGAACTGGTTGACAAGTTCCGCACAAAGTTTTTGAAGGAAGCCCGACTGCTGCTAACCATCAACCACAGCAACATTGTGCGCGTGATGGATGCCTTTGAAGAGAACGACACAGCCTATTATGCCATGGAGTTTATTGACGGCATTTCGCTCTCACAGCTCATCGAGAGCCGCGGCAAGATCGCTCCCGACGAGTCAATGCGCATAATGGACACCATTGGAGCAGCACTCGTCTATCTCCACTCGCGCAACATCAACCACCTCGACATCAAGCCAGCCAACATAATGGTTGAAAACGGCACGGGACGAATTATGCTTATCGACTTTGGCGTGTCTAAACAATATGACCCCGAGACGGGACAGAGCACAACGACCACACCTGTTGGCGTGAGCCATGGTTATGCTCCCCTTGAGCAATATAACAACGGCGGCGTGAGCACGTTCTCACCGCAGAGCGACATCTATGCTCTCGGCGCCACTTTGCTGAAAATGCTCACGGGCACAACGCCTCCAAACGCCGTAGAACTGTCACAGCAAGGAGGACCAAGCATACCCACAGACGTGCCACGCAACTTTGCTGCCGCCATACGCGCTGCCATGCAGCCTGTGAAAAGCAACCGTCCGCAAAGCGTGCAGCAGTTTCTGCATGTCATGCACAACGGAGGCAACGACAACGAAGCGACGGTGATAGGCAACGGAGCGGCAAACCAAACCAGCAACAACGGACAAAGCGACAAAAAAGGCAAGAACAAGTCGACAAACTGGTTCCTGATAGCTTGCATCGTGGCAATCATTGGCGGCATGGTTTACTTAATGGCGAACAACCGCAACAAGACCAATTCTGCTGCAAGCATAGCATCTGCCGACAGCGACACAATAGTTGCGGACACCGTTGCCGTGGAGGAAGACACGAACGTAGGCACCACCCTATACACAAAATCGGTGAAGGCAACAGAGAGCGAAAACGTCTTCCTGACCATCGAATACCCAACCGAAGGGTCTGACATCCTTCTTCAGAACATACGCGAGTGGATTAACGAGTCGTTAAAATATAACGGCGACCTTGCCGACGGCCAAGCTCTCTTCAACCACTACTGGAACGAGTTTGTAAAAGACAAAGATGGCGATGAGCGCTATAATCATGCAACCATAAAAAAGGTGTATGAAGACAGTAAGGTGGTGACATTCACAAACGAGACCTACGCGTATGTCGATGGTGCCATGCACGGCATGGAAAGCACAAAAGGCGTGACCTTCCGCAAGTCGGACGGCCGCAAGTTTACGGCCGACCTGCTTGACGGCTCATACAAATATCAGACCGAGATAAAGAATGGCTTGCGCAAGTATTTTGAGATCAATACAAACGACGAGCTGATGGAACGTCTAATGCTTCGCGACAACACGAGCGGGGAGGTGCCCTTCCCCAGCACCGATCCGTGGATAACGGCAGACGGCGTGGTGTTCTGCTATCCATCTTACGAGATTGCGTGCTACTCCGATGGACTGCCCACATTCACCATCCCCACAAGTGTGGTAAGAGATAAGAGTGCCGCAACAACACAAACGTTCTTCGAATAGCCCTTTGCGGCTTACAGATACATAACCGTTTCGTGAAAAGGTGTAGCCATTGCGCGTTAATAGATAAAAAACAGCAATTGGCTACACTTTTTTCTATAAAAACGCACATTTTTTATCATTGTGTGAGCAAAAGATTGTAACTTTGTAGCAGCAAATCTATTAATAGCCACCATTGGCAGACATAAGCAAACAGACAGCTATGAGCGAGCAGAGAAATCAATCAACGCAGCAAGGTAACAACGAGCCACCAAGCAGCCCGTATGGTTACAACGAACGCAACATCCACAGCGAGACGACAGAGCTGGGCGAGTTCACTGACACGCTCAACAGCGACCGTGTGAAGCTGGAATCGTCGTTCTTCAACGTTAAGCATCGTTGGCTGACAGGAACAGGCGGCAAGACCGATGCACGCCGCACAACAACCGACATCAACAATTTCGGCATTTCCATCATAACGCTCACCAGCGACAATGAGGTTCTCATCTACCACGACGGACGAATATACAAGCCCGTGAACCAATATTGGATTGACAACCTCGCCGATGACCTAAAAAGCGGAACGCTACCGGCTTATCTGCCCAATGCGCTGGCTTTAACCGATTTCTCCACACATCCCCTCGGCAACTATATCATAGACAACTGGCGCACACTGGGTGACGGACAAAACGTCATAACCTACTGCCGCACATCGCAGCTGTGCAAGGTGTCGGAGATCATAAGCCGCTACCCTTTCGCCTTCAAGCATTACCGCATAACACGCCAGCAGCACATCACCGCCTTCGGAGCGCCCAATCATGGCGACAACCAACTGCTCATCTACAACGGCATGTTCTGCCAGTTTGACTATTCGGACCATCTGATGGAGATTCTCTCATCTGGCGTGATAGACGAGTGTGGCGACGGTCTCGACTCGTTGGCACAATGCAAGACAAAAGAGCTCGACAACAGCACGGCCTTCTTCCAGTTTGTATCAGGTGCCATGCGTCTGCTGTTTTGCAAGAACGACTCGCCGTTCAATTTTCATGTAGACGATGTGTTGCTCGACGCTTTCCCCGTGTCCTTCGGCCTTTGCAAGGCTCATCCTGAAAGCAAGATACAGATAACCGAAGAGATGCTGCCGCCGTTCCATTTAATCCCATGCAAAGTGTCACGCGACCTCGAACTTGCAGAGAGCGACGAGGTGTTCATAGGGACCAAGGGCGACATGCGCCCGCTTGATGTGCGCCGTCTCTTCGGACACCAGCCAAGAAACGTGGTGATAACCGTTGACATGCACGCCAACCTGCGAACATTCATCATCGCCAAAGACGTGGACACGGAACAAGAGGAAGCCACAGAGTTTATATATCTAAGAAGATAAGAACTCGAGAAACAAAAGGCAGGAAAACAAAAGACAGGAAGACAAGAAAATAAGAGAACATCCCTAAAAATACTTGTTTAAACAAAAAACAGTCGACCAATTATGAATGAACTACATGCGAACACGTCGTTGCAAAACCGCCGCTACGCCATACAAAAGACGCTCGGTCAGGGTGGCTTCGGCATAACCTATCTGGCTTACGACAATGTCAACCGCAGGCAGGTGGCCATAAAGGAGTTTTTCATGAAAGAGCTCTGCAACCGCAATGGCAAGACACGCCACATGTCGGTGCCATCTACAGGCAGCAAAAAATTGGTTGACAAGTTCAGGGCAAAGTTTCTGAAAGAGGCCAACACCATAGCAAATCTCAGTCACCCCAACATAATAAAGATTTACGACATTTTTGAGGAGAACGCCACGGCCTATTATGCCATGGAATATATCCCTGGCGGCTCACTGGCCGACATGCTCAAGAAAGAACCAGAACAAAGACTGAGCGAGGTAGAAGCTCTTCACTATCTTCGTCAGGTGGCAGGAGCGCTCAACTACATTCACATGCTCGGCATAAACCACCTTGACATCAAGCCCGACAACATCCTTGACGACAACGGACGGGCGGTGCTCATCGATTTTGGCGTGGCTAAACGCTACGACAACGACGGCCATCAGACCAGCACCACACCCGTAGGTCTCAGTCATGGCTATGCCCCTTTGGAGCAATACAAGAGTGGAGGCGTGGCAGAGTTCTCACCCGCCACCGACATCTACTCGCTCGGTGCCACGCTCTACAAGCTCATCACAGGCCAGACCCCTCCCGATGCCAACGACGTTCTTGAAAAAGGTCTTCCTGACATCGAAGACATGATGTCGACCCAATGTGCCGATGCCATAAAGAAGGCCATGCGTTCAAAACGCGCTTACCGTCAACAAAGCATCGACGAGTTTCTTAACATGCTGCCTCAAGAAGAAACGATAGAAGCAACGGCAGACGATGACGATGTGGAGATTGTGGAAGCCGAAGACAAACTCGGCAACACCGTAAATCTGAACCCTGGCAAACAAAAAACGGAAAACAAAAAAGACACAAGCTCAACCGACACAAATAGTGAAGGTAGCGGCTGCGGTGTCACGATTTTCTGGATCCTGGTTGTCATTGTGGCGGGTGTAGGCATCTGGATGGCTAACAACGGCTCAATACCTTCTTGGTACAAGGACTTGGCCATCGGCTTGTGCGTTAGTTATAAGGGATTTGAGAGATTATAAAAACATATTGTGACCATGCACCGTTGCAAAGGAAATGAGCACAAGGCAACATAAAATCACAGAGTTAAAACACATGAGAAGATAGAAAAGAACTATCAATTCAACAAATAAAAAAATATCGAACTTATGAGAAACAAGGCTCTTCTTCCAGGAACAACACTCAAGGGCGGCAAGTATCGCATTGAGCGTGTGCTCGGTCATGGCACTTTCGGCATAACCTATCTCGCGTCGTGCAGTGTGACGGTTGAAGGTGAGTTAGGACAGATGTCTGCCAACATCAATGTAGCAGTAAAAGAGTTTTTCATGAGCGAGATAAACAACCGCAACGAAGGCAGCAACGCGGTTGAAGGCTCTACAGGCGAATTGTTCACAAACTATTGCTATAAGTTTAGGCGCGAAGCTGAAAACATGGCTAAGTTGCGACATGAAGGCATTGTACAGGTAAGCGATGTGTTTGACGAGAACAACACCACATATTATGTCATGCAATACATCGACGGCGGGTCGCTTGACAGCTACATCATAAAGAAAGGACGGTTGGCAGAGAGCGAGGTCGTGCGCCTTACGTCTGAGATCGGTGACGCGCTACACTACCTGCACTCTAAGCGTATGCTGCATCTTGATCTCAAGCCAAGCAATGTGATGCTTGACAAGAACGGACATGCACATCTCATCGACTTCGGACTGTCCAAGCAATATGACGTCACTGGCAATCCTGAGTCGAGCACCTCTGTAGGTGCAGGCACGCCTGGATATGCCCCTATAGAGCAGACCACACATAACGACAGCACGTTCCAACCGACAATAGACATCTACGCCCTCGGTGCCACAATGTTCAAGATGCTAACAGGGCAACGTCCTCCTGAAGCATCAGACATTCTCAATGAAGGTTTCCCGCGCAGTCTGCTGTTGCAAAAGGGGGTGTCGCCATATCTTGCCACAATAGTGGAGAAAGCGATGTCGCCACAACGCAACAACCGCTATGCCGACATAGAAGACATGCTCACGGCCATTGGAGACAAGAGCAACATAATTGCTGACATTGATGATGACCCCACATCATTTCACGCTCCTGTGTACGGGCCGCCACCATTTCATGAGAATCGGCAGAGACTAGCACCAACACCCACGGTTTATGGTCCACCCCCTGTTTTTGAAAACGAGGGAAACAGCAAAAGGCCGAATGAAAATGAAAATGACGAAGACGATGAAGATGATGAAAACAACGTATACAAAAAAATTATAGCTGTCATCGCCATCGCCATTGTAATAATGTTGCTGCTTGTGTTTGTTTCAATTTTTTCCGAATTGACACATTAACACAAAAACAGGCATCAACCGAAATCGTCAACAACAAAACGTTATGAACCAACTGCAACAAATAGACCGTGAGATAGCTTATTGGAAGCGTGAGCGCCTAAAGCTTCTTCATCCCTTGCGCCAGCTGTTTTGGGAGTGTACGCTGCGTTGCAACATGCACTGCCTCCACTGCGGCAGCGACTGCAAGACCGACACCATAACCCCCGACATGCC
>OJMJ01001432.1_pt1 | contig 10117 bp, 9 predicted proteins | sample 1597181 | NCBI WGS metagenome assembly OJMJ01 (sample SAMEA2452126, study PRJEB22498) | human gut metagenome | biome: human feces; feature: human gut; material: feces | place: Australia | collected 2012
GTAAAAGATATCTATCAGAGAGCTATTGATGGGGTGAGTGTGAGCAAAATAATTTAAAAAAAATAGAAAGCCATAAATTCTAAGCTACTATTCAAACATGGTCCGTATTCTAATAATATCAGATATACATCTTTGGTCGCTTCCAAACGAACAAGATCAATTCTATCCAATAAGAAGAAAATTATTGGAGGACATTAAAGATTACACTGCAGCAAAAGGTCAGATTAGTCATATCCTTATAAGTGGCGATATAGCCGCAAAGGGTGCTAAAGATGAGTATAAACAAGCCACACAATTCATCAATGAGCTTTGTAAAAAAGCGGATTGTCCAGAACATGAGGTTTATTTGATACCAGGCAATCATGATAAGGACTTTGGAACATCACAAAGTGGAATAAGGCACTTGATACATGCTGGAATGAGTTCAGAAACGTCAAATATTGATGCAGATGACCTATACAGAGAGATTGCGGAGGTGTATGTATCAACAGGGACACAGGATTTTTGGAACGAACTGGCATTAAGGCTTCAAATGAGAATAGCAAAAGGAATAAATGACGTTAATAATACACAATGATAACAACATATGTTAGCCCTCAAATCAGCACTTAATTTAGAAAGAAATATCTTCGCTGCTGAATTTAAAACATTGAATTATGTACAGCAGTGAAGATTTGAAACTTTTTCGATAAGTCATGAGCAAAGCAAGCTTACTCTAAAATTGTCAAGCACAATGTATGAAAGGCTTAACAAACAAGTAAAATTTTTAACAACTCAATATATCGGCACTTGCAAAAGTGCCTATACAAAGGGCTATACCATAAATTGAGTACTAACGATGTAGCCAAGGAAAGATGTAGAGAATGGATTGAGGAAATACGTAATTCTCAAGCAAAGAAAATTAACGGATAATTAATGTTCAATTAATGGTCATTAATGTTCACTATACAGCTATCCCCTAAACGGATTTTTTGAATAATCAAGAACATTGCAAATTTTTAAACTATGTAGCAAGGCATATAATAACAACATAAAATAATTTATTAAATTTTTAATTAAAATGATTAACGTTGGAATTATCGGATGTGGCTTCGTAGGTGGAGCCCTGAAGGATTGGTTGGAGCACAACAATCCAGAGTGTAAACTTTTCATCAGCGACCCTCCAAAGGGATACAATGATGACTTAAGCAACATCGACATCGCATTCTTGCAGATTCATGTTCCTACAGAAGATGATGGTACACAGGACTTGACACTTATGAAGGAGCTTATCTCTAATCTGCCTGATGTGCCTGTATTCGTAAGAACAACAATTCTTCCGGGTACAAGTGAGATGCTCTCTCGTGAGACAAAGCACCAAGTATGCTATATGCCTGAGTTCTTGACCGAGCGTACTTTCATTGAGGACTTCAAGAAGCAGACAATGGTATTCACTGGCGCACATGAGTTGCTTACAAAGATTTTCGTGGGTAAGAAGTTTACTGTTATGACTCCATTGGAGGCAGAGCTTACCAAGTACATGCATAATGTATTCGGTGCTTATAAGGTAACTTACTTCAATGCTTGTCGTGAATATTGCGAGCAGATGGGTGCTGATTGGCGTAAGGTACATACTGGCATACTTCTTTCGGGCTATATCAACGACACTCACACATACGTTCCTGGACCAGACGGTAAGTTTGGTTATGGTGGCAAGTGCTTCCCTAAGGATGTCAATGCATTTGCAAAGATGACAGAAGGTACACCTCTTGGTGTTCTTCTTGAGCACCTCCATGAACTTAATGTTCATTTCCGTGGAGTAGAGGAGCACATCTAATTATGTGCAGATAAATGGTCAAGCGAGTGTAAAGGTAGATCTTACTAAAGATTAGGGTTCGATACCCTCACTCGCTGCGATAATCATAATCTGATATGGAGAGACAAGAATATATTGATACAATAACATAGCTTAAAGCTATGATAAGTAGTCTTAAGTTGACGATAGGAATGTGATAAATTGAACAATTGTATGAATCATTTAAGCTATGACTATGCGAACCAATAAAGGTTAGTTGTATGGAGATTCTTGATGATATATTTCTTACTAGATTTCTTCATCATAACAATTTATGCAATATGTAGTTTGTTCCAATTTCTGAATTTATAGTTGCTTGACCTTCAGCTACCATTTTCGGTGAATGCTAGTCATGTGGCAAGTGAGTATCAAGTATATAAACATAAATATGGGAAAAGGTGTGTTTATAGTTCTTCTGATGGGGATACTTCTATTGTTATTTGCCACTTCATTATTTTTTATTTATGAATGATATTTATCGTTTCAGATAATTTGAGAAATGTCTAATTAAACGTCAGATAACAACAAGCGAATAATACTTTATTTCCGTATGCTATTTACAATGGCTGTGTCTTTGTGTACAAGTCGTATTGGGAAAAAAACTAACTCTGCCATTCCTTATCATACTGCTACTTCAAAAATTGTTGTGTGTACTTATGGTTCTGCCATTGAGCGTTTCTATGACAAGCGAGGTAATGGGACGGAAATGGTTTTCTTTCATATCCTAGTGCGAAGAAAATGTATGAAATACTTAATAAATAAGTGAAATTTTTAACATCTCAATATGTAGGCACTTGTAAAAGTGCCTATACAAAGGGCTATGCCCTAAATTGAGTACTAACTTTTGTGTAGTTGTATAAACGTTTGAAAATTAAATCACCAAGTAATTATGAATAAGTACAAGATAATAGAAGCAAGAAACAGAACCTATGATATATATAGGCGTTCTGCTCGAAAAATAAGCGAATGTGATAGTGCTGTACTTAAAGTCGAAATACATTATAAACTAAATTTTAACACAGGAGTTAGCCAAACTAAGCCATTGGTTGGCAATACTGTATTGAATCCAAACGATAAGTTGTTTTGGTATCATAAATGTCTCAATCGAGATTGTACAGGTAGTGGTTTCTTCCTAACTGACGAAATCTTAGAGGCAATAAGAACTCATAAAGTTGTTGAGGGCAAAAAATACTGTGATGGCAAAGAGGATTGGAAATATCTAGATGCCTCAGGATGTTCTTGTGAGACAACTTTATATTATAATATTACCCCTATATTCAAGTAATCAGTAAGATTTGCAAATTCTAATAGATATGAGTAAGCACTCAAATTAGGGCTTAAATTAGAAAGAAATCACTTGTGTGTAAAATGTATGTAATCGTCAATAAACAAGTAAAATTTTTAACCTCTCAATATATATATGCACTCACAAAAGTGCCTATACAAAGGGTTGTGCCCTAAATTGAGCACTAACAGAAATGATGAAACTTTATCAAGTTTGAAAATGGTAGCAAAAAAGTATTTTACATTAGATATAGATAGCATACCATCAGCAATTGAGAAGTATTTTAAAACAAATACACAATTTGAACACGAAATATCCAAAGCTGATGAGGAAAAGTTGCTTTTAAAAATAAAGAAAGGAAACAGTAATGGTATTTTGAATTTGTTTTATGTTAAAGGTCAGGTATCATTTTCTGTACAAGGTCGTATGAAGGAAAAGGCAGAAGAATGTTGGAATTATATAAAACAACAGACCTCTTTACCAAATACTGATCATAAGACATACACAATCAGAGATGTATCGGAAGAGGATTTCCTATGCTATAAGAAATGTTTGGAAGAATACGAATATTATACTATTGACGATTTAGTGTTTTCTGATTCCTATGTTGTTAGTAGATTCCGGGTTACAGGAAAGTATAAGGCTACAGTAGTTTTTACATATTATAAAAATGGAACTTTGTTTTTGCAAGGTACTATGTCAAGTTTGTTCCTTTCCCTTATTGTAGATACTCTACCTGTAATTACGACAATTCCATCTGATATAATAACAGAAGTTATTAGTTGCTCTACAACTACTCCTATTGTAATAGACGAGAATTTGGAAAAGAATATAGACAATCTTGCCCCAATAAAAGGTACGGTAATAGAGAAAATGATTCTTTCATCCATACAGTTAATTAATTCTGCTGTTCCTGTTGAAGATTATGGATGTTTTGTTTTAGGTATTTTAAAGGCAACAGATGCAGTTATAAGCAAGAAATTAGTCGAGGTAACGGGAACTCCATTTGTTCGTTATGGTACATATTTAGGAAGTAATGATGGTGGTATAACCTATAAATTCAAGACGTCAACATTAGATTTTAATCCTGAGTTAAAGAAATATATAGAGAAAGCTTATGCTTATTATATAGACAAGCGTACAGCTTCTTTCCATATCGATAGAACTGCGATAGAAACATCTACGATACTATCCTATGCAGAAGCTGTTGATATTGTGGAAGAGTCACTGAAGAACATTAATAATATTTGCAAGAATTGGTGAGATTATGAGCAAATCTTATGTTATAATAGAGCAACCAGACAAAATGGCTATATATGTAGTTGTGCTAACAAAAGAAGATACAGCTACATTTTGGGACGACCTATCTAGAGAAATAGCTGGTTTACATAAACCAAATTCAAGAGTTTATTTTGATTATCTTTTTCGAAATGGTCTCAATAATCGGGTATTTTCATCACACACGGATGAAAACAGTCTTTGTAGTTTAGCAATCGAGTAGTAAACGATATATTATTTGATATATATGTTTTTAATCGTTTTTATAATAAGAATATAGAGTTTATTCGAAATAGCAGACTGACATCTATTCAAAAACTATTGTTTATGAAATCATTTACTTCCGAATGCTCTTTATGATGGTGGTGTCATTGTATACGAGCCGTGTCATATTGAATGCGTTGGGAGTGGAGGACTTTGGTATACATTTCTGTCAACCGTAAACGCATTCTAAAGTTCGTTGCTTTGTGCAAGCTTAACGCAAAACATATAAAATAATTAAAACGTAAAACATATATTTAATGACAAATCAAACATCAGTAAATAATAAACGAATAGCCAAGAACACTCTGCTCTTATATGTGCGAATGCTATTTACAATGGCTGTGAGTCTTTTTACCTCACGAGTAATCTTAAATACACTCGGTGTAGAGGACTATGGTATATATAATGTGGTAGGAGGAATTGTAACTATGTTTTCTGTACTTAGTGGTTCTCTTTCTGCATCTATTAGTCGTTTTATTACATTCGAATTGGGTAAAGGTAATTTTGAAAGGCTTAAAACGATTTTTTCTACAGGTGTGAACATACAGATAGGTATGTCGGTATTGATAATTGCCATAGCAGAAGTTGTTGGTATTTGGTTCTTGAATACCAAGATGAATATACCAACTGAAAGATTGTTGGCTGCCAATTGGGTATTTCAATGTGCTATCTTCACATTTGTTCTTAATCTTTTGAGTGTGCCCTACAATGCAGCTATTATTGCTCATGAGAAGATGTCGGCTTTTGCATATATCAGTGTCATTGAAGTAACATTGAAATTAATCATTGTTTATATGCTTTTGATTTCGCCATTCGATAGATTGGGAACCTATGCTGTTTTATTACTCTTAGTTGGAGCTGCTATTCGTTTTATATATGGATATTATTGCAAGCGGCACTTTGAAGAATGCACCTATCATTTTGTGATAGACAAGCCAATATTGAAAGAGATGACAGGATTTGCAGGATGGAATTTCTTTGGTAATGGTGCCTATATGCTGAATACCCAGGGTGTGAATATCTTGATGAACCTTTACTTCGGTGTGGCTGTCAATGCAGCTCGTGGCGTTGCCACACAGGTCGATGCTGCCTTGAAACAGTTCGTCAATAACTTTACTACGGCAGTCAATCCGCAGATAACCAAGTCGTATGCACAAGGAGACTTAGATTATATGCACAAACTTGTATGCAGAAGTGCTAAGTTCTCTGCATTCTTAATGATGTTCTTTGCCGTGCCGATTATATTGGAGACAAATACCATATTGACGATATGGTTGAAGACGGTACCTGATTATGCTGTGATATTCTTGCAATGGATAATCATATCTTCATTTATGGATACGGTTTTGGCTAATTCTTTGGTGACGTCCATGTTTGCAACAGGTAAGATTAAAGGTTATCAGATTATTGTTACTACTGTAGGATGTTTGGTTTTTCCTTTGTCTTGGATAGCTTTCAAGTTAGGATTTGAACCACAAGTAGGTTATATCCTTTATTTCATCATTTATACAATCTTGTTATTTGTCAGATTGTATTTGTTGAAAGACATGGTGAAACTTCCGGTGATGATGTATATCCGCGAGGTCTTGTATAAACTTGCACCTGTCATAGTTGTTGGTTTCGCTATTCCTGGAATCTTGATATTGACGATGGATGCAGGTTGGCTTCGTCTGATATTGGTATGCCTGCTTAGTGTTTTAGTTACAGCTGCATCTGAGTATTTTATAGGCTTATCAAATAAGGAAAAAGACTTTGTAGCTGAAAAGATAAAATTAGTAATAGAAAAAATTAAAAAGTAAATGGGAATAAAGTCTAAAATTAAACATTCGATTTCGTTTTTGCTTCATGGCGAGGCTAAACCTATCTATGCCAATATCCACTATCTTGCCCCCAACGAACATTTAAAGGACAAGAAGATTGTGATAACTGGCGGTGGAAGAGGTTTGGGCTTTGCCATGGCAAAAAAGTTTGTTTCTGAAGGAGCAAAGGTTTTAATTGCTGGACGTAATGAACAGACATTGAAGCAAAGTGCATCTGAAATTAATTGTCTATATCTGCCCTTGGATGTTCAAGACACATCATCATTTAAGGGTTTTATAGACAAAGCCGATAAAATATTAGGAGGTATTAATTGCTTAGTTAATAATGCTGGAATTTCTCTGCATGAAAATGGTTTCTTGGAAGTTTCTCCCAAACAATTCGATGCTCAAGTAGATACCAATTTGAAAGGATGTTTCTTCCTGACTCAGGCTTTTATCGAAAAATGTAAAGAAACTCATGTTGAAGAAACAAAGAATATACTCTTTACATCATCTGAAACTAGTATGACGGTTGACGAGCGACCTTATGGCTTGACGAAAGCTGCATTGAATAGCTTGGTTCAAGGACTAGCTTATCGTTATGTAAATGAAGGTTACAGAATTAATGCCGTTGCTCCTGGAGTAACCGTATCGGATATGGTAGGTGGAGATGCCAATGGCGATTTACGTTATGGTAATATTACTCATCGCTATTACCTACCAGAAGAAGTTGCAGAAGTAGCAACCTTCCTTCTCTCTGATGCCTCAAATTGCTTGAATGGTCAGATATTAGTATGCAATGAGGGAAAAACAATTAATGCACGTTGGAAATAAATTCAATAAAATGGAATCAAAGTTTAAATATACAAACGAACGTAATGTTCAGATAGTGATAGCCTTGTTGAAGGCTCATGGTATTCATCGAGTGATTGCTTCACCTGGTACAACGAATATGACTTTTGTTGTAAGTATTGAAAACGATCCTTGGTTTCAAGTATGGTCTTCTGTAGACGAGCGTAGCGCAGCTTATTTAGCTTGCGGTATGGCTGCAGAGACAGAAGAGCCAGTAGTTATTAGTTGTACAGGTGCTACTGCTTCTCGTAACTATATGCCAGGATTGACAGAAGCTTATTATCGTAAATTACCAGTTCTTGCCATTACTTCAACAAGAGGTAATCATAAGATTGGTCATTTGATAGACCAACAGATTGATCGTCGCAATATACCTAATGATATTGCTATGGAGAGTGTAACAATCCCAATGGTTAAAGATAAAGAAGACGAGCGATATTGTGAGATAGAGGCAAATAAGGCAATGTTGGCATTGTCGTTGAATGGTGGTGGTCCAGTACATATTAATATGTACACAAAGTATAGCCATGATTTTAGTGTTAGCGAGATACCTCATGTTAATGCTATATATCGACATACAATGTTAGAGAAAGAATGGCCTTTTGTTCCACAAGATGGTAGGATAATCATTAGTGTTGGTGCTCATGCTAAATTCACAGAAGAGTTGACAAATGCGGTAGATGCTTTTTGTGCTACTTATGATGCTGTGGTATGTTGTGACCATACAAGTGGCTATAATGGCAAATATGAAGTTCATGCACAATTGGTATGTGGACAAAAACAATGGCATTCGTCACTTTGTGATGCCAATTTATGTATTCATTTAGGTGAAGTTTCTGGTGACCAATTTTGCATTCGAGCAAAACATACATGGCGAGTAAGTCCAGATGGAGCATTACGTGATACATTTGGCACTTTACGAAGAGTGTTCATGATGCCCGAAGTTGAATTCTTCAAGCACTATTCAAAGGAAGGATCCACTCATACTGAATATCTTGATAATTTGAATATAGCCATAGATGACATGAAGAGTAAGTTGCCTGAGTTGCCGTTTAGTAATATATGGATGGCACAACAGATGTCAGACAAACTTCCCTCAAGTAGTGAAATTCATTTTGGTATTTTACATAGTTTACGCTCATGGAATTTTTTTAAACTTCCAGAGAATGTTCAATCGAAATGTAATGTAGGTGGTTTTGGTATTGATGGAGGAGTGTCTACAATGATGGGCGCTTCTTTTGTGCATCCTGATAAACTATTCATAGGTGTGTTTGGTGATTTAGCTTTCTTCTATGATATGAATGTTGTTGGTAACCGTCATGTGGGGAATAATATCCGTATTATGCTCATTAATAACGGTAAGGGAAATGAGTTTCGTAATTATAATCACCCTTGTTATTTCCTGGGTGATGAAGCTGATGAATATGTAGCAGCAGCAGGTCACTATGGTAATAAGTCAAGTAAATTAGTTAAGGATTATGCAATGGATTTAGGATATGAGTATCTATGTGCAAGTAATAAAGAAGAGTTCTTGTCTGTTATTGACAAGTTCTTAAATCCGACTATTACCGAAAAACCTATTCTTCTTGAAGTTTTTACGGAAACACATGACGAAAGTATAGCTTTGGAAACTACCTTGAACATGATTGTAGACCCAAAGTATAAAGTTAAGGCAGCAATAAAAGATGCTGTGAGAACTGTTTTGGGAGATACAGGTGTGAGTGTTGTTAAAAAAGTGTTGGGTAAATAACGAACTAATGAAAATAGGAATACTAACACAACCACTTCATGCTAACTATGGTGGACTGTTGCAGAACTATGCTTTGCAACAGACTCTCATTCGGGCAGGGCATGAGGTAGAGACAATAGATTGGAAAATTTGTGGATATGGAATTCACGAGCAGTTATATCATGTGAAAGTACGTATACTACATGCTCTATTTCCAAATAGATATCCACCATTAAAGTATAAGCCTAACAATAATGAACAGGCTATAATCCAACGCAATACAAATCATTTTATCAATACATATATCAATCATACTGAAGCTATACATTCGTATGATGGATTTGTAAGACAGGCTGCAAAGGGGGGATATGATGCTTATGTAGTTGGTAGTGATCAGTGTTGGCGACCTTGTTATAATGCTTTTATATCTTCTATGTTTCTTGACTTCGTGCAAGACAAACAAGTCAAACGTATAGCTTATGCAGCTTCCTTTGGAACAGACAAATGGGAGTTTACTTCACAACAGACAGCTGTTTGTGCTCCTTTAGCTAAGAAGTTTGACATGGTATCTGTCCGAGAAGATTCAGGAGTAAAGCTTTGTAAAGAACATCTTGGTGTTAATGCCGTGCATGTGCTTGACCCTACAATGCTTCTTACTAAAGAAGATTATATACAACTGATCGAAAAGGAAAAAGAACCCAAATCTGATGGTACACTTTTCAACTATATCCTTGATCCTGAAGCAAGGAAATCAGCATTTATACAAAAGGTAGCAATATCTAAAGGCTTAAAAGCTTTTCAAGTATTGCCAAAGTGCCAAACTGAGACACGTACAAAAGAAGATATAAAGTATCGCATTGAGGATTGTGTATTCCCTGGCGTCACAACATGGCTTCGTGCTTTTATGGATGCAGAAATGACTATCGTGGATAGCTTTCACGGTATGGTGTTCAGCATCATCTTTAATAAGACATTTTGGGCCATAGGTAATGTAAGTCGAGGCATGAGTCGTTTCACTTCGTTACTAAAGATGTTCCATCTTGAAGACAGACTCCTTGATGCAGACAATCTTGACG
>OJMJ01001436.1_pt1 | contig 10093 bp, 9 predicted proteins | sample 1597181 | NCBI WGS metagenome assembly OJMJ01 (sample SAMEA2452126, study PRJEB22498) | human gut metagenome | biome: human feces; feature: human gut; material: feces | place: Australia | collected 2012
ACACCGATTGCAGCATAAACATGTGGATACTTTCCGGCAAGTGCCAAAACCTTCTCACAGGATTCATAAGTCGCACTTACATCCACGATTGTTCCGACTCCAAGATCCGGCATAGATTTTAAAAGCTCATCCCGGTCCCCGTCAAACTGTTCATCATCATAATGTGCATGTGTATCAAATATCTGAATCATTTCATTTATCCTTGCCTTACCATAATAATTGCGTTTATTTTACCCTACACCAGATGTTCGTGCAACCCCAGTCGTAAATATCTGTGCATCTATCCTCCGTCCTGCATAAATTCGCCACAATATTCGAGAATTTATTTGGTTCCGCTATTGAAATCCCTCTGTAAATTCGGTAAAATGAAGATTAGGTATATGTTACGCACAAGGAGGAGCATTTTATGACTATAAATGATTATTTAGATATGGAAGCACTTGATAACATCCTAGAGCAGTGGGCGGCTGCAACACACATGATCGCCGTTGTTCTCGATGATGAAGGTAACTTCCTTTCCAACAAGCTCGGATTTTCCAGAAATAATGTAGAAGCATTTGGCGAGAGCATCGAAGTCGATGACGTCGAGGTTGCAACGGTTGTTGGCGGTCCTTTGGATGAGGATACAGACGAAGAAGTTGTCGAAGCTGCTGCTGCCATTCTGGTTGCCGCTATCCAGAATCTCTTAGAGGCTGGCTACCGCAAGAAGAAATACGAGGAAGCAATCGCTTCTTTCAATGAAGAGATTGCTGGTGCTGCTGCCTTGATCAAGGAGCTTGCCGGAAAATCGCAGGGATTAAAGAAGATTGAGAATAAGCAGAATATCCTTGCACTGAACGCTTCGATTGAGGCTGCACGTGCAGGCGAAGCCGGACGCGGATTCACCGTTGTTGCGCATGAGTTTGGTAAGATGGCACATGAATCAGGTGTTATCAACGACTCCATTCAGAAGACATTACAGAAGCTTGATGCATCCATCAAGAGCTATGACGCTGAATAAACAGCAGGGATTTGAGGATGTGAAAACTTTTTCACAATTAGAACATATTTTAGACACAATTTATTGTTATAGTATGCATTGTAAGAGCTTTTCATATATTTGAATCCTCTCTCCCCTCAAACAAGTGGCGAATTAATTCCCTCCCCGGTTTTTCTCGCCACTTGTTTTCTGTTTATTCCTAATTCACTCACATTGAATTTAATTTGTGAAACGCACATGAATTTGTGTATATTATACCCGCCTCCGTTTCTGCAAATATACGATGTATTGGAACTAAGAAGTACTAGATGTTCTGATATACATATTATACCGTACGCAACCGCCGCCAATTCGCCATCCGTGGCTCAGTGGCGGCTTGGTTGAACATCGTGTTCAACCATTGCTGCATACTTACAGAACATCAAGAACTTCTAAGTCCCAAACATATCTATATTTACAGAAACGGAGACGGGTAAATACACAAATTCAAAGTGCGTTTTCACAGATAAATCAATATCATCAAAGAAAGGAAATATATCATGATTAACGAATTCTACAAGGATATGACAGGAAAAGGTTCCGTTATCCGCCAGTTCTTTGACTATGCGAATAAAAAGGGCGCTGAAATTGGCATGGAAAATATCTACAATTTCTCTATTGGTAACCCTTCCGTTCCTGTGCCACAGGCATTTACAAATCGCATGATCGAACTGTTACAGACCGAAGATCCAGTGAAGCTGCACAGTTACAGCCCATCGCTTGGACTTCCATCTACAAGACAGGCGGTTGCGGATTCTCTGAATAAGCGTTTTGGCATGAACTACACGATGGATCACATCTTCATGACGAGTGCAGCAGCCAGTGCGCTGGCACATGCGCTTCGGTGCGTGACAAAGGATGGCGATGAGGTTATCACCTTTGCACCTTATTTCCCGGAATATGTTCCTTATGTGACAGGAACCGGTGCAAAGCTTACCGTGATTCCTGCCGACATCACCACATTCCAGATCAATTTTGAGGAATTCGAGAAATCCCTGAACCCGAATGTACAGGCAATCCTCATCAACTCTCCGAATAACCCATCTGGTATCGTTTATTCAACTGCCACGATCACAAAGCTGGCGGATATCCTGCGTGCAAAAGAGAAGGAATACGGACATCCGATCTACCTGATCTCCGATGAACCTTACCGTGAGATTGTATTTGCTGGTGTGGATGCACCATTTATTTCCAAGTTATACGAGAACACGATCTGCTGTTACTCATTCAGTAAGTCCGTGTCTCTGCCAGGTGAACGTATCGGTTACATGGCAGTGAACCCAGCCTGCGAAGACGCAAAGCTTCTCGTACTTATGGCTGGTCAGATCTCCAGATTTACCGGACACAACTGCCCACCTTCCATCATCCAGATGGCTGTGGAGTCTGTGCTTGACCAGACAAGTGACCTGTCAATCTATGAGACGAACAAGAATATTTTATATAAAGAATTGACACGCATCGGCTACGAGATGGTTGAGCCGGGCGGAACCTTCTACATGTTCCCACGCGCCTTGACGGAAGATGCAAATGAATTCTGCTGGCGCGCAGCCAAAGAGCTGAACCTGATCATCGTACCGGGTGACAGCTTCTTATGTCCGGGACATTTCCGAATCTCTTACTGCGTGACAACGGATATGGTCGAAAAAGCCATTCCTTTGTTTGAAAAACTTTACAAATTATATAGATAATTTCCATGTTTTTCTGTATAATGAAGTTTGGTTTAATAGGAGATACATAATTAGGAGGACAAGAATATTATGGCAGAAGAAGCTGGCGCAAGTAAAAAGCCAAAGAAATACACGGGGATCCTGCTTCATCCAACCTCACTTCCGGGGCCTTACGGCATCGGTGAGCTGGGTGCAAGCGCTTATAGATTTGTTGATTTTCTGGAACGTTCGGGATTGAACACATGGCAAGTACTGCCACTCGGACATACCGGATTTGGAGATTCTCCATATCAGCCTTTCTCCGCATTTGCGGGACAGCCGCTCATTATCAGTCTGGATCATCTGAAGGAATTACATCTTCTTTACGATGAAGACTTCCGCGATATGCCAGCATGGAATCCGGAGCAAATCAACTATGGTGAGTTGATCGAGTTCAAGACAGGCTTATTGAAGCTTGCTTACTCCCGTTTCCACGACGAGTCTTTATCCGATGGCATCCATGACAACCTGGAAATGAAGCAGGCGTACGATAAATTCTGTGAGACATCTGTCTGGCTGGAGGATTACGCATTGTTCATGGCAGGCAAGGACTATCATCAGGGCATGCCTTGGTACATGTGGGAAGATAACCTGAAGAAACCAACCAAGAAGCAGAAGGAAACATGGGTGAAGAAGCTCGATACCGAGATGGGCTACTACAAGTTCATCCAGTTCTTATTCTATTATGAATGGACGACCTTGAAGAAATACGCAAACGATAAGGGCATTTCCATCGTGGGCGATATCCCGATCTTCATGGCTTGGGACAGTGTGGATGTATGGGCAAACCAGAGCCTGTTCCAGCTCGATTCCAAGGGCTATCCAACCGTCGTTGCCGGAGTTCCACCAGATTATTTCTCAGCGACCGGACAGTTGTGGGGCAACCCGCTATACAACTGGAAGAAGCATACCGAGACCGGTTATGAGTGGTGGCTGAACCGTATCCGTTACCAGCTGACACTCTGTGATTTCCTGCGAATCGACCATTTCCGTGGTTTCGATAAATATTGGGCGATCCCTTATGGCGAAGAAACCGCCATCAACGGTAAATGGGTAGAAGCACCGGGTGTAAATTTCTTTACACAGCTTGAGGCAACCCTCGGTTATCATCTTCCGATTATCGCCGAAGATCTTGGCGAGATCGATGATTCGGTTATCGAGCTTCGCGACAAATTCGGTCTGCCGGGCATGAAGGTATTGCAGTTTGCATTCGAGAATCCGGAGGAAAATGATTTCCTTCCACACAACTTTGTTCGTAACTGTGTCTGCTATACAGGTACACACGATAACGATACAACCCTCGGCTGGTACAAGCACGCATATGAAGCTTCCAAAGACAAGCTGCGCCGCTACTTCTCAACCGATGGTTATGACATCTGCTGGATTATGATCCGTGCATGCTTTGGCTCTGTTGCCAACATGGCAATCGTACCAATGCAGGATGTATTATGCTTAGATTCCTGGGCACGTATGAACACACCGGGTGTCGGAGAAGGAAACTGGGCATGGAGATACAAAGAAGACGCACTGACACATAAACTTGAAGCAAGATTATATGAAACCTGTAAAATGTTTGGACGATAAGAGGTGTATCTATGAAGACATTGGGAGTTGGAATCGTATTGATGGTGGCACTGTTCTTCTGTCTGCCATACCATCTCTACATGAAACAATTATGGAAGAAAAATCCTGAGAAATCATGGGAAAAAGCACGCAAGTTTGTATCCGGCTTCTTCCGGTTTGAACTGAAACTGTCCGGATGCAAGGTGAACGTCATCGGAAAAGAAAATATACCGCAGGACGGACCGGTGTTATTCGTCGGCAACCACCGCAGTTATTTCGACATTCTGATCTATCATGAAGCAATCGGCAAGCCGCTTGGCTTCCTTGCGAAAAAAGAAATGGAAAAGATTCCGCTTCTCCCACTGTATATGCGGGATATCGGATGTCTGTTCTTAGACAGAGAAGATATCAAGCAGGGCTTATCCGTGATCAAGCAGGGAACGGAATACATGAAGCAGGGACATTCGATGGTCGTATTCCCAGAGGGAACCAGAAACCAGACCGACACACTTCTGCCATTTCGCGAGGGCGGATATAAGATGGCAGAGAAATCGAAATCCCCGATCGTTCCGGTATCGATCTGCCGTTCCGATCTGATGCTTGAATCTGCACCAAAGAAACGGATTCACAGCCATAGCGTAACGATTGAATTCGGAAAGCCGATCTATCCTTGTGAACTTCCTCCAAAGGAACGCAAGGAGCGATATGCAGAGTTTCCACAGCTTATACAGGATATGTATGATAAAAATAACATTTAGAGGAGGATTTGAACCATGCCTTGGTGGTTAATCATGATTATTGTCATCGTGGTAGCACTTGCGATCATGTTCGTGTTATACAGAGTCGGTGACAAATTACAGAAGAAACAGAGTGCACAGAGAGAACAGATGGTAGAGGCGGCACAGCCGATGAATATGTTGATCATCGACAAGAAAATGCTGCCAATGAAAGACGCCGGACTTCCAAAAATGGTGATGGAACAGACACCAAAGCGTTACCAGAAAGCAAAGCTTCCAATCGCAAAGGTCAAGGTTGGTCCACAGATTATGAACATGATCTGTGATGATGCAATCTTCGACGAGCTTCCAACCAGAGGCGAAGTAAAAGCGATGGTCAGCGGCATTTACATCATCAGTGTAAAGAGCGTCCGTGGCAAGAAGGTAGCTCAGGAAGAAGAAACTGGCAAGAAGAAAAAGGGCAACTGGCGTACACGTATGCGGAAACGTCAGGTTGAAATGCAGAAGCAATTGAACGCAGAAATGCTCGAGAAAGCAAAATCCAAGGGCAAGGCAAAAGACAAGCCTGTTGAGAAGTCCAAGGAAGAGCTTCGTCGAGAGAAAGAAAGAGCGAAGAAGATCAGTGACAAGATGTAAAAATCAACCGGCAAAATTGAAAGATATTATCGGTTCCTTTACACCGTTTCTGATTGCCGTATTGGCGCAGTATGTATTGAATTTCATCGATGTTGCAATTCTGTTCTTCAAGAATATGCGTTCCGATGAGAAATCAAACAGCGAAAATACGATTGGCAAGATCTTACAAATGGATTATAACCAGCCTATGAATCAGGCGTACCTCGTGCTTGCACAGCATATCGTATTTCTGATTTGTTTCGGGGTCTGGTATTACCGCATATTTTATCGGGGAAATATCGTTTCCACAGACGAATCTTTCGAGGATAATACAAAAGGACGCATGAAAAATATTTTTTCATGCGTCTGTTCTATACGGACTCCATTTTTATTGCTTGCTGGTGTTGCAATTCAGATCATGGTGGACGGAATCCTGAATCTGGTAAGTCCCCTCTTCCCGGATACCTTTGCAGCCTACTATGAACTTGTATCCAAGACGGTCGGTGTGAACCGTGCAGTCCCGATGATGATCGCGACCTTTGTAATCGCCCCGATCGGCGAAGAATTGTTCTTCCGCGGAGTGATCATGGGCTATGCGAAGCGCTACATGCCACCGGCTTTCGCAATCCTGTTTCAGGGTGTACTTTTCGGGTTGTATCACGGAAACATTGTACAGGGCATCTATGCATGCATCTTAGGATGTCTGCTTGGATTTGTGGCTTACAAAGCGAACACGCTCCTCGCAAGCATGATCCTGCATTTCAGTATCAACCTGAGTGTACTATTCATTCCATCCGTATGGTTTGAGGAAACGGTACGATGCGGTATCATCACGGCTGGCGCGTTAGTGCTTACGGTGCTGTTCGTATGGCTGGCGATGAGAAAAAAGGAAGAAAAGAAAATTACAGAAAAATAAAAGAACCGGATGGATTTACATGATTGTTGTAATTCCATCCGGTTTTCTATGCTTGCTTAATCATCTGTATGTCATACTTAATCCGCTAAATTATGTACATGCACCTTCATCTTCCGCTCCATCGGCGACTCATTTCCCATCTCCATGGTATATTGCAGTGCAAGACGCAGGGAAAACTCCTCTGCCAGAACGGCCGCCTCATAATCGATACCCTCTGCCGTGTGCAGGAAATGCTTCGTCTGCAGGGTCACCGGAATCGAGCCATAGCCGGTCGCATATTTCGTATGATGCGTTAAGCCATGCTCATATACAAAGTCCGAATTCAGCTCGCCGCTCCGTGTCACACGGAGCTGATTATTCGAGAAAATCATCGTACAGCGTGTCTTGTGTCCATCGCCGGACACATCCTCCACGTAGGTAAGCTTCATCCCCTGTTCGGTCATGCTTGCCAGCGCAGTTACCTGCGAGCGCATCACTTCACCAGTCTCCACATCTACATTTTCAAACTCAATGACTGCTTTCATTATGGACGTTCCTTTGCCATCTCGATCAAAGTCTCTACCAGACTCTCAATCGAATATCCCTTATCCTTCCAGAGCATCGGATACATACTGATAGAAGTAAAGCCCGGTAATGTATTGATCTCGTTAAATACGACCTCGTTCGTATCCTTCTCTAAGAAGAAGTCTACACGGGAAAGACCGAATCCATCCAGCGCATTGAAGATTGCAACCGCATCCTTCTGCACTTCTGCCTCTTTTCCGTCCGGAAGATCAGCACCAATTACAGTCTTAGACTCTACATTGTTGTACTTTGCATCGAAATCGTAGAATTCTGCTGCCGCAAGAATCTCGCCCACGCGGGATGCCTTTGTATTTTTACCATAACCAAGGACAGCGCACTCAATCTCTCGACCGACGATCGTCTCCTCAACCAGAATCTTATAATCATGCTTTGCAGCTTCCTTCAGGGCAACAACCAACGCTGCACGGTCATCTGCCTTGGAAACACCCTTGGAAGAACCTGCCTTGGAAGGCTTTACAAATACCGGATAAGAAAGCTTTGCTTCGACGCGGGCTGTCACCTCGTCGATATCATCCAATTGTTCTGCCAGCACCGGCACATAAACAGCCTGACGGATCCCCAGTGTATCAACTACCAGCTTTGTATAGAACTTATCCATAGAAGCAGCAGAAGCGAACACACCACATCCGACATATGGGATATCCGCCATCTCAAACAATCCCTGAATCGTTCCATCCTCACCATACATGCCATGCAGTACCGGGAAGATCACATCAATCGGCTGCACCTTCATCATATCGTCCTGCGAAATGATAAGTCCGCCCTTTGTATCCGGGGAAATAATTGCAGAAACAGGACTTTCCTTCCAGCTTCCGTCCTCAATGCCTGCGATATCTTCTACAAGCTTCCACTCACCGTCTTTTGTAATTCCGATCAGGAACATATTGTATTTCTCAAGATCTACTGCTTTGGCAATTGTAACAACTGACACGCAGGATACTTCATGCTCGGATGAGCGGCCGCCAAATATAACTGCTAGATTCTTTTTCATGGTTTTTGCCTTTCTTTATGTAATGGTTTTATTCCGCAATTTACGAGGTTCTAATTTATTCTCCGAGTTGGACGATAATACAAAATTCTACGCAGACGCGCTCTCGCTCAGAGAAACACATAACGGTACTAAATTCGCTGCACCAGCCAGATAGCTGGCACAGCTTATTAAGTACCGATGTGTTTATATGGTCTGCTTAAGAATTTGTATTATCTTTCAACTCGATATACATTTCTTCTCGTAAATTGCTATAAACAAACTAACTTTATATAGTATTCAAAATATGAATACATTATGTTTTATTATAACAACTTAGAAGGTATCCTGCAACCATTCAAGAATCTTTAACTTTACTTTGACATCACCGGGCTTTATGTCCCGCTTCACGAATAATTTCTCGTAACTTTCTTCGTCGAGTGCCTGCGCAAGCTTCTCTGCATCTGCCGAATCGACAACTGCCCCCGCGTCCATCGTGTAGCACATCATCGGATACAGCATGCACCAGAAGTTCTCGCCTTTTGCCTCACCGATATCTATACGCAGTGCCCGGTAGGTTCCTGCAGGAAGCACCAGTTCCCCATATTCCCGAATCGGGAATTCCTCTCTCGTAATATATGCTTTTACATCGTAATGATAGCCTGCCTCCTCGACAACTGCACGCGCAGTGTTGCGGATTTCCGATAAATTCTGCGCCAGATACAAGATTGCTTCACTGTCATTTTCTGCTTTCTGCAGATCTTCCGCAAGCAAGGCAAGCACTGCATCCCGCACCTCATATTTCAAAGCAAGATCTGTCTCACTGTCACTGTTTGCACGCACATGGAACCGCACCACAACATCTTCCGGGCTTTTTAGTGCATCCTCATAGACATCCGCACAGATACCGCTTTTTTCTGCAACATCATCCACATCGCCTGACAGACTCTCTGTTTCACCGCTATCTACAAACACAGCTTCAAGATCTGCCTGATCTTCATCGCTAATTTTCTGACCTGCAAATAGCATTTTCATATTTCCCTCGCGAAACAGACTGACGACATCACGGACACTCCCACCTCCTGCAATGTGCAGCACACTCGTAAGTAAGATCCCACCACATACTCCAAGCAGGATTCCGACCATTGCTCCTTTTAGAATCTTATACCCCATAACGAACTCCTCCATCGAAAGTTGATTTCGTTACAAGCTTTCCCTTCCGTAAGCAGCTTTAATCATTTCCCGCAAAATATATTTCGCGCCATCCGTTTCCATCATGACCGGAATTGATTTCGAGATTCCCGACCGGTGCCCAAGCTCCAGCAAAAGTGGATGTATCTCCTGCCCCGTCATATCTGCCGCGATCTGCTTCATATGCCCGAAATCCAACTGCCGCTCGTTCTCTCTCTGGTACAGATCTGCTGCCATCGCAAGACTGTCCGCCTGCACATGGTAGAGCGTCTGATTGATGCTGTTTTCCCCTTCGTACCCGGCGATATCTGCAATCACAAATGTAAACTGATATCCGTCCTTCGCAGTTTCCACCTGCATTTCCTGCACATAATCCCGGTGCTCCAACGTTTCCTTTTTCTGTTCTATCGCAGTAAAATCATTTTGCACAAATTGTCTGCCAAGCTTTTCATCTCCGATCAATACACTGCCGATTGCAGCTAACACAGTCAGACAGACAAAACCGATTCCCCATTTCACGCGTTTTTTCGTCTTTACCCACATGACGATCAACGGAAATACAATGCCGATCGCAAGGAAATCCCGCATGCCATATTTTACGGCCGATTCAAACTGCATTCCATACGCAAACAGACACGCACCCGCGAACATCACCACAAATGTCACAACACGTCCACTTTTCTGCTTCACTTCACACAGCGAATACAGGAAGTCCCGAGTCTGATGCAGATAGCCGCTCACAACTGCAAACACACCGATAATCCAAAATGCCATCACCGGATAGTCAAGCCGCGC
>OJMJ01001443.1_pt1 | contig 10053 bp, 8 predicted proteins | sample 1597181 | NCBI WGS metagenome assembly OJMJ01 (sample SAMEA2452126, study PRJEB22498) | human gut metagenome | biome: human feces; feature: human gut; material: feces | place: Australia | collected 2012
CTTCTAAAGCAAAACAGGCTACTTCTCGTAAAAAACTATTAGATAACTTAGAAATGGCAGACATGAAACCATCACTAAGAAGATATCCATTTATTGGTTTTAAACCAGGTAGAGAAGTAGGAAACATCGTATTAAACGTAGAAAACCTTACTAAGGTAGTAGATGGAGAAACTCTTATTAATAATGTTTCTTTCTCTATTCTTCCAAATGAAAAGGTTGCTTTTGTAGGAGACGATAAAGCAACAGAAGCATTCTTTAAGATCATCATGGGAGAAGACAAAGATTTTGAAGGTTCTTATAAATGGGGTATTACGACTACTCAGTCATACTTCCCTAAAGATAATTCAGCATTCTTTAATGATTGTGAATTATCTTTATTAGACTGGTTAAGACAGTTTACTGATGGTAGTATGTATGAACAGGAACTAAGAGGATGGTTAGGTAGAATGTTATTCTCTGGTGATGAAGCATTAAAGAAAGCGAATGTTTTATCAGGAGGAGAAAAGGTAAGATGTATGCTTGCGAAAATGATGATGCATGATGCAAACGTATTAATCTTTGATGAACCTACAAACCATCTTGATCTAGAATCTATCCAGGCATTAAACCAAGGTTTAATGCGTTTCCCAGAAAATATTCTATTTACTTGTCATGACCACCAGTTTGTTCAGACAATTGCGAATAGAATTATCGAATTCACTGCAGAAGGTACAATTGACCGTCTATCTACATTCGATGAATATCTAGAATACAAGGACACACTTGAAGCATAAGAGCGGATTAAACCGCTCTTTTTTCTTCTTAAGGCTAGGAAAATATATTATTGCTATTAGAATGAGATAATAGTATTGAACGCTTTATTAATAAAAGGCATAATATCAGTAAGGGGGCAGAGGAATGAAGATATGTTTATTTGGAATTTCTAATGTTGGAAAAACAACTGTGGGGAAATTACTTGCTGAACGATTAGATATTAAGTTTGTCGACTTAGATGAAGAAGTGAAAAATCGCTTGAAAATATCTCTTGAGGAATTTGTCAACACTGAGAATTTACGATGGAGAGATCAGAAACGAGGGAGTATTATCAAGAAGGTTATTGAAACGGAAGAAGACCTTGTCTTTGCAATTTCACCTATTTCTTATATTGAAAACTTTAAAACAAGCATTATTTCGGATGATAATTTGCTGATTGAGTTGTACGATACTCCAGAGAATATTTTTTCGAGGCTTATATTTAGTGATGAAAATGACGACATCTATACCGATGATAATTACAAAAATGCGAATAAAGATTATTATATGAAAGAAATTCAAGAGGATCTAGATTGGTACGGAATGGTTAATGCTAAGATAGGGATACACAATCGTGTATTTGTTAATAACAAGTCACCGGAAGAAGTTGTGGATAGAATAATCATGGAGTATAACCTGGAAAATGATGATTGTGGAGAGTGAAGGAGTTAAGCGTTTTTTGAAATCATAGAAACAAGATATCAAATTGTGGTATACTAAAACAAAATAATTAGAAATGGGGGATGAAGGGTGAGCGTGCAGACAGATTGTGAGATGTTGTCCATTGAGGTAATGGAAAAGTATGCAGAAAAATATGATCTTACCGGTGATGAAGTAGCCGAATTATTTCACAAAAATCAGGTTTTTGAGAAGATACTGATTCAGCATGAATATCTTCATCAAATTAGTTTTGAAGAAGTCATGGAATATGTGGAAAAAGTGATAGCAGAGGATTCAAGAGAATTAGTGATTTACCATGGCACATGTTCTGATTTTGATAAAATAGATTTAAAAAAATCACATAATCGTCGTGATTTTGGAAAAGGATTTTATACGACCGTTTTGCGTTCTCAATCGAAAGAATGGGCATATCGACTTTCTTTAAGAGAAAGGAAGAACAGGTATTATGTGTATGAATTTGTATTTGAAGAAGTAGCTGCATTACGAGTAAAACGTTTTGATACACTGAATGAAGAATGGTTAGAATTTATTAAATTGAATAGAAGTAAAGGTGGTCTGCAGCATGAGTATGATGTGGTGATTGGTCCTGTAGCAGATGATAATACCATGGAAACTGTACAATTATATATTGCTAATATACTTACTGCGAAAGAGGCAGTGGAGAGATTGCGATATAGTAAAGTAAATAATCAGGTATCATTTCACACGGAAAAAGCTTTAGAATATCTAAAACCGGTCAGGAGGATTTCTTATGCCAGAGAAAATATATAGTTTTAACGGAAAAGACATTACAATGAATGTATGTATACAGATCAGAGATGTAGTGAAATTATTACAGGAACATTTTCAAATCAGTTTTGAAGAGGCTGTATTACGTTTCTATAAATCGGAAACATATAAGACGTTGCAGGAAACAGAAAACGGTCTGTGGGCAGAGTCAGCGGAATATATAGCAGATAGATACTATGAAGAAACAGCAGGCTAATATTCCGACACTGATAGAGAGGTTGAAGAAAGTAGACAAGTGAGTTTAAAAGAAAAGGCAAGAATGCATTTGATATCTTGGGTAATTCAAAATAACTAGGGGTTTCCTATATTTTATTTATCACGTAGTATGGGTGTAAATGGGAGCTTATTGTTTCAAGCTTATTAAGAGGCTCAAGCCATAAAAATGCAAAGGTAATGCGTGAACTACCCATCACCTAAAGGTAATGGGGTTTACGCTCATCTCCTATAAAAACATCTAGTAGCAAAATACAAGTTAGTCTATAGAGCATAAAAGGAATCCTAAACATTAAGGATTCCTTTTAAAGCAGACTTGCTTCTTTCTCAAACTCTTCATAACTATATACAAAACGATATGGTTCATACTCCCCATAGGTAGTGGGTCTACTGATAGTAATAATTTCTATATCATACCCAAGTCTTTCTTGTATTCTATCTGCAAATTTCGCCATTTCTTCTCCAGGTTCTGTCTGTAATGCGATACATCCAGGTTTATTCATTCTTTTTGCGATAAGATAACACATATGTTTATACCTCCTGACTTGATTATACATCTACATATTATGAACACAATAATGTTTTTCTTCTCTTGATAATCACTCATTCCAATAATAAAATACTCCTAAAGGAGGCTACTATGGATATCAATAATGTATATGTAAGAGATGCTATTTTGTATTATACAATTCAACAATATTTTAATTGTAACGATAATAAAACAAGTCAATTTATAGCACAATTAGATCACTTCAATTACAGAAGTGGACTCATACATAATATCCCTTACTTGTCCTTGCAATTACACGTATCAGAGAAGGATTTCTATCATACCTATCTAAGAATCAAGGAGAGTTTCAAAACACTCCCAGAAGACGTTATATTAGTTAAAAAAGGTGATGAGATATACTCTAAGCTATTAGCTGCGATTCCAACAGCACCACCATATTTATTTCTAAAAGGCAATGTACGTTTATTAAATGAAAAGTCTGTTAGTGTAGTAGGGAGTAGAGATGCTTCTAGGGAAGCAATGGAAAAAACAGAAATACTTGTAAAAGCATTAGTCAAAAGAAATATAGTAGTCAATGCAGGACTTGCGAAAGGTATAGATACAATAACCCACCAAACAGCATTAAAAAACAATGGAAGAACTATAGCTGTCATAGGAACACCTATTAACCAGTACTATCCTAAAGAAAACAAAAAACTTCAACTCACAATTGAAAAACATGGACTTGTTGTCTCACAGTTCCCACCCTGTAATAAAGTATACAAATGGAATTTTCCTACAAGAAATGCGACTATGAGTGGTATTTCTATTGCGACTATTATCATAGAAGCAGGAGAGAAAAGTGGGGCATTAAGACAAGCGGATCACTGTATAAAGCAAGGTAGAGACATCTTGATACCTTACTCATTACTACAATCTTCTCTCTTATGGCCTAGAAAGTATATACAAAAGGGAGCACATACCTTTAAGAATATAAAAGAAGTATTAGAACTATTAAACAAGAATGATATTCTTTATAAGAAAGTTTAATCTGCCTCTTGCACACCCACTCTGTATTAGTATATATTATTAGTAATTGGGGTATATGTTTGCGGACATATACTTGAAGGAGTCAGAGTAATCTGGCTCTTTCTTTTTTATATAGCAAAAAAGCCTCTAATTAAAGCTACCTTTTAAAGGTCACCATTAGAAGCCTCTTTCTTACTAGAAAACCATTCAACAAGGCTGCTTTTTAAAAGCCACCCTATCTTCCAGCTCTCTTTATAAGTATTATACATAATTATTAGAATATTTCAAGTATACATTAAAAGGAGTCAGATTTTCTGACTCCTTTTCTAGAAAGAACCTTTACCCTTTATATACTTCGTTATCAATCATGTTTTCTTTCTTGGCTACAATTACTGAAGTAGAAGCATCACCAACTACATTAAGTGAAGTAACTAACATTTCAATAGGTCTATTGATTGAAAGAATTAATGAGTATGCAAGTAATGCTGCATCGTTTGTATAACCCATACCAGTTAAGATAGTAAATAGGATTACAGCACCTGCACCTGGTGCAGCTGGAGTACCAACTGATGCAATTAATGCAAGTACTGCAATAACTGCCATAGACATGAATGTTACTTTATATCCAGAACTTGCTGCAATAAACATAGCTGCAATAACCTGCATGATTGCTGTACCATCCATATTGATTGTCATACCTAAAGGTAATACAAATGATGCAATCTGATCATCTACACCTAATTCTTCAGTTACTGTTCTCTTATTGATTGGAAGAGTTGCAGCACTAGAAGAAGTAGAGAAACCAAATAAAGCAACCTTAACCATCTTCTTCATGAATGGCTTTGGATTTACTCTAGCCATAGACATTAAGTAGACTGGATAAGCTAAGAATAAATATACAAATAATGCAATAACAACTGTAACTACATAAGCAAGTGCTGGTCTTAATGAATCAATACCATAAATTGCGAATGTTCTAGTTAATAAGCAGAAGATACCAATGGGTGCAAACTTATTAACTACAAATGATAAGAATAAAGTAATAATCTTAGACACTTCTTCGAATAACTTCTTTAGAGTCTTTGTTTCTTCTTCTAATGTATTCATTGCAAGACCCATAGCAACTGCAATAAATACAATCGCTAATACGTTACCATTAGTAGAGAAAGCTGAAATAAGGTTGTTAGGAATAATGTTTAAAATAATATTTAATGGGTTAGAACCAGTAGAACCCTGCTGGATTGTTACTGCTGCTTTACCCACTGCATTAAAGAAACCTAAACGATATACAATAGACGCAACCACACCTGCAAAACATAATGCACATACAGTTGTAATAAAGAAAGTTAAAATAGTCTTAGTAGAAATTCTACCTAACTTCTTTGTATCTGTGATAGTTGAAATAGCTAATGTAATAGATACAAATACCATAGGTACAATAATAAGCTGTAATGAATTAACAAATAACTGACCTACAATATAGAAAATCCCAACAGCTTTAGTTGCTGTAGGCTGTGTAATATCCTGAAAGAATAAGTTATTGATCTTTGTCCAAAGATCAGTCTGACCACTACTTACTAAGTGTTCTCTTAACATAATGCAGCCAAACCCACAGGCAAGACCACAAATCATCGCAATTAACATCTTTTTAGCTAACTGCTTACCATTACTCGTTTTCATTTTTACCCTCCTGAATTTAATCCCAAAATTGAGATTATTATACACTATCTAGAACATAATGCAAATAGTATTCATAAAAATGTGAATGAGCATAATATATTTATTTAGAACTGTGATATAATAATCAGCATAGGAGGAAATAAACATGTATACTGATCATAGGGAAGAGATGTTGAAGTTAAGAGAAGAGCTTCTATTAGTGGAAGAAGAACGTAAAGCAGGTAAGAAGATGTATACTATCGATGAATTAGATGAAATCCTAAATGAAGTTATTGATAATACAAAAAATAATGATAAGTAAAACAGTCAGGTTAAGATGCCTGACTGTTTTACTTAAGTAAGGGGAGACCACTATAAGTGAACCTCCCTGAAGGGAAGATATTTAGTTCTTAATAATCCCAGTTCTTCCAGTCTCCACCAGTTAACTTATCAAAGTCTTCACCACTAATTTCTGCACCATCTCCATAAGAATTTTCTCCTTCCCAATGATACTTAGGATCCATTTCAACTGTTAATGATCCTTTATGAGTTTCTGATGATGAACCACTTGAAGTATTACTGTTTCCAGAAGAATTGCTGTTGTTGGAAGAAGAACTATTAGAAGATCTATTTGTATTAGAACTCTGTTTCTTCTGTACCTTAGTCTTTACACTTGTAGTACCATCTTTATTCTTCACTGTCTCATGAACAACTTCTTCATTACTACTAATCACTGGTTTTGCAATCACAGTGACCTTACCGGTCTTCTTGGTTTCATTATTATACTTGTCCTTTACTGTGACATTAAAATCATACTGTCCTGGAGTATTTATATCTATTTTACTGGTATCAATCTCAATACTTATTTCAGATAGATCACTAATATTCATTAGAGACTTGAGAGAATTGTAATCAAGTGTATCTAAACCAGTTCCTTGTAATAACTCCATATTTGCGGGTAATACAAACTCTGGTGCTTTTGTATCCTTTACAATAACACTCTGTTTCAAAGACTTCTTCTTATACTTCACAGTAATAGTATATTTACCTACTGCAGGATATGTCTTATATTTCTCATTAGGTATCTTATTGATTATTTCTAAATCATCTTTGTCAAAATCATTATAATCTTTTACTATATCCTTAAGTTTAGGTGTATATGTAGTTCCATATTCTACATTTACCTTATTAGTCTTAAGTTCTAATTTAGGACTTCTTAATGCATAAGCAGTACCACCAATACCAATAATCACAACTGCACCTGCAGCTAATATCATCTGTTTCCTTTTCATCTTTATTTCCTTCCCTTGCTGTATATTATATATATTATGATATTCTCAAATCTAATTTAATGCAATAAGGTAAGTGTTATATTTATGTTATTTAGAAGTATTACATAAGAATAATAGAAAAAAGAGATCTCTTTTCTAAGAAATCTCTTTTTTTAAGTTCTTTCCAATAGTTAACCACATTGTAATATAACAGGCACCTCCACCTATAAAATTACTAATTGCTTCTGAAATAAACACACCTTCAATTCCAATAAAATGTGGAAGAATAATAGTCAAAGGAGCTACTATAATCACTTTTCTAAAGATAGAAAAGAAGATAGCCTGTTTAGATTTACCTAGTCCTACTGCCACAGATTGACCACATATCTGTAATGACTGCATAAAGAATCCTGCAAAATATAATCTAATATAAAGAATTGCATGTTTAGTAATATGAGGATCATGAGTAAAGATTTTAATAAAGTATTGTGGGAAAGCAGTAATTAATACCCAGATAACAAACATTGTCCCAAAACATAAGAGCGTTACAAAACGTATTGCTGATAAGACACGTTTATATTCTTTAGCCCCATAATTATATCCTAATACTGGTTGAGCGGCATTTCCAAAACCCTGAGCAGGTAATTGCACAATTTCTCTAATAGAGTTAATAATAGTCATAATCGCAATATAGAGATCACCACCATATAGTTGTAAAGTAGAATTACAAACAATAGATACTATAGAATTCGTAATACCCATCATAAATCCTGCAGTCCCTAAAGAGAATATACGCTTTACATAATAAGGATTTAAATACATACACTCTTTCTTTAACTTAAGTATCGTTTGATCACTTCTTAAAAAGTGTATTGTCCATAAAGCAGATACAAATTGTGACAGTACTGTTGCAAGTGCTGCACCTTTCACATTCATATTTAATACAAATATAAATATTGGATCCAATATAATATTCAATACAGCACCAATCAGTACTGTCATCATTCCTATCTTCGCAAATCCCTGACTATTAATAAAACTATTCATTCCTAGTCCTATTAACACAAACACTGTCCCTAATAAGTATATAGTCAAATAATCATTCGCATACTTAAAAGTATGCGTACTTGCTCCAAAGAGCCATAAGATCTTCTCCTTAAAAAGAAAACCAATAATCATTATACCTATCCCAAATAGTACTAACAAACAGAAAGCATTTCCCATAATCTCTTCTGCTTCCTTATTATTGCCTTTACCTCTTGCAATTGAACAAAGTGGGGCACCACCCATACCAAACAAGTTCGCAAACGCAATCACTATAGAAATAATAGGAAGACATATTCCCAGTCCTCCCATAGCCAGTGTTGATGTATGAGGAATACGTCCTATATATATTCTATCTATCACATTATAGAGTACATTAATCAACTGTGCTACGATCATTGGTCCTGCAATAGATAATATATGTGTAGAAACCTTTCCCTTCGCAAAATTATTCCTTTCTTCCATACAACCATCTCCCTTAACACAATCTTTTCTATCTCATATATATTACAGTCATACAGTTCTTTTTCAAATGTTGAAATACTGTAACTCATATTATCTTATGTATATCATGCTTTTTTAGTATGCATAGGCTGATATACTATATTAAAATAAAATTACATAGCAAAAAGAAAATAAACGAAATATTTGTTGCATAAGTAACATGTAAGCGCTACAATAACTATGTTAGATACATTCGAAAGGAGAAGAAAACGATATGAAGAAGGTATCCGCTATAGCACTTAGTACAGCTATGGCACTCTCAATGGCTTTGCCATCAAATGTTCATGCTACAAGCAGAGTGGATCAATTACTCGCTAATATGAGTACAAGACAAAAGATCACACAGATGCTTATGGTAGATTTCCGTTACTGGGATGAGGACTTAAGTGATGGTGCACAGACTACCGGTCATGAATTTACTAAGATGAATGACCAGGTCAGAAAGATTGTCGAAGACTATGATTTTGGAGCACTTATTTATTTTGCTCAGAACATCCAGGAAACAGAACAATCTTATAACTTAAGTATGGCTATGCAGAAAGCAGCTACAAAAGATGGTGGTATTCCACTATTAATTAGTGCTGACCAGGAAGGTGGTAGTGTATACCGTTTAGGTTCAGGTACAGCGTTACCTGGTAACATGGCACTTGGGGCAACTCATAATACAGAGTATGCGAAAAAAGCAGGGCAGATCATTGGTAGTGAATTAAGTAGTATTGGTATTAATACGAACTTAGCCCCTGTTGTTGACGTCAATAATAATGCCAACAACCCAGTTATTGGTTTAAGAAGTTACAGTGATGATGCAGATGTAGTAGGGAACATGGCTTCTGCAACAATCGCTGGTTTGAAGGACTATAACGTAATTGGATGTGCGAAGCACTTCCCAGGTCATGGTGATACAGCCACTGACTCACATTATGGTTTACCAATCGTAAACAAATCAAAAGCAGAATTATTAAATAATGAATTAAAACCATATAAGATTGCAATCAATCAGGGTATTGAAATGATCATGACTGCACACATCTTATATCCACAATTAGATGACACAACTGTTGTATCAGAAAAAACAGGTAACGAAGAAAAGAAACCTGCGACTATGTCAAAAGCAATCATCACTGATCTATTAAAGGGTGAAATGGGATTCAATGGTGTAGTCACTACAGATGCGATGAACATGAAGGCTATTGCTGATACATTTGGTGAATCACAGGCGGTTAAGCTAGCCATTGAAGCAGGTGCTGATTTAATCTGTATGCCTACAGTTCTTTATAACCAGGAAGATGTTAAGAAGCTAGACACAATTATTGATTATGTAGAAAATCCGCAGAAAACCGATTTTGGAAAATTCATTTATGGCTATGAGTGTGATACCCGGCTTGCTGATGCAGAGTTTCTTCTGTCCAAACGACAGTATGCAAATCTGACCGGCAGAAATCAGGGTGCAGATGATGTGATCGCCTACCATCTCCGTCAGGCATTTAAGCCCGGCGAAGTTACGCCAGAAGAAGCTAATCAGATCGGCAGGGAGCTGGCACTGAAGCTCACAAAAGGAAACCATGCCTTTGTTGTCTGCAC
>OJMJ01001460.1_pt1 | contig 10021 bp, 8 predicted proteins | sample 1597181 | NCBI WGS metagenome assembly OJMJ01 (sample SAMEA2452126, study PRJEB22498) | human gut metagenome | biome: human feces; feature: human gut; material: feces | place: Australia | collected 2012
GATACAAAATACTATGAAACAAAAAAAACATCCCCAGTACTTTTCCACTGAGCCACACTTATGGCTATTATGTATTTCTTTCTGAAAGAATACAATAAAAACATTGTACGCACTATTCCTTTCTTCATCACTGGTGTGGTGCTCGCTGTATTACTCACTATTCAGTCGTCGTTACTGATAGGTGCCGTCAAGGCAAAAGGTATGGTAGACTCTGCCGAGATATACATCAAGCAGCTTACCGAAAATGAATATGGAACAATCTCCACAAACGAGTCGCAATGGGTTCTCGACAAAGTTGGAGAAGAGTTTCCTATCATCAGAACATATTGTGGTATTTGCGACTTTGGTGGCAACGACTATAGTCAATTGCCTGAACGTATGGCCGAAACTATGCGTAGCTACCTCAGTTCTTTTATATGGCACCGTGTATGGTGGATGCTTGGAATGATAGTTGTAGCATTATTCGTGGTGCTCATTGTTCCGGGTACTGGCAAGGGAAGCGGAAAGAGTTTGTCGTCTAACACAGACGATTGCTTCGGCTCATCTGGCAGCAGCGGTACTGACTGGGGCTTTTAATGCCCCTGCAATCTTGCTTCAACACTCTAATAACTCGGTTTTAAATTCAACAACCGAGTTTTAGACATTCTAACAATTATATATACGCGCTCTATACTGATTTCAGACAATTCTACAAAAACTGTTCAACACTTGCAACAAATAAACAGAACATAAAACCGAAAAAACATGGAAAATCATTTGCTTATCGGACTCGGAGGCACAGGCGGACGTGTTCTTGCTGCTTTCCGAAAACTAATGTACGAGAGATTCAATGGCGAAGTAAAGCCTAAGGACCTTTGGCTCGACTACTTGTATGTAGACTCAAGTGAGCAAGACCTCAAGATGAAGGATCCAGCACAGTGGAGTGTTATGGGCAACAACATAGCTCTCGATGCCGACAGCATCGTGAAGATACCGGCTGCTAACCTTGCCGACTATGTCAATAACCGTTCTCGTTTCCCTTATCTTGCTCCTTGGCTTGGCAATTCTGATGATTGGCGCAATATTATCAATGACCCAAGAATCGGTGAAGGTGCAGCTGGACAGAAGCGTCGTCTTGGACGTTTGCTCTTTGCCAACGGTGCTCCCGAGTTCAACCGTATGGTTGGCGTTAAGGCGCGTAATCTTAGCTACAATCCAGATGGACGTAAGATTACATATCATGTTATAGCTGGCTTGGCTGGTGGTACTGGTTCGGGTAGTGTTGTTGACGTTATTGCACAGCTAAGACATCAATTCCCCGATGTATCAAGTAACAAGATCATACTATACCTGCTCCTACCTGAAGAGCACCCTAACCCGAATTGGGCTTCTACCAATAATTATCAACCCAACGGATTTGTCGCTCTTACTGAGTTGTCGGCTATGGACCTTGGACTATTCAAGCCTTGGAACCTCAGCGAGCGCGACTACGATGTAGAGCGTCTAAACCTTGAATTGCCATTCTACTCGGCTTACCTCATTACCGACACCAACCGCGAAAACGTTAGATTTGATGTTGGTAAGGTTATTCCGTCTACCATTGCCGAACTGATATATCAGAAGACTGTAGGTGTAGCTTTGAGCGACAGTAAATTTGGTGGTAACGAAACTGAAAGTGCTGCTCACTTCTTTAACAATGTGGAGAAGGGTGAAAACCCGAAATACATCGACTATGACAAACCACATTGTTTCAAGTACAACAGTTTCGGCATAAAGCGTCTTGCCATACCTGAGCAGGAGATTAAGGAGTACTTTGGCTATACATTTGCAAGCCAGGCATTGCTCAAGATGCTCTTCAATAATCTTTCTCGCGAGTCGGGCTATGTATCTGAGCCTACAGTCAACGACGATTATGCCTTTATCACAAAGCCTGAGCAGAAGCAGAAGTGGTGCATATCACGCGAACATCTGTGCTTATCTAAGCCTATCCTACCTGACCATAAAAAGGAGGGTTGGTTGCCTATCGCCGACGAGTATGCTGTTGTTGATACATTCGCACGCGAGGTTCTTGCCAACAACGAGATTGAGCATAAGGATAAGTTTGTTGCCATACGCAACAAGACTAAGCGTTTCTTCGATAAGGACTTCCGCCCAATAGCAGAGGTAGGACAGAATGGTGTTACTACTTTCTATGAAAAGAAGGCTCGATTTGGTCGCGAAGCTATTGTGCAGGCTATTATCGAAAACATCAACAAAGACTTGCTTCAGCTTTGGGAGAGCGGCGAACGTTCACTCGTACAGCTAAGTGGCATTGTACAGACATTGCTTGGTTACTTGGAAGAGGAGAAAGCCAACCTTATTAAGCTTGCTGCTTCTGCCGACGACGAGATTAAGCGTCGCAATGTTGCTATGGAACAACTCAACAAGGATTGGTGCGACATAGGTCTTGGTGGTAAGCTTATTGCTGCTATGGGTGGCAACAACAAGAACGTTCTTTCTCAGAAGTTCACCGCTGCCGTTAAGGAGAAATACATCCTTATGACATGGAAGGAGAGCTATGGCTTTGCCAAACTTTTGATAGACGACCTTATCAATGCTCTTATGGTTACAAAGAGCGATATCGACAATACAATTGCACAGTTCAAGAATGCTTACGAGATTCTTGAAGGCGCCATCAACAGCCGTTGCATTGCCGAAAGCGAGGAGAACCAAAGCCTCAAGGGTGTTGTCATCAAGAACTATGACCCGCAAAAGGTTCACACAATACAGCAAGGTAGTATAGCCAACGAGCATGACAACGACGAGCGTATTAAGATAGCTACTGCTGGCATCATGGGCATTCTTAACCCTGACAAGCGTAACTTCCGCGAGGTATCTGAGAAGCTTAGAACGGGTAACATTATAAGCATGCTTGAGAACGAGGGCCTGCGCGAGGCTTCCAACTTCTTCACTAACGAGGTTGGTCGCGACTACATACCTGGCTACGAGAAGCTTATTGGTGTTAATATCATACAGAAACTGCACGATGAGTTTAGTGGCAACGACGAAGGTCTTCGCGAGAAACTCGGTCGTCTTGTACGTCATGCTGCAATACTTAATAAGCACAGAGAAGTAGAGGTAAACAATGGTCCAAGCATTAAATCATCAATGTTTGTCATCTTGCCTGACTCTGATAAAGACACCGCCTTCCTCCAGAAGGTAGAAGACATTATTAAGAGTCTCACTCCTGAAGGCAGCATAAAGGTGTCAAGAGGTGGAAACAGCAACGAGATTGTAGTTATGACACTTGAGACAATGCTTACTCCACGCTATTTACAGGCGGTATATACAATCAAGCAGAACTACGACAAGCTTATGACTTCTAAACAAGGCAAGGTGGCTCGATTCGAAACTCAACTTGAAGACTATAAGGGATTCCTCCCTGCCAAGATTGACGTATGCAAGAAGTTAGACTATCTGCCTTCGCTTTATGTTCCTACAGATGCCGAAGCCGCAGAAATAGAGAAAATGCTTGAAGAATTGGAGCACCCAGCAGGTCAGCAAACTGCCACAACAACCCAGACTACACAGAATGTTGGTCCTACAACTGGTGGCGGATGCCCACCTCCTCCACCACCTACACAGCAATACTATGTATATGCCAACAACCAGCAGTCGGGTCCGTTTGATATTGCTCAGCTTAAACAGCAAGTTGCTGCCGGCACTCTTAACAAGCAGACATACGTATGGAAGGATGGTATGGCAGGATGGGCTGCAGCTGGTACTGTACCCGAGCTTGCTTGCATCTTCATGACAGGTACTCCTCCCCCACCGCCACCTCCAATGATGATGTAAACTCTCTGAAATAAAACATTATAGCAAAACATATAAAAAGCACTTAGAAATGGAAAGAAGAGCTATGTGTAAAAATGTTGGCGTGTGTTCACGCGCCAACAAAGTACAAATAATTACAGACGACGACCAGGAACTTAAGTGTCCTGAGTGTGGCGAAGAGATGGAATTGGTAACAACACCACCGCCACCACCACCTCCAGGAAACCGATTGAAAATGATTGCCATTGCAGCTGTAGCTATTGCTGCTATTGGTGGCGGAGCCTACTTTGGTCTGTCTTCTGGTGGCGATAACACTAAGAAGACTGTTGCCAAGGATACTGTTGCCACTCAGCCTGCCGATACAATCAAGCCTGTTAAAACAGATTCTGTTAAAACAGAGCCTATAGTTGATAAGCCTAAACCAGAGCCTGGACCAAAACCTACGCCTGGACCGAAACCTACGCCTAAGTCATGGTCAAGCTATGCTTCATTCGATGGTTCAACTATGACATTCAAGAAGGCTCACCGTATTCCTGGTACAAGCCGTGTAGCTCAGCCTGGCGACAAGGTGCAAGGCAAATGGGTTGACGGAGAGGTTAATCTCGTACGTTGGTATCATGCCGATGGCTCACCAAGCGAGACTCTTACACACGAGTAAGACTCATACCTCCCAACATAGAGTAATACTTAACTTTATAACACTCCGTATGAATAGACACTTCAATATCTTCTATAGGTTGCTAACCGTTATGCTGCTCATTACGAGCAGCATAACGGCGCATGCCGAAAACTATACAACTCGACGGCTGCAAACAATAGACCAGACGTTGAAGCTGACTAAAAAGAACTACCATATACACCGAAGATACAATAGCTACGGTGAAGTGGAACACATCGGACTGGCACTATTTCCTACCAGTCTGCCTTACGAGCTGCGCCCTTCGTGCGACTTTCTCGAACGCTACTTGCTTGAGGTTAACCTTACAAGCGGTACCGAGAACGCTCTTATTCTTGCGCAAAAGCCTGTATATTATAATGTAGGCAGTCCACGCACTGCTCTCAATATAGACAGTCTGTGCGACTTCAACATCAACGAGATTGAATATCATAAAAGTCGTGTAACGTGGAACAAGAACGGCAAGAAACTGCTTGAGATTGTATACGATCTCGACTGGCGCATGATGAGCGGATGCGATACACGCGAACTTGAACAGAACCTTATACGCAATCTTAAGCGTCATAAGGCATCTACATTCAATCCTATGCCTGAATCGGGAACCTACATCATTGGTCCGGCTTTCAACAACAACCTCTATCTTGAAAACAATAAAGGCAACAACACACGCCAATATGTGTTCAACAAGAAACAAATGCCACACTCTGTGGCAAATCTTATGCTTGCCGACGATATGCCAAACGAGGCCTACGCCGACATTACATTCAGTCTATACGACAACACTCCAACAAATATCACGCTTAAATGGCGCGACGTTCTCAACTACTTCCGCAATGTTGAGCACTGCACTCCTTTCTTTGCCATTAAGAAGAAGCAAGGCGACAATATAGAAGGACTGCTGTTGCTTGCCAACAAAAACGGAGGATACATGCATATGATTTCGGTAAGCATTACGCCCGACATCATAACCGACAATGGCAAGGGCACCTTCAAAGCCCGACTTACTGCCTACATCCCTTTGCACAATGTTAAACAAGAATATTTAAATCTCACCGAATATGAAACATTACGCTAAACTCGTCATAGCTTTGTTTGCTATACTTTGCCCTACTGCGGGCTTTGCCCAAAAGGATTATGCAGCCGAAAAGGCTCTTATTACAAAGGTTAAACGCTCACCTGGCACATACGTATATGCAGAGGCTACATGCCGTACAGAGGAAGAAGCCAAGAGCATAGCCGAGGATGTTTTCCTACAGAACATCAACGAGTATGTTGCCTCACAGAAGAAACTGCGTGGTGCAAACAATATTGTGGTTAACAACCAAAAGGGATTGCAGCAAACCGTAACTATGCCACGTGGCTCAAATATGCACCGCGTTTTTATGTATGTAAAGAAAAACGACATCATTCCTGCCGACAACTCGGTTGTTCTATCTAAGGAGGAAGTGGCTAAAACCGAGACTCCTGCACCTAAGGCAAACACTAAGACAGAAACTCCTAAATCAAAGACAAATGAGCCGAAGACTAATGTTACCAATACCGAAACTGCTAAGGTTGCTGCACCAACAGCCGATGTAACAACTCCGAAGGCCGATGTTGCCGAGGTAAAAGCCGAGTCTGCTCAACCTAAGACTGAGGTTGCAGAAGCTAAAGCTGAACCAAAAGCCGAAGTTAAAGCTGAAACCAAAGCCACGACAACTGAGGTTGCAGCCTCAACATTAGAAAAGATTATACCGGAGAAGCCGCAAGCCATACCCGAAGCAGCCAAGAAGATGGCTACCTTCACTAATGTAAAGACAGCTGCTGTATGGCTCAAGGACATGAAAGCCAACGGCACTGTAACCGAATATAATAAGTATAACGCTGTAGCTGACAAGGAGGCTTATTGGCTCGTTATATACGATTCGCATGGCGACATAGCTGCGGTGCTTACAGATGGCAAGCAGCGTAGAAATGCTGCCACACAGAAGCCCGACCACGAGCGCAACTATCCCAACTGCGCTGCTCTCTGTGTTAAGTTTGCCAACAAATAAATATAGTATACATAATAACAATAACAACGATATCGCGATATGAAACACTTCTTTATGACAATACTGCTTGCCTTGGCAGTGTTCTCCACACCGGCATCAGCCATAAATGTTAAGGTTAACGCCGACCCTGGCATCAACGACAAGGCTGTTATAAGCCGTATAGAGCATAATCTCTCTGCGCTGCTTACCGAGATTAACAGCGCCAAGGATGCCGACCGACCGCTTAGCTATGAAGGTCTGAACGTTAGTGCTGCGGCTAAGGAAACCCTCAACACCCTATGGGTTGTGGCACACTTCTATTGTTGCGACGACGAGGTTACCGACCGCCTATGGAACTTCCGCAAGAGTTATATGGTGCGCAGCATTCCTCTTATCATCGCTACAGACGGTGCCTATGGCGACGGCACATATCAGGAGGCTGTTGTAGAGTTTGACAAGACTGGCAATATATCCGACTTCCGTTTCTCTTTTGGCTCGCAACTTGGCGAAACTCTTGAAAAATGTTCTAAGGGCGACCCAGTAGACACCGAGCGCAAACTTGAGATATTGTCTTGGTGCGACCGCTTGCGCACAGCTTACAACGAGCACAACTTGCCGTTTATGCAGAAGATATTCTCCGACAAGGCTCTTATCATTACCGGACGCGTGGTGGAGGAAACCAACAGAGAGTTTGGTACAAGCACTCAGAAGATTGTATACAGCAAGCAGAACAAGCGCCAGTATATGCGCAACCTTGCCAATTGCTTTAAGAACAACAAATGGATTGACGTACAGTTCGACGAGGTTGGCATCGACGGTATGGACGGTGGATGCGGCACCGTTACACGTTCGGATGTGAACAAGAACTTCTATGGCGTACGCTTGCATCAGAAGTGGCGTTCAAGCAACTATAGCGACGATGGCTATATCTTCTTGTTGTGGAACTTCACCGACAACGACAAACCGCAGATTGAGGTTCGCACATGGCAACCGGATATGCTTAATGGCAAGAAGCTCGATACCGATGAGGTGTTCTCGTTGGGCGACTTCAACAACGACATTATGCAGGTTAAATAACCCTGCATTACATCACACACTGGATATAGCACAACTTAACAGTAGATAATGAACAGACATCTTTTTGTATCAATCGTTACACTCCTATCTGCATCTGCCATTCAGGCTCAAACCATAGAATGTAAGAAACAAGGGGCGGCAAGTGCTGCCGACGTTCAATCTGGTACGGCTGCCGTGCGCTTTGTGTCTACACAGGGCGATTGGGTTATTACTCCCGAGACCAACGATAAGGCTCAGCCCGTTACACGCAAGGGCAACAAGTACATTTACGATTTCAGCACACAGCTTACAGCCAATCGTGAGAGCTCTTTCCAAATGGGACGCAAGGGCAGTGCTATTACCGAACGATGCGTTGCCAAAGGCTTGCGCTCGGGATTTCGCACAACATTCGAGCTTGAGGAGATTGCCGACACATTGCGCCGCATAGAGGTGCAACACGACGATAGCCCCGGTGGCTACTTTGTTGAAGGCAAGGCTTACGTAGAATTCTCTACTTCTATTAAAGACCTCAATATCGAGTCGGCTTGGCCTAAGACCGAGAAGGCTTCGGCTACGGGTGCGCGTATCGTGTCGTTTGTTATCGATGTGGCACTGCTTGACAAGATGTCTGCCGACCTTGCCAATGCACAAAAGGAGCTCGAGGCCTTGGGCGACGACTATCTCAACCCTAAGATGGACGAGCTCGACAATAAGATACAGAGTCTTCAGGAACAGCTCGACCGCTATGCCGTTATTCATCTTGGAGGCAATGGCATTAAGGGTGTAGACATTCAGCTTGCCGGCATCAAGGCTAAGGAGAAGCGCCGCTATCCAGTTATTGCTCTTACCGATAGCTACGAAGGTCTGATACAGCAGGCTAAGGATATGTGGGACCAGCGCTCACAGCATACCGATCCTGCCTTCTATGCCAAGATATGCGAAATATACGAGAAGGCGATAAGTCATAAGGATGCGCCCAAGGACAAGCTTGATGATTTGAAGTTTGAGCTTGACATGGTTAAGTCGATACGCAAGGACTTGTTCATGGCCGAACGATTCAGTCAGGAAATTGAGCGTGCCAAGGCTCAGTATGGCAAAGACTCTGAACAAGTGTACAAGTTTCTTGGTGGCCGATATCGTGCATTAAGTATGGTTAACGACCGATTCCCCGAAGTAGAGGGTGTAGACAAGATGCGTGCCGAGGTGCTTGAGCAGATGAAGAGCCATCCTCTCGGAACCAATGCCGAGCAGGTAACAATTACAAGACATCGCCAACACATAACTGGACGTGCCGTAAAGGGCGAGAACTTCATTCGCGACCTACATGGAATTGGCATCTTTGCAGTAGACAGTCCCAAAGAGGTTAAAAGCTCCACCAAGCGCATGCGTCTTGGAGCGGTAAAAGCCGACGGTACATTCGACTTCTATCTGCCTAAACCCGTAGAGTACATCTACTTTGACGGCGAGACTTATCCGCGCTCTATAACCAAGGAGACATCGGATATGGGCACCATAACGTTGGAATGCAAATAATAACTAACCAATTTATAATTACAAAAACAAAAACACTATGAAAAAGTTAACTTCATTAGCACTTATCGCAATGGCTATGCTCATTGCATTCCCAATTGCTGGCGTGGCAAAGGACAACAAGAAGAAAGAGAAAAAAGCTTACGAATGGAAGTGGGACGGAACCAAGAGTGGCAACGAGACTGTTGACGCCTACCTTATGTCGGTAGACAGTATCTGGAACAACATGAGCGAGTTCCACAAGATGGTTGACACATACCAATACAAAGAGGACACTCTTTACGTTAACGGCAAATACTATGTTCAGGCTTATATGATGGACAATCAGGGCAATCTTCTTACACGCGGTGCCGTTAACTGGCAGTTTGTTAACTGCGGTATGCTTTCTGCCAACATCATCTCTCAAGCTGCCCTTGCTGCCATGCAGAGCGCCAATGCCACACTTGCTCTCCCAAATCTTGGCCTTAAGGCTCTATCGTTTGGCAAGTATGTAAAGGCTGGTCCGGTTATCTGTACTAAGGCTCCTAAGGAGATTGGCTTGATATGGAACATCCGCAAGCAGCAGATGAAGAGCTGGCGTGGTCTTAAGGCAGAAGCTATCGACGCTACTAAAGTATATCCTAATATGACCGCCGAGCAGAAGAAGCTATACAACAAGTGTGTGTTTATTCGTGAGGTTAAGGAGACAGCTCCCGATTACCAGGAGATTAAGACTGTGCTCAGCGCCAAGAGCGAGGACGAGTTGAAGAAGGAGAGCCAGGCAAGCTTCGACAAGTTGGCTCAGAGCGTTATCCTTCCAGAAGAGGCTGGCAAGTCGCTTGACGACCTTAGCGACGATGCTATGAAGGAATACATGTAATGCTATATTAGAAGTTATAGAATTTAAAGAAATTATAGAATTTAAAGAAGTTATAGAATTTAAAGCCGTATGTCTTATAGCTGAATATTCAGCAAA
>OJMJ01001461.1_pt1 | contig 10018 bp, 10 predicted proteins | sample 1597181 | NCBI WGS metagenome assembly OJMJ01 (sample SAMEA2452126, study PRJEB22498) | human gut metagenome | biome: human feces; feature: human gut; material: feces | place: Australia | collected 2012
GGGAGCCAAAGGTATCTCCGGTGAGGCACTCGGAATGTACACGGCAGAGTACATTTTCTCCGTCCCCGATTTCTCCTTTGACTAATGCCACATGATGTTCACCATTTAAACGGTTCACATAACCGTATGCCCGAAACTTTCCATACTTCGTCGGCATCTTTGTCACAGCCACACAGTCCACCAGCTTTTCATGGCATTTGCGGTATTCCTGGAGTGCGGCAATGGTAATCATTTTTATATCGTGCCTTTTTGCAAGTGCAAGCAGTTCCGTTGTGCGCATCATGGTGCCATCCTCGCGCATGATCTCACAGCAGAGCCCACATTCTTTTAAACCTGCCAGGCGGCACAGATCCACGGTTGCTTCCGTATGCCCGTTTCTCTCCAGCACCCCGTTCTTCTTTGCCAGAAGCGGAAACATATGTCCCGGACGCCGGAAATCCTCCGGTTTTGCATCCTCTGCCACACAGCGCATGGCGGTCATGGAACGCTCGGCAGCGGAAATGCCTGTGGTTGTTTCCACATAATCCACGGAAACCGTAAACGCGGTTTCATGATTGTCCGTATTGTTTTCCACCATCTGCGGAAAATGCAGCTTTTTTACATATTCAGCGGACATTGGCATACAGATCAGCCCTTTTCCATGCATTGCCATAAAATTGATGTTTTCCGTTGTTGCAAATTCCGCGGCACATATAAAATCGCCCTCATTTTCGCGATCCTCGTCATCGGTGACAAGAATCAGTTTTCCGTTTCGTAATTCCTCAAGTGCTTCCTCAACGGTTGCAAATCCTTCCATTGTTCATTCCTCCTGTTATTTTTTCTCTTTTTATATCCATGGTGTTTTAGAATCCACAGTTTTCCAGAAATTCCCGGGTGATGTGGCTTTCTTTTTTTTCTTCCTGTGGATGCAGCAGTTTTTCCATGAACTATATCCTTAATTGAAAACACTTCATCAAATTTTTTATAAGCAATATTATGAATTCTTTCTATAATATTTCCTTTAACCATTGTTTCTAGAGAATTAAATAATTTTTTATTATTTAACATTTCTTCAACACATGAATTTGCATCTTTATTTATTGGAAAACCTTTTTCTAATATGATAAATCTTAATAATTTACTTTCCTCATTTTCTGATATATAAAACTCATTTACTTTCTTACTCTTTTCTAGTAAATTATTTAATTTTTCATAAAAATAGCCTAAATACATTAACATTATAATATCTTTTGAAGTTAAATACTTTTCTATATGTTTTATATTATCCATAAATTTATTTAAAGCTATTATACATTCATAATTATTATTTTCTATAAATGAATTTTTAATATTTTTTAATAAGCTTAAACTTTCTTTATTATCTTCTTCATTCATTTTACTTTCTATTTGTCCAATAATTTCTTCTACACTTTCAATTGTATCTTTTGAATTTGTTGTTTTATTTTTGTGTAAGTCTTCATCTAGATTTATTTTTAATTCATTTTCTTCATTTAAATTATCATTTTCTGTATCTTCTAATAAGTTATTTTCTATATATTGATTTTTATCTTCTAATTGTTTTTTAAGGTTTTTCCCCTCTTCATCCTTCAATTCAGCTTTCTCATCATCTTCTTTTACTATTTCATTAGCTATATTTTCTAATTCTCTTTCAATTTCTCCAGATATTTTCTTTAAACTTAATTGAATTTCACTATCTATTTCCTCAACGGTAATATCTGTTAACTTTTCACTTTTTTCCTCTTCTTCCTTATTAAGCTCAAATTCAATTATTTCATTATTTTGAGTATTTATTTTTTCATCTTTAATACCATCTTCTTTTTTTTCATCTTCAATAACAAATTCTAACCCAGATTTATTATCTTCTAAATCCTTTAAATCAGCATCTTTTATATCCTTATTATTTATATTAATAGCTCTTTTTAATAACTCCATATCTTTTTTAATTTTTTGTATTTCATTATTAGCTAAATCAAGCTGAACTTTTAATTTATTTATTTCTTGTATTTCTAATTCTTTTTCATCAATGGTTTTTCCCAAATTAAATTCTCCTTTCTAGTCGACGTAAAGCATTTTATAAAGTAACTTAACTTCAATATTTTCTTTATTAAAAGACAAATTCTTTTAATTTTTCATTACTTTTATCAATTACATTACATATTATAACATTGTTCTAAATTCATACCAACTAACTTCACTAATTACTTCTGATAATTTGTTATTTTTAAGCATATTTTTTACTCTCAAACCTTCTATATCTATTGATTGATTTTCTCTTATTAGCTTAGTAGATAATTTATGTAAAAAATCTTTACACTGATTTGTTATTTTTTCGTGTAATTTAGCTACTTTTAATCTAGCCTTATTTCTATGTTAATTACTATTGATTATAACATACTAAGTTTAAATTTTCTTCCATACTTTTAAGAAATGGTGTCAATGTAGTTGTGTCTGTTGGCTCAGGCCCAACAGTAAGCCACGTAATATATTCAGCATCTACCTTCTAAAGTTGATAAAACACCAGTAAATGTTATACCGTAAGCCACATAATATATTCAGCATCTACCCCATGCTGCACATTATAAGCTGGTTTAAGTTGTCCATTTTTCATAGCATCTTCTTTCATTGATGCTGGACATGGTAGAAAAGACTCTGGAGCTTCAGGAAATGGATTGAAAGAAAAAGATATTGTTCTTAGCATTGCTACAAAGTTAGGTGCATTACTTAACGGACGTGGAATATCAATAAAATACTCTAGAACTACTGATACTTATTTAAACTTAGAGGAAAGAGCTAGACTTGCTAATTATTAATTATGATAAATCAAATTCCCAATACAACTTATTAGTATTAAATTACTTAAGACATTTAGCTTATTCGGGTGCATTTTTGGATTTTTCACTTGGCTCAGCTGGTCCTTTTGTTGACTATTTCAAAAAAAATCATAGTTCTCTTCATAATAAATTGTTAAAATATATTCAAAAAGATAATCGTGATCTTTGTGTTATTAATAATGAATATGTAGATTTATCTCATTTAGCAGCTACATTATTAGGTTATAAAGCCCAACTGCTTTATCTTCTTCATAAAAATGTTGGAATTTTAAATCCAGCTATTCCATCACATTGGTTTGGTTGGGGAGGAGACTTAGCTACTGGAATGGCTGATATTACCGATTTAAAACTAGGTGATATGAAAGATAAGACAGAAGAGTACATTGCTGATAATAATGTAATAGGTAAAAATAGTAGCATATCTTTACCCGATATTTATGCCGATATAGATGCTTATGCATTTGTTACCCCATTATATACAGATAGATTTAATGTTCTGTTAAGTAATTATTTTAAAAATGTTACTAATAGCTCTAGAAAAAAATTATTTTTAACTAATAATGGCCTTAATACAAACTCTAGTTTAACAGATATAAATAATAAAATTTATGATAAAATGACAGGATTATCAGGTTTTAATTATCCAATAGCCGGAAGAGAATTTTATAAATTAGCTATTACAAATGATGGAGTCGAACCTTCTGACGCAACAATTAAGGCGGCTTGTAAATCTTTTTCAAAGTATATATACTAATTATAAAAAAATAAGATGTATCATATTTTAATGGTACATCTTATTTTTTTACTCTTAAACATTCTATAAAAAAAAGTATTATTGAAAAACATATTATAAAAAATAAAGGTAAAAAGAAAGTATAAAAACTTCCTTGTTTTATAGTAGTTAATAAAAATTCTATATATCTCATACTTGTTTCACTTGGTAATGTCAAAAACATATCAACAGCAAAAATACCGCCTATTTTTATACCCAATATATATAATACTGTTAATGGAATTATAATTGTTCCTATATTCAATACAATTAACCCTGCTATGTTTAAAATGTTATTTATATTAACCTTTTTTAAATATATCTTTATAACTACTATCATTAATAAATAACTATACATATAAAATGCATCTGCATTTAGTGGATTTATTAATATAGCCATACTTCCAAAAATTAGAGTCCATATGACTCCTAATACTAACCCTATATTACTTGTCATATATGCTAGCTTTTTCATGTTTAAACTCCTTTAATAATTTATCTTATTTTCTGATTTTACCATCTATCTATCTTTATTTCAATTTAGAAAAAACTGCGCAGAATTATTCTTCTACTCAGTTTTTTATTTTTATTGGCTTTGTTTTAAAATAGTGTTGAAATTAGCATAACATAATAGGATGTCCATTTGGACATCCTATTTGAATCGCAATATATTAAAATTATTCATCAAATATAACTGCTAAATTTGAATTTAATCATACCTAAAATCATATTTTCCATTTGGCAAATCAATTATGTGTCCATTAATATTGATAGTATCGTCATCTTCCCAAATCATTATAGCACTATCTACATGATAATCATTATATATCATTTTTTCACCAAATTTATATTTTGTCTTCAAGTAACATCTTACAGCCCAATCTACGGTTGCTCCACCATTAATAAGATACGCCTCCACAGTGTATTTTCCATCTATAGATTCTGTTGTACCAATAAGCTCTTTTCCAGGTGAAAAAATTTCCTTTAAGAACATTACACCACCAATAAGCAATGATAAAATTAATATTACCAAAGTAAAAGCTATTACTGATGTAATTTTAGTTCTTTTTACATCCTTTTTATCATTTAATATAATATCTCCTAAATGTTCTTCAAAATCTTTTATTACATCGCGATTCTTCATAACTTACCCCCGATATATTACATTTGCTCGCCTTAAAATACAATTGTTCATCAATCATTATATTTATTGTACACTAAAAATAGTAAAATTAAAACAAATTTTACCTTTATACATATATTGGTCTTCTAATCTTAAAATTCTTTATTAAAGATACAGAATGTGTTGAATTAGCATGAATAAAGAACTTTTTAGGTTTATTCCTTTCCATTTCTGTTTTAAATAATTGGGTCCATTTATATCAAAATAGGTAGTTTGTTAGGAACTTGGTTGAAACACCATTAAACTTTCTTATCCATCTTTTTAAGCTACTATGAAAAGCATTGACTCTTTGAATATTATAAATATCCACAGTTTTTCTCCCGCCCCTAATTTGATGTAATTCAAAATTATGTTGAGCCGCAAATGGGATATAACTCCTATGTTTATCAGTACATAAAATAGAATTTTCTTCAACAACCTCTGATAAAGCCCTATTTATATCAGTATAGTTAGGTCTGCCATCACATATTAAACCAGTATATATATTTCCTAATCTATCTACACCACATAATACACAGGCAAATTCCTTTGATATACCTCTTGTATTTATTTCTTTACCACGCTTTCTTGATTCCCTTGGCATAGTAAAATTAGAACTTTTGCTATGATTCCCTTTATAGCTAAGGGCAAAGTATGTCTCATCGAGTTCAATAACACCCTCAAGAGAGCCATAGCCAATAAATTTTCTAATAGCGTCTATAATTTTATGTCTCCAAAAGAAAGCTGTTGCAATATTAATCTCAACAATTTCGGCACATTGCCTAATAGTGTTACCATTTATCATACATTGAGCATATAGTAGCCATTTATCTAATCCCTTTTTACTACTTGAAACTGGGGATTTAGAAAAATCATTGAAAGTTTTTTTGCACTCTGGATTTTGGCATTTATACCTTTGTTTAATACCATTCTTACCATGATATTTTCCATACTTAGATATTTTATCATGACTGCAAAAAGGACAGCACTTCCCCTTGTTAAATGTATTTTCAGCGATTTCTTCATCTATAGAGTTAGTTATTCCATTTGACATCAATACAGTCTTTAAAAAATCAAATACCTTCTCTTGCTCATATGTATTTAATTGTGAAACTTGCTGAATAACATTATTAACTCTTGGCATAAAAAACCTCCTAAATAGTAGTTATATTATATATTATAACCATATTTATAGAGGTTAATCAAATTTCAACAGTTTATTAAAACAAAGCCTTTTTATTTTTTAAAATTTACGGTTTTAAGCCATTTATAAGGGGTGAAAACACCACTCTAAGTTTAGCTCCAGTAAACTTTCATGTAAAATTGTATTTTTCACCACATTAAAATTTTAATATTCTTGTTCATAAATTAATTAAATAACACTTCGTTTGTTAATTAATTTATTAACATTGTTGTTCGTTAATTATTTTATGAACAGTAGCAACACTACACTTCATATCTTTAGCAATAGCCCTGTAACTTTTATCTTGTAATCTTAACATTTTTACTCTAGCTTTTTGTTCTTCAGTAAAAATTTCTTTTCTTCCAGCACCACGTTCATTTTTTAATTTAATAACAAAATTGAATTTAAATTTCTCTACTAAAAATAAAAAAAGTGAAATTTCGTTCAATATACATAAAATTCCATTTTTTCATTGTTCTATTTTACTGCTTTTAACTTTGCAATATCCTTCCAATTCTTTGCTGTTGCTTCTTCAACAAAACATAAATCATTTTTAATCCCTGTAATATATTCACTACTTCTAGCAACTTGATCGTAAGTTATGTCAATCTTATTTTCTATTCTATCTAGCTTTTCATTAACTTTCAGTTGTTCATCTTTTATCCCAGTAATATCTAGTTGAATAGCCTTCAAAATTTCTAATATTTCTTTTTCCATATACTATTTCTCCTTTAAATGTCTTTAAGTTTTAGTTTACTTAATCATTATATCATAAAGGGGGATGTAGCATTAAGAATAAATACTATAATATATTGTATTAATTTTTATTTTTTAAAACACTATATTGTGTATAAAAGTTTTAGTGCGACAGTCTCATTTTTTCTTTTCAAATCTATCTCCTATATTTGTATATATTATTGCAAATATTACCGAACTAATTATTATAACGACACCAATATTAAGCAATATTGGTATCATCAATATATCACTTAAAATAAATAATGCTATAGAAAAAGCAACTACAAACATAATTTTTCCCATAAATTTACATAAAGACATTACATCATACTGTTCTTTTTCCTCTTTACTCATTGTATTGAATCCTGATATTAAAAATGACCATTTACCTAATGACAACATTATACCAATAAGTATAAATAGACAAACCATTAATATTTTACCAACCATAAAATCCCCTCACAATAAATTATATTACAATATATAGTTTTATATAACTTATTATAACTTATTTTATATATTTTTCAATTATTTTCATAAAATATCATAAAGTTGGTTTTCTGGTTTTATATACATATATTTTAGTATTAATAAATGGAATTATGCTATGAATAAGCATATTTTTAGTCATTATAACTTCTTTATAAATACTAAAACTTTGCAACCACTTATACTAATAATATAATTGGATAGAAGTTTATTAGATATCTCCAATAATGCTATTATCTATATTATAGCACTATTTATGAATTATATGTACATATGAACATTATTATCCAACAGGCCTAAAGTTAAACTTATATCAAACTTTAATCCTTATTTTGCATAATTTTTTATTATTTTTACCATTAAATCCATACATTACTTGAAATTTTCTCTTTATTATTATAAAATATAATTATTAAATAATAATTATTATCAAATGATTATTATTAGATGTTTTAAGAAAATAAGAAAAGAGGCGCTATGATGAGAGAAGAATGGAATGATTTCAAAACAGGTTCATGGACAAAAAGTATTGATGTAAGAAACTTTATCCAAACTAACTACACTCCATATGAAGGTGATTCTAGCTTCTTAGCAGGAGCTACTGAAGCAACAAACAAACTTTGGGCTGAAGTTAGTGATTTATTCAAAAAAGAAAGAGAAAACGGTGGGGTTTTAGATGTAGATACAGAAACTATATCTGGAATTAATGAATATAACCCTGGTTATATTGATCAAGCTTTTGAAAAAATCGTAGGTGTACAAACTGATGCTCCTTTAAAAAGAGCTGTAATGCCTTATGGTGGAATTAGAATGGCTGAAAATGCTGCAAAAGCTTATGGATATGAAGTAAGCCCTAAAATTTCTGAAATATTCACTAAATATAGAAAAACTCACAACCAAGGTGTTTTCGATGCTTATACTACAGAAATGAGATTAGCTAGAAAATCAGGTGTTATCACTGGTCTTCCAGATGCATACGGTAGAGGAAGAATTATAGGTGACTACAGAAGAGTTGCTCTATACGGAGTTGATAGATTAATAGAAGATAAAAATTCTCAAAAATTAAGCTTAGAAGTTAAAACTATAGATGAAGATGTAATCAGATTAAGAGAAGAAATTTCTGATCAAATCTTAGCTTTAAATGAATTAAAAGGTTTAGCTGCTAGTTATGGATTTGATATATCTAAGCCAGCTACAAATGCTAAAGAAGCTATTCAATGGTTATACTTTGGATTCTTAGGCGCTATAAAAGACCAAAATGGTGCTGCTATGTCTTTAGGTAGAACTTCTACATTCTTAGATATCTATATTGAAAGAGATTTAAGAAATGGTGTTATAACTGAAGAAGAAGCTCAAGAATTAATGGACCACTTCGTAATGAAGTTAAGATTAGTTAAATTCTTAAGAACTCCAGAATACAATGATTTATTCTCTGGAGATCCTACTTGGGTTACTGAATCAATCGCTGGTATGGGATTAGATGGAAGAACTTTAGTTACTAAGAACTCATTCAGAGTACTTAACACATTATATACTTTAGGGCCATCACCAGAACCAAACTTAACTGTTTTATGGTCAACTAGATTACCTCAAGGATTTAAAGATTTCTGTTCTAAGGTTTCTATTGATACATCTTCAGTTCAATACGAAAATGATGATTTAATGGCTCCATACTGGGGAGATGATTATGCTATCGCTTGTTGTGTATCAGCAATGAGAGTTGGTAAGCAAATGCAATTCTTCGGTGCTAGAGTTAACTTAGCTAAGACTTTACTTTACGCTATAAACGGTGGTAAAGATGAAAAGTACGGAATGCAAGTTGGACCTAAGACTGCTCCATTAACTGGTGAATACTTAGATTACAACGAAGTAATGGAAAGATTTGATATTATGACTGATTGGTTAGCTAACCTTTATGTTAATACATTAAATGTTATCCACTACATGCACGATAAATATTCTTATGAAAAATTACAAATGGCTTTACATGATAGAGATGTATTTAGAACTATGGCTTGTGGTATAGCTGGGTTATCAGTTTGTGCTGACTCTATTTCTGCAATTAAATATGCAAAAGTTAAGCCAATAAGAAATGAAGATGGTGTTGCTATCGACTTCGAAATTGAAGGTGACTTCCCTAAATACGGAAATGACGATGACAGAGTTGACGAAATTGCTGCTTGGTTAGTTGAAAGCATGATGAATAAGATAAGACAAAACAAGACTTACAGAAATGCTTACCACACTCAATCAGTATTAACAATAACTTCAAACGTTGTTTACGGTAAGAAAACTGGTAACACTCCAGACGGAAGAAGAGCTGGACAACCATTTGCTCCAGGTGCTAACCCAATGCACGGAAGAGATAATTCAGGATCATTAGCATCTTTAAACTCAGTTGCTAAGCTTCCATATGAACATTCTCAAGATGGTATCTCTAACACATTCTCAATCGTGCCAGATGCTTTAGGAAAGACTCCTGAAGATAGAATCAACAACTTGAGCTGCATGATGGACGGATATTTTGGACAAGATGCTCACCATCTAAATGTTAATGTATTTAACAGAGAAACATTACTTGATGCTATGGAACATCCAGAATTATATCCTCAATTAACTATTAGAGTTTCAGGATATGCAGTTAACTTCATCAAGTTAACAAGAGAACAACAACTTGATGTAATAAACAGAACATTCCACGAAAAGATGTAGTTTTATTATAAGAAACAAAAAGCTAGTAAGTAGATTTATATCTACCTGCTAGCTTTTTATTTAGCATATAATTTCATTAAAAAGGTGGGGTAGATATTTATTTTGCTTGTTCCGTCGTTGCGCTCCAAGTC
>OJMJ01001464.1_pt1 | contig 9998 bp, 10 predicted proteins | sample 1597181 | NCBI WGS metagenome assembly OJMJ01 (sample SAMEA2452126, study PRJEB22498) | human gut metagenome | biome: human feces; feature: human gut; material: feces | place: Australia | collected 2012
TAGGCAGGAATGCCGAGCCGCTCAGCAGCAGGAGCGTCATATCTAAGCTGTGAAGCCGCCTCCTCTATGGTCATTTCATTTACAAGTGCTTCAGCTCTTTCCTGAGCAGAAAGGCTTTCATTTAGATAATTTTTCATATATCCTCCTTGTACATTACATCAATTACATAATACACGAAAATTATACACCATGGCATGATATCGTGTCAAGGCGTATAATTATAATAATTAATGTAGAAATTATATCTAAATGCTTTGAGATCAGCTTTGACAAAAATCATAAAAGCACCAATACAGTAATGTTATAGGTCTTTTATTTGAGAATGCCGAGGATCTTTCATATTTTCCAACAATATACAATTACATGAAATAGCGCATATACGCACTTATACATAACTATTTCAAATTGTCGTAAAAATATTTGCTTTTTTCTGAAAAAAATACCAATAATAATATTGACAATCGAATTTTAATAGTGTATAATGTTGTTATAAGAAAATATTACGAAAGGTGATAGGTGTTATGAAAAAGATATTTAAGTCAATTTCGGCTTCTGTTACTGCGTTCATCATTGCTTCAACAATGGTTGTAAGCGCATCAGCAGCTTCTTCTGCCGATGTTGTTTCTGCAGCTAAATCAGCAGGTGTTCCTTCTAACCACGTATCAGAGCTTAAGAACTACCTTGATTCTCACGCTTCAAAGTTCAGCTCTGCTGACTATGATTACATGGTAAAGGCTCTCTCTGATTGTGGTGCTACATATGTTCAGCCTGTTGCTGACAAGCTTTTTGGTGCAGGAACAGATCTTGCTTCACTAACAAACGATCAGCTTAGACAGGTGTTTAAGGAAATGGGCGAGGATAGCAGAAAGGCTATTGCTGATGCTTGCGTAGCTACAGGTAATCACTTTGGTGTTACTATCAAGGTAGACGAGCTTACAAGCAAGGATTGGAACGTTCAGGTTGTTGATTCAGATGGCAATACAAACATTGGAACAAACACTGGTAACGGTTCACTTAATACAGGTGCAAACAGCATGACAGCTGTTCAGGTTGCTGCGGTTCTTACACTTGCTCTTAGTGCATTTGGTATTACAGTAGCTGTTAAGAAGAACAAAGAGTGCTAAGATATGGTCAGGAAAGAGGATAAAGCTTCCTCGTCTGACGCAAACAAACTGAAAAAAAATAAGAGGACGTCAGTGGCTGTAATGGTCTTGACGCCTCTTTTAGTTTTGGCTCTTTGTTTGTCTATCATGACGCTGGTAAGTTATAAAAAATTCATAGAGCTGCAAGGATATGCAGCAATAGCGTTCAATGAGAACGCTCATTTGAAAAACCCATCAGAGGATAATAAATACAGAAATGCAGACGCACTGCCTATGAAGGAATTAACAAAAGTCACAGTGCCAAATTCTGATAAAAAGACGGAACAGCATGAGATAATCTATCCGTATTACGGCGACAAATATGCCGAGCTGACCGTAAAGAATGATAAGGCAGGCATTGACAAAGAGCCTGTTTACTGGGGAGACTCTGATGATCTCCTAGCAAAAGGGGTTGTGCAATCTAACTATTCTGCATATATAGGTGCTACAGGCAGAGTTGTCCTTGCGGCACATAACCACACTTATTTCAGATATTTACCTAATATTCTAGTGGGTGATCAAGTGATCCTAAAAACAGATTATGGCAAATTTACTTATGAGGTCACAGAAACTAAGGTGCTTCCGGATACAGATACATCCCTTTTGTATTATGACGTGACCGCAGATCCACCTGTAGATGATCTGATACTCTACACTTGCTGGAACAATGGATATATGGGTCTTTCAGATCAGAGGCTTTATGTTATCTGCAAAGTCGTAAGCAAAGAATATAAGAATTAGGAGGGTAAGATCTGTGAAAAACAAAAAACTATACAACTACCTGCCTAATCTGATAATCTCACTGTTTTTGGCGTTTATATTCCTTGCGCTGTCACTTCTGTTTGCGGCAGACAATATTTTCTTTGAACCGACAACCTATACAAACAGTATGCACAAGATAAAAATCGAGGACACGGCTTTCCAGGAAATACAGACATATTGTGAACAACAATATGCCTACACTGGTGTTGAAGCTGATACCCTGAAGAAGTCGATTAACAAAACTGATGTATCAAACGCTATTTATAGCTATGTTGAAGATACTTTCAGTTATATTCTTGGCAAAAAGAACGAACTTCCTGAGTTTAAGGCAGACTTTACGCTTCTTGAAAAGAATATCTCAGACGATTATACAAAATGGGCTGAAAAAGAAGACGTTAAATATACTCAGGAACTTGAAGACATAAAGCAGAAGACAATAAAAAATGTGGAACAGGCAATTGAATCCGACCTTGACGTTATGCTTTTGAGCCATATAAATAAACCTAATGGCATTTCCACAAAGCTTAAAGATCTGCTTGTGCTTGCGAGAAAAATAAGGATAGCTCTTATTGCAACGGCTGTTATATTTATAGGCGTTATGGCAGCAGTAAACAGAAAGCATGTAAGCGGTTTGCTTTATTGGGTAGGCACTTCACTTTTCTGTTCCTCAATGCTCATTCTTGTTCCGTGTGCTATCCTAAAGGGTACAAAATATTATGACGGGCTTGCGATACATAATGACACTGTGTATAACGCACTCACAAGATCCATGTATGGCTTAACTGACAGCCTTATTAAATTATCGATAGTTACTCTTATAGTGGCAGTTCTTTTTATGGCACTTTTTGCGTTGATAATCAATCTGACAAAGTTCAAAAAGAAAGAAAAATGCTAAATTTATCAGACCCCTGTTTTGAATAGGGGTCTGATTTTTTACAGAGGAAATAATTTCATTTAATAGTCATCAATAGTTTAGAAAATATGTTTAAAACCTCATAATAATATTACGATATATAATGGATAATCCTGTATAATAAAACTTGACACATACAAGACAATCAAAGTATAATAAAAACAAAGGAGTGTGTCATCAATGGGAACAGGAAAACAATATGATGAAGAGTTTAAAAAGCAGGCAATAAAGCTCGCAAGCTTCAGGCAGCAAACAAACGGATCAAAGAGCTTGAAAAGAAAAACCGTGAGCTTGAAGAGCTTAATGAATTTCTGGAGGAAGCATCTGCTTTTTTCGCCGCGAACCGTCGGAAGTCAGGAAAGAAGAATGGTTAAAGTTCATTTCCAAAAAGACTGATGACGGTAGGATCTGACCCGCCCCCTGTCAAGTAGACAGCGCAAAAAACAAAAAAATTCTATGTTGTGACTAAAAGCAGTCTGTGCAATTTGTGCAGGCTGCTTTGTTGTTAGCAAATGGCAAGCACCGACCAGCTAAGCAGCATACGCTTCATGGTATTCCATAGGTGTCATGCTGCTCAGTTTGATCTGGTAACGCCTTGTGTTGTAATAGGTTATGTATTCCTCTATCGCTGAAATCAGTTCGGTCTTATCCGTAAACTTGCGAAGATAATACATCTCCGATTTTAAGATTCCCCACCAACCCTCCATTGGTCCGTTGTCGATGCATCTCCCAACACGGGACATACTTTGTATCATTCCTGCATCAGTCAGTTTTTGATGAAATAATTTGTTGGTATACTGAAAGCCACGGTCACTGTGGAAGATTGGGTGAGCATCAGGATTCAATCGAACAGCTTCGTCAAATGTAGAAAACACAAGTTCGTTGTTATTGCTTTCCATAATTTTGTATGTTACAATTCGTCTGTCATACAAATCAAGAATTGCGCTGAGATACAGTTTTCTGATCTCTGTTCCTACGTAATATTTAAATTCAGTTACATCTGTAAGCCATTTTTCGTTCGGCTTATCTGCGTGGAAATCTCTGTTCAGAATATTCTCCGCTGTGATTTGCGGCGTTGATGGAATATATGTATTCTTCTTGACACGGGTAACAGATTTCAGATGAAGAATCTGCATCAGTCTGTAGATGCGCTTCTTGTTGAAATGTACATCATGCTCACGGTTGATCACGACCGTCATCTGACGATAACCTAAGATGCCGTTGCGCTCCTCATAGTGCTGTTTGATCCATTCTACAAGCTGCTCATTGATCTGCTGGCTATGGCTCGGTGTCCGATGCAGCCACTTGTAGTAAGCCGAGCGTGCAACGTGTACAGCAGCGCAGAGCTTCTGAATCGGATAATGCTCTGCTTCATTCATGTATTTGATTGCAATATACTTGTCCACGTTTCGTACTCCGTTCAGTGACCGCCCCCTCTCAGCTCCCTGAGTTTTTTTAACAGTTTAATTTCCATTTCCTGATCTTTAAGCTTTGCTTGTAATATCTTGTTCTCCATACGAAGACGATCAGCTTCTGTAAGGTCTTCTTGTTTTTTTGATTTTCCTCGATGGTCAATCAGTCCTTCTACACCATTTATTTCATATTTCCTTACCCATGAATATATCTGTTGATAAGAAATATTATATTTTTCAACTGTCAGGGTGTAGTTCTTATTATTTTCAATGCAGAAGGCAACAATTTCCGCACGTTCTTCCCGTGTGGTTTTTCTACCTTTGTTCATGGCAAGTCCTCTTTCTGAGCGTTTATGCTCTTTAAATCTCTTGCCATTATTATACCATGAAATCCATCTTCTGAGGACAATATCCGTTGAGATTTTATATTTTATACATATTTCTGTTAAGCTTCCTTTTCCATTGAGGTAATCTTCTACTGCTGCTTCTTTTATTTCATTGGTATAGTGTCGATACGGTGATGCCTTTGCAACGGATTCGATTCCTTCGGTTTTAGCTCGGCATACCATTCTTTTCATCGTTGTAGCCCCTATGTTGTATTTTCTGGCAATTGCCTTGTATCCACCTTTACCATCGAGGTATTCCTGTACTGCTGCAACACGTTCTTCACTTGTAAGTGATTTCTTCTTTGACATAAAATAACCCCCTTTAGAGTTACACCATTTTATTATTTCATGTGTCTACTCTAAGGGGATTATATCAATCTGTACCGACAACTTCGGTAATCTGATCACACCCGTTTATTTAACCGACCACTTTGCAAGTATGATCAGGAAGCACAGGCTCAAGAAGCTCCGCTTTCATGATCTCAGACATTCATGTGCAAGTCTTCTGCTTGCCAACGGTGTTCCTATGAAAGCAATTCAGGAGTGGTTAGGTCATTCCACATTCCAGGTAACTGCTGATTTTTACAGTCATCTCGATTATCAATCGAGAATCTCATCTGCCGAGGTCATCGCCAATGCTCTTGGTGGTGAAGCAGAGACAGAAGAGAATGAGGACTCTAATAAAAAAACAGGCTCTTGATACAAGAACCTGTTCTCCTGGTGCCGGTGACCGGGGTCGAACCGGTACGGTATCGCTACCATCGGATTTTGAGTCCGACACGTCTGCCAATTCCATCACACCGGCACATAACATTATGATTATAGCATACTTTTTTCATTTTGTCAAGCAAACTGCAAGTAAAATCTGCATTTACTCGTTTGTATATTTTCAACATAAAACATATTTGACGACTCTTGACTTTTGGAGATTTTTATGATATAATTAAAAACAAGGCAGTAGAGAAATTATTTTCTCCGTCATCGGCAATTACGGAACTGCTGCCGCAAAATAATTGGGAGGGATCTATCGTGAATATAAATGAAATGACAGTGCTTATATGCGACGATTCTATGTTCGCTCGCAAAAAGCTCAGTATGTCTATTTCTGGATTTGGAGTAAAAGCCGTTTATGAAGCAGCCGACGGTGAGGAGGCTGTTAGCAAATATAAGGAGTTCAAGCCTGACGTGGTTTTCATGGATATCATCATGCCAAAGGTAACAGGTATTGAAGCCCTCAAACAGATAATAGCAGAAGACCCTGACGCTAAGGTGATAATGGCTTCTTCTGTTGGTACTCAGAGCCATTTGAAAGACGCTCTTAAGTCGGGAGCTGTGGACTTTTTGCAGAAACCTATAGCTGATAATGACGCTCTTAAAGTCCTTGAGAACGTTGCAAAGGGGGTACTGTAAATGTTTGCGCAGTTTTTTGGAGGCTACCTATTTAACCATAAGCTTTGTACCGCTGAGGATCTTACTCAGGCTTTCGAGGCTAAAAAGCATACAAGACTTCGCCTTGGCGTTCTCGCTATAAACGCTGGTCTTATGACAGCCGAGCAGGTGGAGCACGTCAATATCACTCAGCAGAGTGTCGATAAACGTTTTGGCGACCTTGCCGTGGAGCTTGGCTATGTTACCGCTGACGACGTTGAAAAGCTTCTCGCTCAGCAGCCTACAGATTACCTGCTCCTGGGTCAGACCCTTGTTAATAACGGTGCTCTTACCAATGCTGAGTTTGAAAAGGCACTTAAAGACTATAAGGCTGAAAATCAGATAACCGACGATATTTCAGACAATCAAACAGAAACTCTACATAACCTTATCAATGAGTTCTATCATTTTGACAATGATGAAAATGCCCGTATCTGTACTGATTATGTTACTTTGCTTTTCAAAAATCTTATCAGATTTATCGGTGACGATTTCACCCCTATGGAAGCGTCAGTTATAAAGAATTTTGCAGCAGAACATATCGTTATCCAAAAAATAAATGGAAAATATAACGCTGAGGCTTGCATTGCCACAGATTCAAAGACATATATGGCTTTCGCTGAGAGATTTGCCAAAGAGAGCTTCACAGAGGTCGATGACTTTGTAAACGCTACAGCAGGCGAATTTCTGAACGTAAACGACGGTCTGTTCGTTGTAAATGAGTCAAACGAGCATGGCGTTGAGCTTACACTCACACCGCAGGAATTTTTGGAAAATGGTGAGCTTGCCCTGTCAAGCACTGCATTCTGTATCCCGGTGAACTATCCGTTCGGCAAGCTGAATTTCATCATTGCCACCTGATATAATTTTACAAGCACATAATATCCGCCGCTGTCCAACTTTGTTCAGCGGCGTTGATGTTCTTTGCCTTTTTTATAACTTTTTTTCAAAAACACTTGAAATTTCATTGGAAGTATGTTATAATAGTAAGGTAACAAAAGTTAGATTGATATGATTCAGTTATTGTTCCTCATCAATCCGAGATATAGGTGTGCGGGTCCTGTGCAATGAAACGCTGTGAACCATGTCAGGCGGGGAACCGAGCAGCATTAAGCGGTTTGTTTCGTGTGTCACAGTTCCGCCCGCACGCCCATATGTCGGATTGATTTTTTTATTTTCTTGATTGGAGTGAGAGTTTTGTATCAGGCATTGTACAGAAAATGGCGTCCAATGTCATTTGACGATGTTGTTTCACAACCGCATATTACAACTACTCTCAAAAATCAGATAAAAAGCGGCAAAACCGCTCATGCCTATCTTTTCACAGGGTCGAGAGGTACGGGCAAGACCACCTGCGCAAGAATTTTTGCAAAGGCTATCAATTGCCTTGACCCACATGACGGTGAGCCATGCCTTGAATGTGAGATATGCAAAGACGCTGACAACGGCACTCTTTCCGATATTATCGAGATTGACGCTGCTTCAAATTCTAAAGTAGACGATATCAGAGAACTGCGTGAAGGCGTTGTCTATACTCCTGAGAGATGTAAATATAAGGTATATATCATAGACGAGGTGCATATGCTTTCCGCTGGCGCATTCAATGCCCTGCTGAAAACTATGGAAGAACCTCCTCCGCATGTCAAGTTTATTCTTGCCACTACGGAGATACATAAAGTTCCTGCAACTATCGTGTCGAGATGCCAGCATTTCGACTTTCACAGGATAAGAAACGAGGACATCGTTTCAAGGCTTATGTATATTGCTTCTCAGGAGGGCTTTACCCTCCACGAAGATGCCGCAGGCATGATAGCAAGGCTTTCTGACGGTGGTATGCGTGACGCACTTTCTCTTTTAGACCAGTGCGTTGCCTATGAAAATGACATCACCCTTGACGTTGTGTCCTCAGCTTCCGGCATTGCAGGACGTGATTATCTTTTTGATATTCTCGAAAAGATAGCCGAAAAGGACGCCGCAGGCGCACTTAGGGTCGTTGACAAGCTTTATGATATGTCAAAAGATCTGAAAGTCTTGGCAGGTGAACTGCTCGCTCAGATGAGAAATGTCATGATAATCAAAACTATCGACAACAACAAGGATCTTATAACTTGTCTGCCTGACGAGTATGAAAGACTTAAAGCCCTTGCAGAACGCATGAAGCTAGACGAGATACTCGGGGATATAAATACTTTGCAGGAGTGCAGCGAGCGTTTTGCAAAAAGCACATCAAAGCGTATCGAGCTTGAAATGTGTATCATAAAGCTGTGCGGAGCTGCTCAAAAAGCAGGTGCAACTGTGCAGGCTTCATCAGGCAATGCTGAGATCACAGTGCTTCTTAATAGAATAACTCAGCTTGAGAATGCACTAAAAAATGGTGCCGTTTTGCAGACTCAACCGCAGATCGCCACACCAGCTCAGCAGGAACAAGCTCCACCGCCAAAGCCTTTTGACCCGGATTTCAAGAAAATGAAAGCAAGTGACTTCAAGCTTGTGCAGACTTGGGACAACATTGTGGAGCAGGTCAAGCAGACAAATCCTGCCATAGGCTGTTTCTTAGTCAATTCAAAGGCTTATATGTGTCAGAATGTGCTGCTTATGATAGTACACAATGACTTTTATCTCAAAAAGTTCAAAGCAAGCGGCGATGCTACGGTGCTTAATGAGATACTGAAAAATAATTTCGGACAAAACTTCACTATCAAAGTCAAATCAGCCAAAAATGTCGCACCTGAGGATACGGAAAATCCTATAAATCAGTTGCTTGACAAAGCGAAAAAACTTGATATTGAAGTTGATATAAAAAAATAATTTTGAATATAAGGAGTTTTTAAAATGAAAGCAAGACTTCCACAGGGAATGGGCAAGGGTCCTTCCAATAACATGAATCAGATGCTCAAGCAGGCTCAGAAAATGCAGGACGAGATCACAGCTCTTCAGGCAGACCTTGAGCAGAGAGAGTTCACAGGTACAGCAGGCGGCGGAGTTGTTGAGGTTACTATCAACGGCAAGAGAAATGTCCTTAAGCTTGATATCAAGCCTGAGGTAGTTGATCCAGAGGACGTTGAAACACTTCAGGACCTCGTTATGGCAGCTTTCAATCAGGCTGTTGCTAACCTCGATGAAGTAAGCGACACTGAAATGCAGAAACTCACAGGCGGAGTATCATTCCCAGGTCTGTTTTAATGGCTGAGTCAAACGCACTGCCTTTGGTACTTCTGGCAGAGCAATTTGCAAAGCTCCCTGGTATAGGCATGAAGTCCGCACAGCGCCTTGCCTACTATGTTATGTCCATGACAGACGAGGACGCATCGGCTTTTGCAGCTGCTATCACTAATGCCCACAAAAGCGTTCATCTTTGCAGCGTTTGCCAGAACTTTACTGACAAGCCAAAGTGTCCTATCTGTGCCGACCCAAGACGTGACCACACAACGGTCTGCGTAGTAGAAGACCCAAAGGATATAGCAGCTTTCGAGCGTACTAAGGAGTACAAAGGCGTTTACCATGTTTTGCATGGACTTCTCTCCCCTATGGACGACATTTCCCCTGACAAGCTTAAAATAAAAGAACTGCTTGCGAGGATAGAGCCTGAGAATGTTAAAGAAGTCATTATGGCTACTAATCCTACAGTTAATGGCGAAGCTACGGCAATTTACATTTCAAGGCTGCTGAAACCCCTTGGTGTAAAGGTAACACGTTTGGCATTCGGTCTACCCGTTGGCGGAGTGCTTGAATATGCTGATGAAGTGACGCTTTACAAGGCTTTGGAAAATCGAAACGAAATATAAGGAAAACCTCCCCGAACTATTCGGAGAGGTTTTTTTTACGTCTAAGATCTTTGAAAAATTCCGTCAGTGTATCTGCACACCGCTCTTGCAGTATACCGCCTGTGCAAAGAGGTTTGTGATTATAGGGTAACTCAAAAAGATTTACCACCGACCCGCAAGAACCAGCCTTT
>OJMJ01001465.1_pt1 | contig 9994 bp, 6 predicted proteins | sample 1597181 | NCBI WGS metagenome assembly OJMJ01 (sample SAMEA2452126, study PRJEB22498) | human gut metagenome | biome: human feces; feature: human gut; material: feces | place: Australia | collected 2012
TGCGCCTCTACGACGAGACACCTCAGCATCGTGACAACTTCATCAAGTTGGCAAAGGAGGGATATTTCGATGGCACACTCTTCCACCGTGTCATCAAGGATTTCATGATCCAGGGCGGTGACCCAGAGAGCAAGGGCGCTCCTAAAGGCAAAATGCTGGGCACGGGCGGACCTGATTACACCATCCCTGCCGAGTTCGTTTATCCACAACTTTTCCACAAGCGTGGTGCCTTGAGCGCTGCACGCCTTGGCGACGAGGTGAACCCTAACCGTGAGAGCAGCGGCAGCCAGTTTTATATTGTATGGGGAAAGACCTACAAGCAGAACGAACTGAAACAGATGGAGAAGCAGATGGGCATGCAGATGGAGCAGAATATCTTCAACCAGCTTGCCAAGGAGCATCATGATGAAATTATGAACTTCCGCCGCAACCGCGACCGCGAAGGCTTAATGAAACTACAGGATAAACTGGTGGATGAAACCAAGAAGCGCTGCAAGGAGCAGGGCTACCCAAAGTTTACCGAAGAGCAGCAGAAGGCTTACACTGAAGTAGGCGGAACACCTTTCCTCGATAACCAATACACCGTTTTCGGTGAAGTGGAGGAAGGACTTGACATCGTAGAGAAGATTCAGAACTGCGAAACATTGCGTGGTGATAGACCTAAGGAGGATATCAGCATGGATATCTCCGTTATAGAAGAATAAAAACAAACAAATCAAAATGAAAAAGATTCATGGAAAAATGATGAAGGGCACCACGGCCAAGAGCCTGATGATGCTTCTGGCTTTGGCAGGTTCTAACTACTGCCATGCTCAGCATGCCACTATCGTGGTAAGCAATCCTACTTCCGCATCACGCACAGAGCTTATCTCCCTCAGCATGAACGAGGTGAAGGCGAAACTGGGCAATGCTGCCCCTAAAAAGGGAGAGGCTTACATCGTGAAGAACAAACGAGGACAGCAGATTGGCTCGCAGATTACTCACGACGGCTTTCTGCTCATTGATGCAAGCATACGTCCTCACGGATCCACCACTTACTACGTATCCATCGGCAAGCCTTACCAGCAGAAGACTTGGACCACCGGTGCTCTCTATAAGATAAGAAAAGACGATATCGCATGGGAGAACGACAGATGCGCCTACCGCGTATATGGCCCTGCCCTGCAGAAGACCGGCGAGCGTTCCTTCGGTACCGACATCTGGGTGAAGAATACTCCGGATACCGTGGTTTACGAGCGATACATCAAGGATATGAACGGCAATATCAAGGGCGACAAGATTGATGCCAGGGTAAGAACTATGCAAAAGCAGGAAAAGGCAGAGAAGAACACAGCAAAGGCTGCTGCTCTTGCCAAGCAAATCAAGGCTCTGCAGGCAGAATCACGAGAGACGGATATTCTCACCTCCTTCCATCTCGACCATGGCAACGGATTGGATCCCTACCGCGTGGGCGCTACCCTGGGATTGGGTGCACCAAGCCTGATGTTGGGCAAGAATCAGATTTTGCCTTACTGCTACAAGGATTACAAGATTCTGGATAACGGTCCGCTCCGCTTCACCGTAGAACTGACTTACAACCCATCTACCGTAGGCAATATGAAGAATGTAGTGGAACATCGTATCATCTCGCTCGATAAGGGCAGCAACTTTAACAAGATGACCGTATGGTACGACGGCTTGACCACTCCTACCGATTTCGCTACCGGTTTCCCTATCCACGAGGAGGATACGGAGACGAAGACCTTCGCCAAGGATTACGTAAGCTATGCTGACCCTACGGACAATATCGAGGTGAACAATTCTCAAGTATATGTGGCAGTTCTCTTTCCGGAAAGCATCGACCATACCTACTATCAGCTCTTCGACAAGAAACACGATGGAGCCACCGGTCATGCCCTCGGCTTGAAGCGTGGCTTGAAGAATGGGGAGAAATACAGCTACTACTTCGGTGCAGCATGGAGCAAATATGATGTAAGAAGCTATGCCGAATGGCAAATCCGCATCAAGGATTATCTGGATGCATTGAAAAATCCGCTCCTGATTGAGGTGAAATAGGAAATATATTAAACTGCAAAAGCGATAAGCCAAGATATAAAACACGAAATAAAAAGCCGCCCTCATATCATTAGAAGAGGACGGCTTTATTATTTTTTAAATAAAGATTATATTACTTTGTCATCTCGAAACCTACTTGCATACCATCATAATTGTTGGCGATACTGCCTACGGCGCTCAATGTAGAGCTGCCCTTGAAGGCACTGAGGGCCTTGATGAGATTGAGCAGCTTCTTCTGGTCGAAGAGAAGACTGATGCCATTGGTTGTCTTGGTGGCATAGCCCGAAGCACTCAGCAGAAGGCCCTTCAGCTGGATGGCATGAGTCTTCTCATCAAAGGTATAGGTGCCATTCCATGCCTTGCCGTCAATCTTGGCAGAGAAAGTACCATCGGTATTAAAGGTGAAGTAGGTATTGGAACTGCTGAATCCAAACTTCTTATAATAACCTTCCAGCTTATTCTCAACCTTGCTGGCAGCAATCTCGCCACCCGCCTTAGCCAGCAGGTTCTCTGAGGTGAAGGCGCACCCTGGCTTGCTGTACTTCCAGGTATGGCAGAGATCTGCCTGCTTGAATGTACCCGAACCGATTACATTGTTCAGGATTCCGTTGATTATACTTCCTGCATTACTGCTTGAGTTACTGCCATTACCAGCATTGCTACCACCCAGGATAGCGCCCAATACGCCTGCTACGGTTGCTGCCGAATTGACGGTAGCAGAAGTATTATTAGCGGTAGTAGTGGTTGCTGCAGATGCAGCAGAAGAAGAAGTAGTAGGAGCTGCAGATGCTGTAGACGCAGAAGCAGTAGTTTTCTTAGCTGTCGTCTTCTTGGAAGAAGTTTTTTTAGTAGTCTTCTTGGTTGACTTCTTAGTTGACTTCTTAACCGGCATCAACTCAGAATTGGAAGCATTCAGCGCAGCTTCGTTCATAGCGCTAGCATTGCTGCCAGCTGTGCATGCAAGCACAAGGGCAGCGAAAAGAAATACCTTTTTCATTTTTACTTTCTATTTATTTGTTTAAATCTAATTCTCTTATATCATTCGCTTTCTTCACTTTCATATTTCCCATCATAAATGAGGAAAGACTATTATAATAGATGAAAAACAGGAGAAAAGGTTTAATTTGTTGCATAAATGTTGCATAAAACGAACGAAATGTGACGATTTTGTGTTAACGATTGCACATTTTTTTGACATAAATCAAAAAAGAACGAAAAATAGACATATTTTATCAAAAAGTGTCCCCGAAAATGAACAGAATATCCTATCTTTGCAACGTTTTAAAAATCACAACAGGTTATGAATGATTTAATTAAGGTAAATTCAGAGAATCAGAATCAGGCAATCGACAGATGCCAGCAGATTCTTAATGAACGCCGCGAGGCGCTTGCCTCTAAGGCAAGAAGAAGAGATTAAGTCTTTTGATTTTTAGCGAACAAGAGACAAGATTCTTCTTAAAAAGAGATTATTTTCAGAATGACATTCGGTTGAGAGATTCTGCTGAATCTATTTTTCCCAACAAGGAGAAAGAATGATTTAGGGAAACAGAACCCCGAAAACTGAAAATGAGAGAGATTTTTCAGAACGACTCTTAAATTTTAAGAGGAACTGAAATTTTTGGGAAAAACAAAAGTTAAAATCCCGTTGTCGTCCATCTTGCATGGTACGTACAACGGGATTTTTTCATTTTCTATCTAATATCCAGGTAGCCAAATCAGAATTACTTGTTCTTCTCGCCCTTCATGATAACCTCTACATGATTGCCACTCTTCAAGATAACATTCTTGAGGAAGTCGGAAATCTGAGCGCCATCGATTGACTTCACGAGATTCTTATAGTTGCTGTAATCATCAACCTGGTGAAGGTCAAACATACCCAAGGTCTGAATCCAGTAACCGTTGGTCTTCTCATCCACGCCAGCCTGCTTCAAGAGAATCTCCTTTACTTTCTGCAAATCGTCAGCATCAACCTTGGCAATCACCTCGTCCATACCCTTGAAGAAGCATGGGATGGCAACATCTGCCTTCTCCGGATTCAGCTGAGCCATACCGTTGATGGTAACCTGCACCTTGTTGTCTGCGTCAAAGAAAACGCCATAGTTGGCACCTGCAGAATAAGCAGCACTCAACTCCTCGCGGATGCTGCGCAGATACTTCATCTCCAGGAGGCGTGCTGCCATATCTGCCAGCACACTGCTCTTCTGGGTATAAGGCATCTTGGCAAACCACATCTCGCGAGCCTGGCTCTGAGGATTCTCCATAGCCTTAGTGAATACATTGCTCACCTTGCCTGTAGCACAAGGCATTGGCAGGTTCTTGATCTTGATCTTCATGCCCTGGTTAGGAAGAGATGCAATATACTGCTCGATGAGTGGGAGGAGCACCTTCTCATCATAGTTGCCTACAAAGTAGAAAGTGAAATCCTTGGCATTACTGTAGAGCTGATGCCACATTTCGAGACAGGCATCATAATCGATGCTCTGGATGTCGGAAGCCTCAGGAATGCGAGCCAGTTTGCTACCCAGGTAAAGGGTGCTCTGTACTGAGTCCTGATATACAAGACTAGGGTTGTTGCTCTTGGTAGCAAGAACAGTAGCATAGGTATTCTTCATGTTGTCGAATGCCTTCTGATCCTTAGTAACATTGGTCATATTGAGATAAACCAGCTGCATCATCGTCTCAAGATCCTTAGGAGTGGTAGTACCGCTCAAACCGTGACGGAAGGTAGAGAAAGAGAAATCTACACCACATTGCTTGCCGGCAAGTGCCTTCTCCAAATCATTGCTAGAGAATTCACCCAAACCGCTCAATCCCCATACGGCACTGGCATTCTGCGCATTGATAGGGTCATTCTGATAAGCTGCATAACCGATGTTGGCAGAAGCAGCAAACTGAATCTCATCGTCCTTGAAGTCTGTCTTCTTGATAATTACTTTGGCTCCGTTGGAGAGGGTAAGCTTCTTGAAGCCCAACTGCTTGTTCTCCTCAGTCTTCTTGATTTTGCCTGCCTTAGGTGCCTGAGCCATCAGCGGCTCCTGCTTCACATTGTCCACATAAGCCTCAAGCTTCTCGCTGCGCACCTGCTTCACGATGTCGGCAAGTTCCTGTTCGGTAGGATAAACGGCACCCTCTGCCTCGTGCATGAACACCATGCTTACAAGGTTGGTATCGGTAGTACAGATCAACTGCTTCACGGCACTGTTAACCACATCTACAGAAAGGCGTGGCACGACCATCTTATAGATCTGAGTTTCATCCTCTACAGAAGGAATTGGCTCGTTAGAGATGAAATGGTCAACATACTGAGTGGTAAACTGCTCATTCTTCATCTTGGCACGGTTCTCGTAAGTCTTGTCAACATGACTCATGAATTCGTCCTTGGCACGCTGATATTCAGAAGCCGTAAAGCCGAAATCATGCACGCGCTTAGCTTCGCGCATCAAGGCAGCATATGCCTCCTTCACCTTGCCCGGCTTAGCCACGCCTACCACTGAGAAAGCATCCTTTGTACTGGAAACCAAATAGTTGCCAATATCACTACCTCCCTGCAGGAATGGACAATCTACCTCACGGGCCATCTCAGAAAAACGAGCATTGAGCATAGAGGTTGCCACATTCTTCAAGTAACCCTCAAGCAGATATGGCAAAGTACCTTTCAATGAATCAGGAGTTGTCTCGTTCTTCATCATGATGTTGATGATGTCATACTGCTGCTCCTTGTTCTTATCCACTACGTAGATGGCTGTATCGTTATCAGCTACAGGAACAGGAATCACCTTAGCAGCATCCTTAGGCACCTTAATGCCTGAGAAAAGCTCCTTGATCTTGCCCTCAATATGGTTAACGTCTACATCACCAACAACGATAATAGCCTGATTATCCGGGCGATACCACTTACGATAGTAAGCACGGAGTGTTTCAGGCTTACATCCGTCGATAACGCTCATCAAACCGATAGGCAGACGATAGCCATACTTCTCGCCTTGATAGAGTTTAGGGAGAGCACGCTCCAACATGAGCTGCTGACCTACCATACGCATGCGATACTCGTTGTGAACCACATCGCGCTCATCCTCGATGGCCTTGGTGGTAAGCGAGATGCCATTGCTCCAATCCTTCAGGATGAGCATACATGAATCTACGGCAGAAACACGGGCAGTAGGCACATCGGTGAAGAAATAAACGGTCTTGTCAACACTGGTATAAGCGTTCAGATTACGGCCATACTCCACACCGATGCTCTGCAGATAGTTCTGGAGGGTATTGTCCTTGAAGTGCTCAGTACCATTGAAGGCAAGGTGCTCAAGGAGGTGAGCCAAACCGCGCTGGTCATCGTTCTCATTAATGGAACCTACTTTCTGGGCGATATAGAAGCTGGCTACATGCTCAGGATAACTGTTGTGGCGAATGTAATAGGTCAATCCATTGTCAAGATGACCAATCTTCACATTCTTATCCACTGGGATAGGTGGCATCTGCTGCGCCATCGCTGTTCCCACAGAGAGCAGCAACAGTGCTGCTGCGAAAATTTTTCTTAATCTCATTCTTCTCTGTTTATTAATAAATATGTAATTATTAGCTATTTCTGCTGCAAAATTACATAAAAATTAAAAGATTTGCAAGCATTTGGAAGATTATCTTTCCAAAAGCCTGCAATCTTAACATAAAACTAACATTGGAAGCTCTTCATCCATGAGCCACGGAAGAGGCGGATAAGAAAGAGGATGCCACGGAAGGTAAGCTCCGTAGCCATAGCTATCCAAACTCCCTCCAAGCCATAGCTCTTCGAAAGCCCATAAGCCAGGGTAAGGCGCACCAGCCACATCGTGCCCAAGTTGATGGCAGCGGGCTTCATCGTATCGCCAGCACCCACACAAACGCTATAGGTCACGATACTAGCAGCAAAGAACGGCTCTGCAAATGCCTCGATGCGGAGGCAGACTGTACCCAGTTCCCAGATACTCTCCACCGGTGACAGCACCCCTATCATCTCCGGCGCAAAGACATACATCACTACACCCATCAATGCCATCACTCCCATGCCCAATCCTACCGTCATATAAGCAAAATTCTTGCAGAGATCCACGCGTCCGGCACCATGCGTCTGCCCCACAAGCGTAGATGCAGCGTCGCCGATACCGTAACCCGGCATATAACAAAGGCTCTCAGCAGTGATGGCAAACGAATGGGCAGCAATGGCAATATTGCCCAATGGTGCCACAATCATGGTGCTCACTATCTGCGCACCGCTCATCAGGATATTCTGTATGGCTATCGGGATACTTATCTTGCAGGCGTGCCTTACATATTCCTCTACCCATCTGAACGGTACCCTATCCTGACGGAAATTGAGCAGACGGTTTCTGAATGCCGAAAGATAGAGATTGGGCAAAGAGATGCTGATATACGCCAAAGCCGTACCCATCGCTGCTCCCACCACACCCATCTTCATAATATAAATGAAGAGATAATTGAAAGCCACGTCACATAGGCATATCAATACAGCCATGATGCTGGGCGTATGCATATTGCCTGCCGACTTGAGCATCATCTCGGAAATATGATACAGGAACACAAACGGCAATACTAGACTGTAAATCAGGAAATAGCGAGAGGAATTGGGAGCGATGTCCTCACCTCCACCCAGCCAATAAGGCAGATGGGAATGAATGCCTACACCGATAAGCGTAACGAAGAGGCTGAAAGCCACTCCACATATCAGGGCATGACGATATACCTGGCGAGCCTTCACCAGGTCATTGGCACCAATGAAATGAGCTACCTGCACCGAGAAACCGGTGGCTGCTGCACTCAGCAAGCTACCTATCAACCAGGTTGTTGACTCGATAATTCCTATACTTGCCGAAGCCTCAGCGCCTAGATGCCCCACCATCGAAGCATCAATAAAGAACATCAGCACGGTAGAAATCTGTGCCAGCATGGAGGGTACACTCAAACCAGCGATGAGATTCAGCTTCTCACCGCCTGTCATCGGGCGCCCTAAGCGGATAGACTCCATCAGATAATCTGTCTTATTCTTGAATAGCATTTTTTCTTCTATTTATGAATTTACACAATCTATTTATGAGTAAAACGTAAAATCTATCAATTTATGATTTAAACGTAACCTATTTATAATTTAAACGCAAAAAAGGCGACTCCAAAAAGGAATCGCCATTTTTATTTTTTTTAATACATGTTTCGTACCTTTGTTTTTCCCAAAACTTATCTCCCACCGAAGCGGGACAGTACTGTCATTAACCTAGAATAAACAATCTATTTAACCTAACAAACTAAATACCTGTCGTCCTTGAATAAACAATCTTTCTTTACCTTAACTAACACCTAATATAAAAAAACTAACAACCTTAAACCTAAAAACTAAACCTATAAAATCTATTACCTAACTAAAAACCTAAAACTTATTTTTTCTGATGCAAAGGTACAACTATTTTTTGAAACTGCAATACTTTTTCCCATAAAAAATGCATGAATCCAACATTTTTTGACGTAAATCAAAGATTTGTGTGCGGGCACAAACACTTGTTAACACATCAGAAAGGTCTATTAACACAAAAAAGAAACGTTCCTGAGAATGCCATATCATGCAATCTCAGGAACGCTCCTCTTTATTTCCCTATATAAATAATTAAGGTATGAACTCCCATATATAATAGATATGAGCCCTATATATATAAATAAGGTGTAATTTATGAAATCCTTACTCAGTGATCCAAGTTCCCTTATTCCTACCTCCTTCAACGGCTCTAGAACCCGGTATTACCTGCCCCGGACGATAGTAGCTGTCAAGCACAATCTCGAAGCGAAGCATGGAATAGGCAGGGATTGTGCCATTCTGGGTAGTACCATAAGCCAGCTGGTATGGGATATACACCTGCCAATGGTCGCCGATGTGCATATCGAGCATGGCTGTGGTAAAACCATCTATCCAGCCACTTGCCAAATTGGTAGTTACCTGAGCAGTAGCCTTGTCGTAGGTACCCTCGAAGGTCTTATCGAATACATAACCTGCAGGATAAGTATCAGTGCCCAGCAATCTACCAAGATAGCTCACCTTCACAGAATCGGTGTACATAGGGCATCCGCTGCCCTTGCCCTTATCCAAGACATGAACTACGATGTAATCAGCATCCTTGTAAGTCAAAGGCACAGCATTACCATTAGTATCCTTGTTAGGTGTCTGGTTTTGCAGCGACCATTTGAGTATTACCTTCCATTCATCGCTACCATTGGCTATCTGCTGACGGGCATAAGCCAAGGTGTCGGCAAAAGCCTTCTCATTACGCTCCTGCCAGTTGGCATACTCATCTACGGTGTTATCATCCTCGCTGCATGATGACAGGGCGAACACTGCCATCACGAGCAAGAAGAGATATTTAGAAATTCTTAATTTCATTACCAAGTTTCTTTAATACACTGGTGATACTTACGCGCTCCTCGATGATGCTGCGGAGGTCAGAGATAGCTACACGCTCCTGCTCCATGGTATCACGATAACGCAGAGTTACCTTATGATCATTTGGAGTCTCGTGGTCAACGGTAATACAGAATGGAGTACCGATGGCATCCTGACGGCGATAACGCTTACCGATGGAATCCTTAGGATCGCCATAGTGAGTGTTGAAGTGGAACTTCAACTCGTCAACAATCTCATGTGCCAACTCTGGCAAACCATACTTCTTATCCAATGGGAACACAGCACACTTAACAGGTGCCAAAGCCTCAGGCAAACGCAAGACAACACGTGTCTCGCCATTCTCCAGTTTCTCCTCGCAGTAAGAGTGGCACATTACGCTGAGGAACATACGGTCTACACCGATAGATGTCTCTACATCGTAAGGCACATAGCTCTCGTTCTTCTCTGGATCGAAGTACTTGATAGAGCGGCCGCTGTACTTCTCGTGCTGAGAAAGGTCGA